>Ga0208134_1000599_pt1 | contig 23650 bp, 37 predicted proteins | sample VirMetDEL_Mar_31_FD_184515 | JGI IMG/M metagenome (GOLD analysis project Ga0208134, IMG submission 184515) | Aqueous microbial communities from the Delaware River and Bay under freshwater to marine salinity gradient to study organic matter... | ecosystem: Environmental > Aquatic > Marine >... | reverse complement strand
ACATCTCCTGTAAGTAATTGACATTCTCCAAAATGAAAATCTCTTGTGTCTGTAGGTACAGGAGGTAATGATGTTATTGTTGGTATGTCTGACAAATGACTAAACTGTAAGAAGTCTGTTTCTGCTATTGTTTCTGCAACTCCATTTTGTGCAGGTATATAATAAGAAGTTCCTGTAGTCTTGATTCCATTATCATACATTATTCTAGGACTATTATCAAAGCCTTCAGAAGTATCATCTTCTGAATTATAAGAATAAAGTGCAGGAGTTATAAATTGAGCAAAATTATCCTTTAAAGGTCTAATAACTGTAGCTGCAAAAGGTTCTGCAATTATCTCATCTAATCCATCTAATATATTAAACTCATCTGTAGCGTTAAACTTCTTACTTCCGTATAAATGTCCACCTACTTGATTCTTATAATTCATAAAAGCAAAGTCATCTTCATCTTCAACAAACTTAAAAATAGTCCTTCTGTTTAAATCAGTTAATGGTTCTAATTTCATTTCTGAAACATCTATCTTGTCTGTCCAATCGTGTTCAATAGTTCTGTCTGATAAACTTGTTCCTGCTGTATTATTTATAAATACATCTACATAAGGTTCAAACTTAATGTTATTAGGATTATTTTCATCAGGAATAGTTACTAAGTTAAACATAGTCATCAATCCCTTTAAGAACTCCCATTGTCCTAACTCTCCTCTTAATGTTTGCAATAATATATTAGTAGTTATTGCTGTAGTATTTACATTAAAAGTTACATTGGAAGTTGGAGTTATACTATCTTCATACATTCTAACTGTTGCCGTACTGAAAGGATTGTTTCTTTTAAATTGAGCTTGCAAAGTATCTCCTGTTAATAGTATTTGATTGAAATTAGTTGAAAAATCTCTATAATCTGATGGTGGTATAGACAACTGAGTTACAGCTATTGGAATTGAATTATAAAGCCATTGACAATCTACAACTTGTGTTACTGTAGTAGAAGTGTTTTCTATCCTATAACCTCCTGATATATTATACTGCTCTCCATCTGTTGTAGCTGTTATGATGTTAGTAGCTAAATCGTAATTAGGAGGAACATTATTTGTTGGAGTATTTTTTAAAACTAAATTAGTAAATGTAGTTCCTGCATATACTGACGCACTTGTAACACCTGATATTTGTTTTGCCCATTGACCATTAAAACTATTTATACCTGTAACATTAGGGACTTCTGCTGAACCCCAATTAAAGTCCATATATAACTTTTCAAAGTCTGTGGTATCAAAGAAATTAGAAGTAAAAGTAAAAGGAGTGTTTTCAAATATTCTTTGTATTATGTACTTGATATTTATGAAAGGTCTGAACGCTTGTTCTAAAGACGTTAATTCAGGTCTATTTAGTGTAGCACTACTTCCTGTTGAACCATTAGCAATTAACCAATTATTATTCCAATTTACAAAAGGATATTTTAATGTTTCAAAGTCTGTTCTAAAACCTGATGTATTTGCATTAGTCCAAGTAATAGGGGTAGTCTGTCCTGACGTTATCCCATCATTCCAACTATATTTAATCTGTGTCTTATTATAATCGTGGGATAATTCTGAAAAGTCTAAATCTCTAAAGGATAATTCTTTTAAGTAATCTGCTAAAGCTATAACCTCTGAATATAGATTTACATTGTAACTTATCTCTCCGTCTTTATCTGTTACATCTAAGAGCCTTAAATAACCTTTAAATAGAACAAACCCATCTTGTTTTAAAACGCACTCAGACTTCTTGTAAGGACTAAATATTGCTCCATCATCTGACCTTGTTATTTCAAAGATTTGATTAAAGATTTTATTGTTTCTTTTTGTTGCAGGTAAATTAAATGCCTTAGAATATGACTGAACTTTCTCAGCTACATTCTTGAAGTTATCTACACTAAGAGTCAAGGGTAAGTCTTCATCTTCATACAAGTCTAGGATTACTTGACCATCTGATAAGATAGGGTCGGCTGTTGTAGAGCCTATAGGTAAAGCAGAAATAGAACTTATTTCAAGATTAAGTGCAGCAGGATGAGAATAACTTATCATTATAGTTATCTGAGGTGCAGATGCAATGAAAATCTTTGATATTTGTGTTACATTTGAGCTGTAAGATGTAGAGCTTCCTTGAGGAGTTATTCCATTATAAGCACCTACTACAACAAGACCTCCTGCTTGTGGTGTAGATATATTTATAGTTACAACATATGGCTGTCCTATTGTTAAATTAGATAGCTGTTGATAGACTCCTGTTATATTTGCGTTATCTGATTCTAAAACTAAATTAGCTAAAGATACAGTAGGGAAAGCAGAAGTTCCACTTAAGTTTTTCCTAAACCTATACCACGTATTAATTATTGAAGGAGGTGCATTAGTTAAAGTATCTACATAAGGTGTAGCTGATGTAGTTGTATAAGTTCCTGTATTATCTAAATCAGTAAAAGAAATACCATTGACAATAGCTTCATAAGGAGAACCTGAAAAAGCATTATAGACTCCTTCGTAACTTTGTGGATATAATATAAGTTGTACGCTCATTATACTGATTGTGTTCTTAGTGTTTTACTCTTTTCAACTTCAAATGTGTACTGCATAAGCTTATCGTTTGCTACAGTCTTTCTAGTATAGCTTGAAGTAGTAAGTCTTGCAGGTGTTACATAAGTATTAGGAGAAGAAAGAGTTGCATCTACTTGGAAACCTTCTAAGATATAAACCTCAGGACTATTTATAAGCTCCTCAAACCATTCAGATTCTGATTCATTTACAAAGTCTGTGTTCATACTTATCTTTTCCATTGCATTAACTCTAAAGGCTTTCTTTCCTCCTTTGTAGCCATTAGGTAAATATATACTTTCATTCCAAGTTCCTTCAAGTTGTTGGTATGTACTTCCCTTAGTTGAGATAGACTTAGTAGACTTCATCTTAAATGTGTAGTAATCCCATACACCCCATTGATTAAGCCAAGTAAGTCTTATAGGTTCGTAGCCTTTAAGAGTAGGACAGTTTATATAAATAGTATATCTATCTGAAATTGACGCATCTGAACTATTAAAAGCTTCTACTAGGTAATAAGATAAGTCAGTCATATTAGCAAGAAATACAGTACTCCAATTTTTTAAATTAGCAGGGAAACAACCTAGATGAAATAATTGATTTTTAGTTGCAGAATCCCAAGTTGTATTCCCCCCATTAGCATCAACATTTTCTATTATAATATCTGTTCCAAGTGGAGAACCACTATCATCATATAATTTAATTTTAAAGTAATCTAAAGTTGTATCAGATACATCACCTGTTTTAGGTGTAGTCATAAAAGATAAAGTTCCGTAGTCATTTATATTAGCATACTGAGTAGTTGGTGCATTAGTTAGCAATTGATTACCTGTTGCTCCACCTCCTAATTGAAATATCTCTGTATTGAATCCAAAGTTCCCTGTTGCATCTCTATTTATTACGTCTGTATATTTTAAGTAACCATTGATTAAAGTATATTGAACAGAGTCATCTTCAGCTCCTACTTGTGCTACTGTTCCTGTTGCCGTAGTTGAACCTTCTATTGTAAATCTTATCTTTAAGTATCTAACTACATTATCGTTAAGAGAATACTTATCTACTAAATGTAATGGATGTGTTTTAATAGCTGTTGTTGCTGCACCTTTGTATTCACTTCCTAGAGCTGCTAAGTTATCAGGACTTACAAAGCTTTCTAAAATAGGTCTGAAGTCGTACATACCTACTCCTGTGTTGTTTGGTGTTGTCTTGAATGTTCCTACTATAGCCGTTGTAGTTGCTAAGTCTATGTCTACTGTACTTATGTGAACTTCAGCTACATACTTGACATTGAAGTAAGCACCAACTGTAGTTAAATCACTAACTGTAAATATTACTTCCTGACCTACAGGATTTAGTGTGTATAAAGGATTCTGTTCTATTGATAGTGCCATTATTTAATTGTTGTTATGCTGTTAATTATATCTTCTTTTACGCTTCCTAGTAAGTCTTTACCGAACTCTTTTAAACCAAGTCCTAAAGGCTTTTGAAAGAAACTTATTCCTTGTATTCCGAAACGTCCAATCTTTCTAGCTATTAAGAATGTTATTGTCTTACGCTTTAAAAACTTACCACTTGCATCTCTTGGTGCTATTCCTTTTCTTACTACCCATTTATCTAAAGCTTTACTAGGTGGCTGTGAATGTCCTTTAGCGTTCTTATATCCGTAAGGAGTTTTTATTGTTTTGCTTTTATAGTCTTTAAAGGTTCTTTTCTTTTGAGTTCCTGAAACTCCCTTATCTACAAACTGACCATAGTAAGACATATAGAACTGAACAGTAAAACCATCAGCGTCTTCAATTACCTTAAAACTAATAGACTCCTCAAGCTTACCTCCTTTACCTGCTTTCTGTAAGTTTCCCTTAGACCTATTCACTACTTGCTTACCGAAGCTATTTAAGTATCTTTCTATGTTTTCAGTCTTCATAAATCAAATGTTATTTTCCATCCTTTCCAACTTAACTGTATTGTAATATATCCAATTTTCCATTTCATTAATAACCTGCTCCTTCTGATGTTACAGGAATGATACAAGTTTGAAAGTCATTCTGAACTAAGACTCCAATAGTGAATGTCCATCCACAACAAAGATTATCAAACCTTTCTGAGAATGGTTCAATCGTGAATTGGTCTTGTGTGAAATAGATAGGAGCATTAATGTCATTTGTTCCTGCTAAAGACTGTTGTTCTGAATGTCTAAGCATTCCTATAAAGTCTGTTGCTATTTGTAGAGTTTCGTTAAGTACGTCTTGCTCATTACTTAAAGTCTTGTAAAGCTTTGGAAAGTTAGCTGATGCATTGTTCTTTGTCCAATCTTCTTTTTCCGATACCATATCCATTATGAATATTTGGAAGTTATAAGTAAGCTGACTATCTCCTGTAGTTACACTTGTTGGATTAATATGTAGCAATGGGAACTTCTGCATCTTCTCTAAGTTGATGTCAAAAATATCACCTACTGAAGTCGTGCTTATTTGGTCGTGGTATTCTCCTAATCTAAGTAAGGTGTTTACTACGTTATTATATGTCTTATTATTAACCATTTCTTTTTACTTTATTTTGTGAGTTCAAATCTGTTTCATAACTAAGCCAAGTCAAACACTCTAACAGACTCAAGTTTGTAATACTTTCTAATTTACTAATGTCCTCTCCACACAACCTATGCATCACTCCGAACCATCCCCACTTACTTGCGAAGTCATTACTAGCTACTGCGTCTTCGTTTCCTTCAGCCGCTCCATCAAATATAATGGCATAATCTCGGATAATACCTTCCCTAAAGTGTAAAAAAAAACCAATGCACTTTGCACTTGTTCCGCTGACATCAGTTTCATTTCTTCAGCTCTGAGCCGAATATCTCCATCATACGGCTCAATTATATAAATGTCATTCTTCTTTAGTTTGATAGGACGATAGAGTACAGCCATCAATTCAGGAAGACTTGAGTCTATTCCATTCTTGATGAACTGCTCAATGTCTGCGTATTCTCCTAAACTAATAGAATCTAAGTCAGGGTGGAATCCGTACTCAACTCCGTTAATCTCTATAATCCTTTTTAGCTTTGTATCTTGCTCTTGTTGTAACTCTCCTACCTTACTCATTATAACTGCAACGTCTGATAAGGATAGTTCCTTAATTAACTTCTTAGGAATGTCAGATAGTGCTGCTATTGTTTCAGTAGCTTCTTCAGTCTTTGTACCTGTTTCAAAGTCAATAAGTTTAAGCCAAGTAGACAGAGTAACATCTGACCAACTATTGATTAGCTTGAACTCCTTTACTTTACCTTCCTTTTTAATTTTTACTTTCATCTACTATATAATAGAAATTTGTTGATTTTAGTTTACTGAACGAAATACTTCCCTGCGTTTGGATTGTCTAGGTGGTAAATTACATTGTACCTTATTCCGTCTATTGCGTGATTGTAGTTGTCTACGTAAAGCTTAGAGCCTTTATCAGCGTATATGTAATTGTTTAGCTCTTTAGCTATGTTAGTAGATTCAGGTGTTATGATAAGCTCATAATCTTGCATACGAGTAATACCACTTTCGATAGTTCCTTTCTTTACAGGCTTGATGTTTACTCCCAAATGTCTAAGGTCTGCTATCAGTCTTGGTTCAGCACTATCAGCTATTATCAGACTTTGCCCTACTTTATCTAAAACTATCTGAGCAAGTTCATTTGACTTCAATCCGTTTCTGTAGATATGTTCCTTTAGGTATATCTTTCGTTTCTTCTTATCAATAGCAACTTCAGTCAAGGAGTCAGGGTCTACACTAAAACCAAAGTCCATTCCACAAGAAGTCTGAAGTCCATCAGGATTAAATTCTCCTATACTCCAATTGTCAAAGACTACTCCTTCTGCCTTGTCAAGCCACCCTCCTAAGATTTTATGCGTGTACTTTTTAAAGTTAGTATGCTTTATGCTCTTAATACGCTCTAGGAAGCTCTCTGAGAGGTTTACTATATTATCTAGGTAAGTGCTATGGATATAACATACATTGTCTTTAACACCATTAAAACCACCTTCAACACCTTTCTCCTCAAAGAACCTATTATATATCCAATGCTCTTTAGTTACAGGATTCAATATAAGTATGATTCTATTATGTATATTCTTTTCCCTTATACTTAGGTCAATAGTGTCAAAGATGTTTTCATCAATAAGTTCTTCAGCTTCATCTAATACCCAAGTGCTTATTCCTTGTAATGACTTTAGACTAGCCGTCTGATTACCTGCTGAAGTCCTAATACCTCTAAATAATATATCTGAACCATTTTTTTTATTAAGGACTTCTTGCTTGTTAATGCTAAAGACTTCATCAAATCCTAGTAACCCTATCTTTTCTAAGAATTCAGGGATAATTGACAAGTGAGCCGATACCATTGTATAACGAGTAAAGAGTATTCTTATCCCTTTAGTCATTGTCAGTAAAGTAAGAAAGACTGTAACTGCGAAAGACTTTCCTGAACCCCTACCTCCTGTAATTATAAAGTATCTAGCATCAGATTCAAATAGTGGATTGTATTTCTTATTCAGTATCAGTGTTCACGAATGTTATTACAGGCATATTGATTACCTTATCCCCTGATGTTATATCTAGTTCAGACTTTTCAATGTAACCTCTACGCTTTCCTTTAGTCTTTAGGAAGAAGATAGTCGCTGAAGTTGAACCATCTCCAATCTGTTTATGTAATTGGCTTTCCCCAAAGTCTAATGCTATGTTTTCAATATCTCTAACGGCTTCTGCAAATTCTTCATCTTGGTTTAGCCATTTATAATATGTTGAACGTGGAACATCTGCTGACTTACAAGCAACTGTTACAACTCCTAAGCTACTTTCTAAAGCTTTTAAGATGCTTTCCTTTTTTATGTGTCTACTTTCGTCCATACTATATTCCTTTAAATGCTTTCAATGGATAGAAGATTAAGCTGTTTCTATACCCATTATCTGCTATTGGTTTTATTGGTGTTACTCCGTGTACATTCTTCCAAGCAGGGTAAACTAACATTGAGTTGTCAGCTTGTTCAAAGGTTACATTATAGTCAGGCACATTTAAGCACCCACCATTAGCGTTATTTCTTTTAGTGAGGATTATGTTTACTGTTCCTACAATGTTTCCTGTATCTCTGTGAAATGGTGCTGATATGTTAAAGTTAGATATACTACCTGTGTACATTGTTCCAAACTTCCATTCATCTTTAACGTCTTCAAGTAATTCTAATTGCCTTTCATATATGTGTGGTGTAAGTTGTTTTATAATTTGCTCTGCTTCTAAACAAGCTCCCCACATTGCTTTTACAAATGTCTGTGCGGTTTCAACTCTATGTACTGATGATATGTTTGGGTAAGGTCTACGCATTACAGGTCTTGGAGGAATAGAACCAAGTATTGTGCTATATTGACTTACACCTATTTTCCTTGCTTCTTTTCTTGTCATTCCTGTTTTACTTAACTGTACTGTACTCATTCTATCTAGGATTGTCTTAGGCACATTATCACTCCTGAACTCTTTGTTGGCTACTGCTAATAATAGATTCAACCTTTCGCTATACTCCTTTACATCTCTTATGTAAAAACCTACAATCTCACCATCAACTTCTAGTAAACAATCTTCTTTTACATTTGGCTCATAGTAAGGACAGTCTTTACCTATTTTTTTATTGTGTTCTACTTGCTCTAGCTTTAGTGTCTTCATATTAGTATTTCGTTTTTTCGTTTAGAGTTTAGTCTTACCTTATCTCCCCACTTTGATTTGAGTATCATTATGTTTTTCTGTTCTTCTTTATCATCTCTTACATCAACAGCTCCTCCTTTGTTAGAATAATGCTCAAAAGTAAATAAGTATTTCTGATACCTTATAACATCTCCCCTTTGCTTATGTTGTAAAGTAAAGTCGTAATCTTCTTTAAGAGTGAGCTGAGTATCAAATCTAATGTCTGATGGTTTTACAAATAACATATCTCCAATACAGAAAGTGTTTACGCTTACTAACTTTGCAGCAAAGAAGTAATTATCTGTTGGTGGTATTCCTAATAGCTTTACTCCTTTTACATTAATGAACCTTGAAACTATATCTTCAATGGCGAAATCAAGTTCTACTTTATCAGGCTCTCCAAAGTTCTTATTTACTACTACCTTTTTAATATCATCACTTAGCTGAACGCATATCTTTTTAAGTTTGAATGCGTGTTCTAAAGCAAAGTTCCTACTGTCCATCAAGTTTCCTGTCTCATAAACATTCAAGCATCCATTATCTTTGTATAACTGTCCTTCTCCATTTTTAACACAGAATATGTATTTTCCTTTCTGTTCTTCATTGAATGGGAGTTTATCATATCTTCCTGCTGATATTACATATACATTATGCTTCATTCTTAAAAGCGTTTAAAACAGTTAAGCCTACATTCCTACCTGCTTTTCTTGCTGTGTTTATTAGTAATACAGCTTCGTCATAATGCTCAGGTTCAAATTCTATTTGGATTGCTCTCTTTACTCCTGCTTCTTTTTCTGACAAAGTGCTTCCTAAGTCTAGGTCATCTAATACAGAATAGTCTACAGCTTCTTCAGGCTGCCAAACATCCATTCCCCATTCTCCTAGCTTTTCATTGTTCCATTCGTTTCCTAATACATCCCAATCCCATTCCCCGAATCCTACATTATCCTTTACAATAAATTCTTCTTTCTGTTCTTCTGTCAATCCCTTAGCTATTTTAACAGGTACTTCTTTCAACCCTGCTGCAACACAAGCTTTGTATCTCATATTACCTCCGAGTATAACATTGTTCTCGTCAAGTATTATCGGTCGCAACTCTAACATCTCAGGGAAATCCTGAATAGACTTTACAAGTTTTTTAAATTTAGCCTCCTTGATTATTCTAGGATTGCTTTCGTTTGGTTTTAATTCGTTGATTTTTAGTTTCATAGTATATAATAGAAATTTGTTAGTTTTATTTTAATCGTATGATTCATTTACCCCTTTACTCCCCACCATCTTTTCTTTTGCTCCTGCCCAAAGCTTATCTCTGTTCTTACTTAGACTAGGCTCTGTTCTTTGAAGTGTTGGTATTCCTTCCGTTGGTTCGCTATCCATATACTTACCGCATAAACATTCAGCTTCTTTTGCTACCCATTTCTTATCCCTTAAAACTATTGTAGCTTTAGATAGTTCCTTCTCTTTACCGCATTTACATTTATATAATGTCATCTCTTTAGCTTATCAAGTTCAAATTGTAAGTGGTTAATTGCTTTCTCAATACATTGTATTGGTGTTGCGTGTTTCCTTTCTGCTCTTAGTAGATAAGTAACAGCCGTTCCTACATTGTAAGATAAGTCAAAGTCTTCTATAACCTTTCTTGCTTCTATCTTATATCTTTTTCCTATGTAGTAACTTGGTATTCTATTGTTTTTCATTTCCTTTTTGTATTTCGCTATAACTTCTGTTTCTATCGTGTGCTAGTCCTCCTGTCCTAGTTTCTACTTTATCCATTTTCCAAAGTATCTTTTCATTTTGTTTGCCTTTTGTTTTCCCTTCTACAATTGTCATAAGAATAACTATCAATAAGAAGATTGCTGTTAAGATGCCTAGTATTGTAAATATAATCATTCTGATAAAAGTCTTAGTAGTTGGCTACTCGTGTAGATTCTTTCACTTCCTGAATAAGTATCAAAGATACAAGTGAAGTTATCTTCTTCCCATATCCATAAAGAATTTACTTTGTTCTTGATGTGTCCTTTTAACACCCACTTGATTGTCTTGTATGTTCTTTCCATATCTATTGTTTTATTTTTTTAAAAAGTTTATATAATAAAGTAATATCTATATCTATAAATTTATCAGGGTAGTTTTTATACAGCCATAGTTTAAATTCATTCACTTCTTCAATTACTTTTTGATTAGCATATTGTTCTAATTCAATTTGCTTTGTGTCATCTAAGTTACATTTTATCTTGTTTTGTTTCATATTAGATACACTTCTATTGTTTTAGTTGAGCCGATTACTATTTCTATTCGGTTCATTGTGTCTTGTAAATTGATGAATAAACTAGACACTTTAAAATTAAAGTTATATGCATTCCTTCTTGTTCATCTCCTCCATCTGATATTATTATCTCCATAGTCTTATTGTATTGGGGAGGTAACCACACCCCCCCTTTACTACTCAGGTCTGAAAAATTAAAAGCTCTTAGGTCTTACCCTTTATTGATTAATTATTTCCTGAGTATTCTTTATATATCTTTTTTATTCCATCAAAGCAAGTGGATATACAAGAACCACAATTAGTTCCTGTTCCATAGTTAGTATTGTATATCGTATTGTAAAGTTGAATCATCTTACTTTTTGCTGCTTGGTTTTTTGCTCTACCTGTTTTTAAGTCAGGGTATAAAAGTATAATCTCTGCTATTATTTCTTCAGGTATATCTGTTCTAACTTCTACCTCTGTAGTTTTGCTCCAATACTTCTGAGGACATTCTTGATTTGCTATCCTAGACTTCACTTTCATAAAGCATTTACATACTGTGCAGTTTCCTAAAATACTTGAATAGTAAACACAACTCTTACAGATAGACATTCTATCTTCATATATCTCCTGTGGTACAAAGAACTTATTCATTTAACTTTGCCTTTAGTTCTACTCTTACTTTGTCTATTGTCGTAAATAAACTATTCCTGCTAATTCCTGTCTTCTTCGCTAAACTATCTAACGTATTGGATTCATAATAATATAACTCAAATATCTTTTTATCATACCAAGTTAAATCTTCTAATGCTATATCTATTTCTTCTAATTTATTCCATTGATAATCAATCTCTTGATTAGGAATATTGTATATGTGCTTGTGGTTGCCGTTTATTTGTTGTTCTTCATTTGTATAAAACTCCTGAATTACATTATAATACTTCTTGTATTTGTAATAGTAATTACTTCTAGGACTTGTTAAAGCTCTCCTTAATGCTACTGCACCATACCTAATAATTCCTTCCGTTTTATCTTTCTCCCAAATATTTGATAATGTTTCTTGATTCATACTTAGAAAGTAAAGCATTAATTCCTGCACAGATTCATTGACTTCGTTCTCATCAGTAGTTAATCCGTAAGCCATAGTCCTAAACTTATCTGATAGCTTTGATATTTCTAAATAAATCTCAGTCATTAATTGGTTCTATCTTGTCAATCTTATCTACTGTGCTTTGTACTAACTCATCAAGAACTAATCTATATGCTCTGACTACTGCTGAATTGCTTTTTGTTTCTACTCCTGCAAAGAATCCATTAGTTGCTACTGCTAAGTTAATTGGTATTATCATTAACCAATCATAGAAATTTTCTTCACGTTGCCCTGCTCCATAATTGTTGTGGTACTCTATGATAATTCCTACTACTTCTAAATAATTGTTGTATCTATTTTTTGTGCTTACTTCTTTTGCAAACTCTTGGCACATTGTTATATAAGTTTCTACTATTACTCTGTGTTCATCATTTGCGTAGATGGGTTCTATCATACGCCAAAGATATTAAAAAAGTTACTGTATTCCTTTATCTTCTTTTAAGTTTTTAACAAGTGATTTGTAATAACTTATCTTTTCTTCATACTCAATACTAGAAATCTTTAAAGTTGTTCTAGCTAAAAACTCTAATTCTTCTGCTGTACCTTCTCCATACTTAGCATCTAATCCTAAACTAAATTTATATTGTTCTCCCCAAGAATATACATTACACTTCACGCATTGAACCTGACAATTTTCCTCATCAAATCTAGTAGATAAATGTTTCCTACTTTGAAAGTGTCCGTTCTGCATACCATCCTTATATCCTCTGACTACCCCACAGGTAAAGCATTGAATCATTCCATACTCGTTAGCCTCTCTAAGTCTTATGTAAAGACTGAACCACTTGTCTAACTCCTTTTTTAGTTTACTGATTGTCTTTTTCATATTCTAATTAAGTTTTTGATTAATACTTTAACTAACATCTCTTGGTCAAATGTACTTCCTTCTCTTACTGCCCTTCCTCCATAGTAGAAGATTCCTTTTAAGTTGTTAATTCTTTCATAGACTATAGCGTCATCAAATGCCCATAAGATAGCTACAGGTTTTTTAGTTTGCACTTGTAACATCTGACCTCTTACAATTTTACGCATTGAAACTATAACATCACTAGAATCTTCTATACTTCTATGAACTCCCTTAACTTCAGCGAACCCTGTTATCTTTCCTTTGTTATAAAGGACTGCGTCTATGTGTGCATATTCAGGATGCTTAGCAAATGTCAATCCGAAATGATTAGCAAATGTTTTAAGAGTTTCTTGCTCCCTTAATTTATTTGCTTTGTTTTCGAACTTCATTCTTTTCTTCTTTAGGCTTTTTAATTGATACCCACTTTTGAGGTCGGTATGTACTTGGCTGTGGGAATCCGAACATCATTCGGAAACTTCCTGTTTTTACAGGGTCGTACAATTCTTCTTTCTTCATCTTAATAATTTTATAGGTTCTTGATAATATCTTACTTGCTTAGGGTCGTTACCTAATGTTCTTACTTGATAGGTTGCGTCATCAATTACTTTCTTATGAGCATACACCCACTTATAAAAGGTTCTGATGTTTAAGAATGGTTCGTCTTTACCAAACCTAACTCCTATGTGAAAAGCATCTAGTATTTGATTCCAAGACATATTGCCGAATCTTTTCTCTTGTATTAAGTCTGATGCAAATATCTTACTTAGACTTGCTAAAGTTTGAGCGTCTGACCTGTGTCCTATTTCTACTGCTGTCTTTGCTAGTAAGTCTAAAACCTTTTCAGTAAGTTCTTTTAGTTCTTCTTTTTTTAGTGGTATCATAATAATTCTTTTGCTTTTTGCCATTCATTAATTTGTGCGTCTAACTTAGACATTCCTTTTGACTTAGTCTTAGGCTTATCCCATTTCTTTTGATTAGTTGCCCAAGTCTTTAATCTTAATTCTGTTTTCCAAGTTTTGTTTAATTCAAATTTCATTTTTGTATTTGACTTATTAGGTTCTGTCCAATAATCAATGAATCCATTTAAAATACTTTCATCATAATCAAAAGTTAAAACTTCAGAAACAAAATTATCACGTCTGTTAGATATAATATTATTATTTATTTTTATTTCTTTATTCTTATTAATAGTTGTATAATTTTTATCGGACAAGTTGTTTAAAATTTGAAGGACTTGTAACTCGTTTATTTTGAAGTATTGTTTAGCAGGTATACCTTTACGCTTAGTTTCTATTATTTGATGTGTTTTAAGCGTTTTAAGACACTTTCTCTGATGATATGGGTTTAGCGTAGTATCAGCTTCAATATTCGCTTCAGTATTAAAAAACCAACCATCCGTCATTCCTTTAGAAATAAAGTATTCTTCTTTTGAAATTAGGTCAGCAAGTAGGACTGCTTCTTTTAATCCTACCTGCCTTGCTAATTCTTTGTTCAATATTATAAATGCTGTACTACTTAGTAAGTGCTTCATACAGTGATTATTTGTAAATCATAACTATACCCATTCAAAGATTCTTTAATAAGTTCTAATTGTTTACTGAAATCTCTGTAAGAAAGTTTTACATCAAGACCTACTTCACCACATTTGATTCTTACAATCGTTTGATGTTTATTGCTGTCTACAACATTGTTTACTCTTAAATGTTCTCTAAGCTTAAAAATAGATTTGAAAGTCTTTTTAGATTCTTCTATTGTTATAAATGCATTGTGAATCTTATTAAAAATATCTCTGTATTTTGGAAATGAAGCATAGTTTACATTATGTTTCTTTTCATAGTGGTAGATAAGACTTCTATCTCTATTAATTACCTTAGCAATTACAGAACGATTAATATCATATTCAGTCCTAGCAATAATACTAGCTATCATTCTAGCTACCTGAAGTTCCTGCTTTCTACTTTTTAAAGCTAAAGAACCCTTACGCAAGCCTAAGACAGTTGTCGTTAGGTTGCATAAGTTTTTAAAGTTATCTTCTTGTGTCATATTAGAATGGTACATTTTCATCAATAGAAGGTCTAGTAGTTGAAACTGATATCATTTCATCAATATTACTTTGTTTTGCAAACCAATATCCATCTATGTTGTGGAAGTATCTTCCGTTGTATTCTCTTGAAGATACGTTACACTTTATCATAACTTCATCTCCTACAGATAGTTTATCCAAGTCCCTTAACTTTTCATCTCCAAAAGCTGTTATAGCTATTTCAGGGTTATAATCTGCACCTGTGTCAATTACTACAGTTTGCTTTTTCCAAACTTTTTCAGACTTACTTATTCCTGATTCTACCTCTAACTTCTTTACTAATTTTCCTTTTACTTCCATTTTTATTGTGCCTGTTTTTGCAGGTCTTTATTAATTATTGTTTTAAATAGTTTCTAATTTCTTTTATTTCTCTAACTATTATTTCTTTTGAATTATCACTTATCATAATAGCTTTTTGTTTTGCTTCATCTAATGTGTTGCAGTAAAAAAAGAATATTTCTTCATTATTATATATAAAATATTTATTCATTGTATTGCTTTAACATTCTCATTAATGTACTTTCTTGCTTTTCAGACATTGAGTAGTTTCTCATCTTAGACATTACTGCTGAACCTTTTCCTGTATTGATAAACTCTAACATAATATTGTAAATGTCAGTAGTCATTTTAGGCATTGAAATAGGTTCGTTTACCTTATTACTATCAGCGTCTTTAGTGTCATCTAATAAGAATAAGTTACCAAGTGCATACTTCTTAGCGTATGAACTACTAGAGCCAAACGATTGAGCAATATCCATTCCCTTGCGTTCAGGATTAATACCTGCTTGAGCTTCTACAAAGATAGATTCATCTCCACAAGCTATAGTTACCCTTGATGTTAGAACTAAATAACCTGCTATTTCATTTGTTTCTTCTGTTATAGTTAAATAACAGTTATACTTCTTTAGTAATGGTTTAACGGCTTCTAAGATATCTTCAGCACTTCTGTACTTATACTTACCAAAGCTGTTAAATTGGTTCTTAGGTGCTTTTAATTCGCTTTGTATAGCAATTAAGAAGTCTTCTTTTGGTTCTGTTTTCATATATTTCTACCTATGTTAGTGGCTAGGATTTTTGCCTGTTTATAATTTTGTTAAAAATACTAAATTTATTTTAATTAAAAGTTTTGAATGATAAAAGAAGTTCCGCCAACCTTAATTAATGTTGTACAATCCATTATCGCATCTTCGTCAGGATAAGTTTCTGCGTCATAATTTTGATGAAACTCACCTAAGTCATCATATTCAGTATATTCGCAACATAAAGCTATACCATCAAATTCTATTTCTGTATCACAATCTTCTTCGTATTGTTCTAAGTAGTCAAATAAAGACCTTAATCCTGCACGACTGAAATTGTTTGGTCTATGTCTTTCAAACCATAGTCCGAATTCATAAAAATTTAAAGTTGTTTTCATTTTGTTTTTATGTATTTAATTAATTCTTTTTTGATGTATTTTAAATGTTCTGTATCAATCCATTCTAAGAAGTTATAAGAATCAAAACAAATTTGAAAGTCATTTCCATATTCATCTGTACCTCTTAAATATACTTCATTTTCGTGAGCTTGAAATGTATTAATATCATTCATTCTTTTGTGTATCAGTTCTTCTGCCATTATTTTAAATTTATTATTATTGGTAATTTATTATTTTCTTTATAGTATTCTAAGTATTCAGGTTTCAATTCTACTTCCCAATCATCTTGAGTTTGCCACCCATAATTCTTTAGCATTTCTTCAAACTTTCTGAAAGTCTGTAGTTCAGTTCCTATTACAATTACTGACCTATTGTTATTGCTCAAGTCATTACTGAAGTGTCCTGACATTCTATCATAAGTGTTTATTCCTGTAGATAAGTATTGAGGTTTTAAGTACCATTCCTCTGCTATTACTTTCTTATTGTCTAATTGATACCCCATAAACTTTGAGTAGTGAGGTTTATTGTAATCTATGAAAGTAGTGTATTCTAAGTATTCTGCGTCTAGTCTAGTCATATTAAAATATTAAAGAGTCAATGAATCCTAATGTACCGCACATTAAGAGTAGTAGGATTGAGAAGACTGCCATTAGTCCAACTGAGAAAGCAAAATCGTGTAGTTTTTTATTGTACCTTTCTCTGTCTAGTTCTTGAACATTCTCTCTCTTATAGTTTCCTAAAGAGTTCTTAGTAAAGAATTGATTCTTTTCGCTTTCGTTCATATACTGAACTACTTTGCTTTTTAAATTTGTAATCTTAAAGTTTTTCATCTTAGTTTCTTTTTATTAATTCATCATTTGCAATAGAACACTCAATAGTCCAATTTTCATTTGTTTTTCCTGATAGATATTTTTTTAATGTTTTAGTATCAGCTTTTTTAACATACATTTTTAATCTATTAACTCTTTCTATACCATCTAACTCATTAAGAGTTTTAGTTAATATTTCATTTAGTTGTGTTGTTTTCATCTTAATTGTATTGTGGGGGCTTTTACACCCCCTGATTAATTTAGTTGTCTTTTAAATAATTGATTAATGTTCTGTATTGATTATATTCGCAAATACCATTCTTAAATTCGTATGCTCCGTATTTTACTAAGTTGATTTCTGTAGTTGGATAAGAAGTATCAAATTTTACTATCTTGATTAATTGCTTGATGATGATTGTTAATTTTTTCACTTTATTTTTTTTAATTAATTTAATTTTGATGGTTCAAAGATAAAACCTTTTTTTTAATTAACCAAGTTTTTAACGAAGTTTTTAACACATTTAAGCAACAGTAGAGGTATATTACCTAAAAATAAATAAGAAAATGATTGAAAATGTACTAAAAACCTATAAAGGCATTAGCAAATTGATGGGAGTTTTACCGTTATTTAGAACAACAACGCAGCCGACCGCAGGTTTTTTACCATATTTAGCGTAAGCCATTGCATAACTTTCGTGGTCAATACCACAACCAACTTGGACTCCAAAGATTCTGAAGTTCTGTCCTACAAAATTTTGAACATAACATTGAGTATGTAAATGTCCTTGTACTGTATTCATCATATCAGCACGACACTTAGTTGAAGCAGTACCTCCTTCTCCGTGTATATATTGTACTCCATCTAAAGTGTATCTTTCTACAAAGTTCCAATCAGGAGTTTCTAAGACTTCCTTATAAGACTTAATCCACTTACTAGGTATTGCTGAAGTCTGAGCTTTACGCATTATGAGTCTGTCGTGGTTTCCTATAAGTACAGTAGCTTTAGGAAAAGCATCTCTCCATCTTGATATACGCTTAATAGCTAATTCTAGCTCCTCTAAGCCACCCATTCCATCAGCAGAGGTTTCGTGGTAGCTTGAGTAGTGATTGTCTATTACATCGCCTATAAAGACTACCTCTGTGCAATTAAAGGTTTCATACTGTTCTAAACACCAATCAAGGTAGCTATCTAAACAAAATGGTTCGTGCAGGTCCCCAATAACTAAGACATTCCTAGTTTCTGATTCCCTCATTTTCTCTAAAGCAACTACCTCGTGGGGTTTTAGTCTGTATCTATTATTTCTTAGCAACGTCTGCAATTCCTTGTCCAACGATAAGAACTAAGATAGCGTGATATAATTCTTTTGCTGTATCAGCATCAACTCCTAAGTAAGTTACTATTGCAGGAATGACTACTGAACTGATTGCGTACCAAAACTTCTTTGACTTTAACATCTGTCCGATAAGGTACTTTTGAAAAAACTTTTTCATATTATTTGTTTTTGATTATTAAGTTAATATTTTCTCCGCCCAAATGTAGTATTTCTTTGATTAATAAGTCCATAGCTAAAGTAGAGTTACTAACAATGTCTTGTTGGCTTCCTAGTCCTACTAGAATACAACCACTTGTATCTTTAGCCGTGTTCCCTATATGTATCAGGATATAATCTCTGTCTTTAACGTCTTTTACGAGTAAATGAATATAATCCCTTGTCGCTGATTCTCTTGGTAGTCTAAGTCTTACAGGATAAACACCTTGAGGAATACAACTTACATTCCTTTGATTATCTTGCCAAGGATTCTCTAAGGTATCACAAATTCTTTCTCCATTTAAAAAGAGTTCTCCAATCGTAGACTTCTTACTAAATGTATCTCTAATTAATAAGAGGTTAATCATTTTTTTTTATCAAACTTGATAAACTTGTAGATGGTAAAAGCTATGGCTAGCGATAAAGAAACTAGAGTCAGAACTTGATTTGCCTGTCCTATACTTAATCCTATTGCTGTACTATTTGCTATTCCTACTTGAAGGCTGTCTTGCATTGCTTTTATTTTTAGGCTTTTTATCCAAGTAGGATTTAAGCTTAGTTATATTAATTGGTTTTGTCTTGTAGCGTTTCTTCATTAATTTAAGTTTCCTAATACGTTTCTTATTGTAAATCTTGTTCCTTGTTCTCTTGGTCTTTCAAGATTCATTCCGTTATAGTAAGCATTTTCGTCAGGATTAACGTCTGCTCCTGTATTTGTATTGTATTCAGGAAAAAGTGAATTGTTATTACAAATGTAGTCTATCATTCTTTCTGTATAGTATTCAGCTGTATTCCTAACTTCTTCTCGTAAGTGCTGACTTTCCTCTGTGCTTAAAGCCGTTCCTGTTTCTGATGTCTTTGAGTAAATATTGCCGTTCTCAATCTTAAATCTCAGGAATGGAACAGCGTGATAAAATGCCCAATTCGGCAGCATATCTCCAACGTAGTCATCTAACAAAGTTTTATAAGCTGCGTTTACAGGTAAATTCACTTCTCCTGCAACGATTAAGTCTTTTAGCTTTTGATTCAAGTCTGTACCTAGCTTAGTTTCCACATAGAGCTTCTGTGCTTGCCTTACGTAAGGAAGTAGTAGGTCTACATCAACATTAAGATTGATTGCCGTAGAGTCCTTTAATTTAGCCTCTGATATAAATAGTACGTAGCTCATAGTTATCTAGGGTTTTTGTATCCGTTATTTTTCATTCTTTGTGGTGCTATCGCTACAAGCTTGTCATTCTTTTCTGCTGTAAACCCTTCAGACCTAGCTTTAGTATAAGAGATTAATTGACTGCTAGATATTTTACTCTTAGCTGCTCTTAATGAAGTCTTGTAAATCCTCCTCAAGAAGAAGTGCCTACATTGAGGCCCTCCTTTATATAAAAATATATTGTATTTTTTAGTTCCTCCTTCCCCAAATCCTTTGTTTAACACTAGACTATTTGCATCTTTTAAATCTTCTTTAGTATAAATCTTTTTAGCTGATACCATATCCTTACAGAAATCTCTGCTTGTTCCTGATTTGTTAGTTAAGAAGTTGTCAGTAGCATATACATATCTAACTTTGTAATAGTCATTGTAAGACTTATTTACTCCATCTTGACTACTTCTTTTATTTGGTGTTGCACTTACTGCTGACGCAAGTTCTAACTTTTCGTTTGCTTCTTCATTTAATACTTGTTCAAAGTCAAAGTCATTGTGTTCTCCATCTACCACTTCCTCATCTATTAATTCCCAATCTTCAGGCATATCCTCTCCAAATTCCTCTATCCAATTTTGTAGCTCTGTTTTCTCACTTGAAAAGTCTTCTCTTTCTTCTTCTTCAGTTAATGGTGCAAGTCCTATTTCTTCACGAATTTCATCTTGCGTCATTACATCTCTAATAGTTTCAGAATCAAATTTAATTGTAATAGGTTTCAACTGAACAAAACTTACAGGTAAATCTATTTGATTAACTGAAAATATAGTCTGTAAAGTATTTAAGATATTTAATTGGAAAGGACGAATTACTGTATTTTGATAGAAATTTGCAGCGTTCAGAAGTTCATCAGCATTTGATGAAAAACCATTGTCAGAATCAATCCCTAAAAGAGTTTTGCTCGTTACACGATGCCCTGTCATAATATTTGAAACAAGCAAAGTCTGAAGTGCTAGATATTGCTTATCGGCATCAGAAACGCTTATCGGTGTTATTTCAGGAACTCTACTTCTATCGTCTGAGAAAGTCAATACAAATTTTCCACTATTAGATGCTCCCGTGAATTTTTCTACTAAGCTTTGTTCTATTTGTCTTCGTTCTTCAGCAGTAGGTATGCCATTAGCAAAAGAAACGAAATAACTACCACTAAATCCATTCTGTATATTGTTTAGGTGGAACTCTGCAACTCTTTGGTCTACCAATGCCCAATTATTAGCTGCTATGTAATCAGGTGTATGATAGACGTCCATATTAGGACTATAAGAACCTGTATATAGTAATTGACTTCCTGAAGTCCTATCGTTTACATTAAAAGCTGCAACAGGATAAGGCTTATTAGTTCTCGTGTTTCCCCAATCAGCACTTATATAATAACAATCTACAACACCCATTTCATTAGGTCTTCCTGCTCTAACTCTCTCTACAGGAACGTGGAAAAGCTCAACTATCTCTGTACGTTCTCTATTCCAAATAACGTGTAAAGCGTAAGCTCCTTGAAGCTTGAAATCAAATGATACTTTCTTTATTACTTGGTGTAAACTTTCTTTACTATTTGCGTGTCTTAAAAACTTCTTAAGCTTTACAAAAGCATCTAAATTATAATCATCTTCTTCACAAATTAAATCTTCTCCTGCAATCATTTCAGCAGTACCATTTATAATTGCAGCGTGAGTACTTGAATTATAGTAAAGGTCAATTAAAAATTGAGGATACAAGTTTTTCCACTCATCTGTACCATATTCTATATAATCCCTACCTCTTACTTCTTGTATTATTGGAGCTGTTGATGTTTCTAAATTTATTGAAAGTATGTTATCCATTTTATTCTATTATTAATTCATCAGGGTCTACATCTGTACCTTCAGCGTTCTTTTCGTAACCTAAGAACGAATGTACACAATCTACAGGAAATAACTCGTGTATTCCAAAGTCATATTCTTCTGTAGTCATTAGGTCGTAAAATACTCCATCATAATATACAGGTGGTGTTAATTCTTTACCATCTTTATCATAAGTTGCAGGTATCTCTACTATCTTACCAAGATACACGATAGCCTGTGTACCATTTCTGTACACTTCTTGAGTAACTCCTTCTTCAGTTATTACTTCATAAGTACCTTTAGCAAGTAAGTCAGCATCTCCTTCTGCTTTTGTGTCGTAGTGTAATTTATATATGTTCATTTTATGTAGTTAAAGCTTCTAATTGCTCATCTGTTAGTGCTGTATCGTAGACTTGTAGTTGTTTTACTTTTGCAAATAAACTAGAAGATGTACCAAAAGACAATTTATTTAATGTAGAAGATGGAAATGTTGTACTTGTGTTATCGGTATCTACTTCAACTCCATCTATCCACATAGCATAATCATTTAATTTATACTTGATTGCTATTTTGCTAAATTGTGTTATATCAGATACAGTTGCAGATAAAGAAGCAGTTTCCACTCCACTAACTCTATTAAACGATTGTATGATATTACTTTGATTGTCATATTTTAATACAATTCTATTAGTATCACTCCCATCAGATAAAGTTAATTGTCTATTTGTAGAATCATCACTCAAAGCAGCCATCTCTACAAACAAAACCCCCTCTGTACTATTAATCAAACTACCTATACCATCTCTTGTGAAGATGTCTTGGTTTCTTGTTACTGTACTTCCTGAGGTTGGTATGTATGATGTTGGATATGAGCCTTGTTCTATTTGTGCGCCCCAAATAAAAACCCCTGAAGTTCCATCACCTGTATAGGAATCTAAAGCACCATTCTGAACTCCTATCCTTATATTATTTGAAATCTCTGAACTTCCATTATTTGAAACTACACATCTATACCAACCATTACCTACATTTTCTATTGTAGAAGTATTACCTGTACCACTTGGCGTAGATGTTTCTGCTGACAAATTAAATATAGCACCAACATTACCACTTTGAGATAAAAACGCACTTACCTGTGTTCTTTCTGATGATTTAGCGTAAAAACTAAATGTATTTGCACCACTTAATGTAGATGTGAAGGTGTTTGTAAAATGAAACCCTGTATTTGAAGATTCAATTAATTTATAAGAATTATTATTGCCTGATGGGTCTGTAATACTTGCAGCAATACTTTCTGTTGTTCCTGTATTAAACCAACTACTATTACTAAAATCCTCACTATAAGTAACCAAATTAGTCCTCTGAGGCTCTGCTAATATATGTGGACAACCTCCTCCTGTGTAGTCTATACGAGGTACATTATTAACTTCTTTTACACTTAAACCATATAAATAACAAGAAGCATTGTTGCTACCCCCTCTTTCTCTTACAGCTACAATTGAAGTTGTTGATGTAGCTGTAAATGATGTTTCTAAATAAGTCCAAGTATTAAGAGAATTACTTACTTCGAGTCCATTAGGATATTCTAAAACACCTTCAATTTCAATATGTGTATAGTCTCCACTATTATATTGTGCATAACAGCTAAAATGATAAGTGTTTCCAATTACTGTAGAAATGCTTTGAGTAACCTTAGCACCATTTACTCCTGATGCAGTAAATAAAGCTGTATCATTTCCATTGTAAGGGTTTGCATTACTTACTACAAATGTAGAGCCATAAGGTGTCCAATCTGTACTTCCATTAGAAAAATCTCCATTAGTAACTTCCTCAACTCCTAAAGCATAATTTACTAAACCATTCTCATCTACTCTTGTAGCAGCAGTTGCTCTAGTAACATCCATATCTGCACCAACCCATTCTTTTACTGATACGTTATCAATAGAACCTGTGAAATTTGTAGTTGCTCTAATAACGAGAGATGCCCCATTAGATGTAATTTTTAGCGAGTATTCTGTATCTGCCGAAACAGATATAGACGTGTAAGATGATGCTAAAGCAATAGCTAAAGCTCCTGAAACGTCAGATTTAGTTGTGAATTTAACTTCATACACTTTACCTATTATACCCCCTATATTTTGTGTTAGATTACTTGCAACCCCTAAATTATTGTAAGTAGCAGTTCCACCTGATATAGTCCACCCTGTGCCTTTTGTCCAATCCGTATCTGTAGCAAAATCTCCATTAACTACTTGTTCAGCACCCTCAGTAGGTACAGG
>Ga0208134_1000596_pt1 | contig 23694 bp, 27 predicted proteins | sample VirMetDEL_Mar_31_FD_184515 | JGI IMG/M metagenome (GOLD analysis project Ga0208134, IMG submission 184515) | Aqueous microbial communities from the Delaware River and Bay under freshwater to marine salinity gradient to study organic matter... | ecosystem: Environmental > Aquatic > Marine >... | reverse complement strand
TTGCAGTTTGACCCTGCGCACCCCAAAGCCAACCCATGTCTCCCGAAATTCTACCCAGCTTGACCCAACTACTCCAAGTCCACGTTTTTTGATTACTAGCAGACGCAGGGGTTCTGGTTAAATACTGTGCATCGCCATCGTCAAACTTCAACGACTGGTCAAGCAGATGCTTGTAAAAGCCTGTTGACTGTTCTCCAGCACCCGCTGATTTGATTAAAGACATACTAAAATCCTACGTTAAGATGGCTGAACCGCTGACTAGGATAGTGTTGTTACCAGATGCCGCTGAACAATAATAAGCCAAGTGATATGTTCCTGTGGCTGAGATGGCTGTCAGAACATCTGCGTTTATGGCTACGCTTGCATGGGCTGCAATAGTATGGTTGCCGCCGTTAATGAACATGATGTTGCCCGACTGCCCTGCGACTGGGTTTGTAAAGGTCAGCGTTAGACCGCCAGCCGTGGTGCATTTGAAATCATTACCAACAGCCAAATCAAAACTGCCATCGTTATCTGTGGTTACATGGCTAGTCGCTCTGCCGCCAACAGAAATGTCATCACTTACCACAACATCGCCGCCACTAATTGTGCCAGTGGTTGTAATTAAAGATGACCCATTGTCTATATTGCCAAAGCTAGATGTAATACTACCGCCAGTTGACAATGTTTTGTTAGTCAGTGTTTGTGTGGCTACGTTGCTGACAATCTCACCATCACCACCCGCTGGCAGCGTAAGCACGTTTGTTACAGTTGCAGAATGTGGCTGAGACTTTACAATCTGACCGTGACTATTGCTTTCACAGTTAAATTGTATAGAACCTGGGTTTGTGTTTCCTAGAACAGTAACATGGCCGGTTCCATGTGGGGCTAAATCAATGTCTCTGTTACTGCTAGACACAATATCTCTAGTCAAGACATCCAAGTCACCGCCTAATTCTGGGCTAGTATCGCCAACAACATTTGTTAGTGACCCAGCACCGTCATTGCCGCTGTAGCTAAACTGTACTGTAATGCCATCAGTATTGCTAAATGTACCATTGCTAACAACGTGGGTTACAGCAACCTTGCTATATCCAGATGCGTTAGTGACTGCACCAGTTACCTTAAACATAGCGTAGGTACTGGCAGTGCCTTCCTTGGTTACAAGTATTATGCCTCTTGCTGTTGCATTAGATGCGTCATCCCAAGACTGTACAAACGTGCTGATGTCCACACCGTTGTCATCATTATCATCAATGAAGATTGTGTCAGCAGAACTGATTGTGCCGTTGTTAAAGGCTAACTTGCCCCCGCCTGGATCAGCGTCAGATGTAGATGTGCTAAAGGTCAAAGCCAAGCCAGCATTAGAGCCAGCAGCACCAGTTGACCCAGTGCTACCAGTAGCCCCTGTGTTGCCTGTTACAAGCCCAAAGGCCAGTGCTAACGCGCCAGAGCTTGCAGTGTAGGTTGCGCTTGCCGTAGGCGTTCCACCAGCACTCACGGACGATACAGACGATGTTACAGCGTCAACCTTACCTTCAGTAACAACCAAGTTACCAGAGCTATCAAATCCAAGTATCTTATTAGCGCGTGCTGTCGCGTCAGCAGTAAACTCAGAAGTGGCAATCACATTGGTTTGTGACACTTTTAATGATCGCCCAATGTTTTCCTCTAGCTCTTGGGTAATAAGAGTTAACTTATCAAGCGCATCTTCATGGCTGTCAGCAGGGAACGGATCGTTTGGAGTGTAATCCGTTAGCTGTGTACGCGCTGTGTTTCTAATAAGCACAACTGTTTCGCCAGATGCTGGGGTGTTACCGCTAGTAAACGTGACGTTACCACCACTTGCACTACCAACATTAGACACAGTGTAATGAGTTGTTTTTGTTTTAGTTGTTTCAGCACCAGTGCTATCTGTACGAATGATAACCGTAATATCATCGTCATCAAATATCTTGAAGCCATAAGCAAAGACAGTTGTACTGGCGTTGCCGCTATAACTATTCTTTGTGGTTGTGCTGCTAACTGTCATTTTCTGTCTCCAAACACTTGCTTAATGTACCAGAATGTTGCCCTTTTAGAAAGAGTGTTAAAATCTATTCGCTGATTGGCTTGGTGGAAAATAAAAAGTTTGATCCATGTCGCGCTTCATACGTTTTTCCATGCGCCTTAAATAACCTGGACTAACGTGTTCCATCATGCCGTGTATAAACAAATAATCTAAAGCTGTCTTTGTGTAAAACAGGTTCATTCCAGGCACATTGCTTGTTACAAATCTAGCTACATTTTTTTGCACAGCGTCAGCATCGCCAGAAGCCGCGCTTTTATATATGTTGCCAATATCATCTATGCTGCCAAATGTGGGGCCAGACATTGTTTGGATAAGACCCCTGCCATACCCACCATATTCACCAAATAAGAAATCACCATAAATTCCAGCACCGCCACCTTGCACAAAAGCCCTAGTAAGCAATTTAGGGTTTAGTCCATACTCATCGCTAAAAACCTCTTGCGGGTTTTTGCCTTTCAAAATGTCTTTCATTGTTACAGATAAGTAGCCCATCATAGTAGTGCCGATCATCATCTGCGCTATGCCCATGACACCGCTTTTACCTTCTTGTATTCGCGCATAACGCTGCCGCTGGGCGGCTTTAGTGACGTAAGTAACAGGGAATGCCTTGAACTGCATAAAGGCTCTCACAGCTTCTCCAACGACAGTTCCACGTTCAGTGCCTAAATTCATGTAAGCGCGTTCTTTTGCCCCTGGTGTTGGGATGGCAGTGTCAGCGGAATCCGTTATATACATTGAATATTTTGTTGCTAAATCATCTTTGTATTTATCAATCGCTGATTGCGTTGCTTTTTTGATTTTACGTTTTCTGCCAGCATTTATTTTAGCTAGAGCCGCAGCTTCAATAACATCATCAGGAATAGTATCTATACCGCCAGCAAACATATATTCACGACCATCAACCGCCGCCATATCCATTTGGCGCATTACATCCCACTCTGCTTCATTAATGCCGTACCGCTTCAAACCATTCTTTGTTCTTACATTTAAATTTTCAAACGCATCGCTTTTGTAAGTTGCTAGATCAGCAGCTAGTATTTTAGCAACGCCTGACTTTTGATCATCGTTCCAGAATGTCATCAAGTTTAGACGGAAATAGTGCTGTTGTGCTTTCCCTATCATTCCAGGGAGACTGTCGTTAGAGCCAAATCTAGCGTGTGTGCTGCCCATAGCCCCATCAATACCAACCCCTAAAAGATAAGCTAATCTTTTTTGGTCTTTACTGCCAAAGCGGGAAAACACAAACCCTAGAGATTTAGCGTATGAACCGAATATACCTCTATCTGTGTGAGTGTTTATAAACGTGGCATTCGTAGCTAGGTCACCAAATGATGAAATGGTAGCCGCGCCTAGCTTTGCCATTGACTGTATCATTCGCCAACCAGAAGCCAGCCCAGCAAAGTCAGCACCAAACATTATAGGCCGACCAGCACCTCTTGATTTCGATGTGCCATCAATCTCTTTAAATTGGTTTCTAAGTTTAAACTCACCTATCTTATCTAATGTAAGTATATCTTCTTTAGCACCGCTTTTTATATCGGTAATAACCCTATCAAACATTGCTGCTGGGTTTGTGCCAAACACTTCCATAAGGCCAATAGCTTGAGCATCGTGATCAATGCCAGACATAACTGCGTCAACTAAACTCATGCGTGTGTATTTTTTTGAATACTCATAAGCTTCCGCACCATTTTTAAAATGGATGGTACGGCTCTGGCTTAGTTTTTTTGCTAAATTAGATGGCCCCTTAAATGCAGAAACTACATCTATACTTCCATCATCACCGCGCATTGACCCTACGTTTTGATGTTGACCGCTAACCAAATTAGTCCACATATCACCAAGGAACATTTCATCTGTGTATGAAACTTTTTGATTATTAACTTCTTTTGTAGATGGCTTATTAACAAATGTTTTTGAACTTAAGCGTTTTAGACTGCCATCGCTGTTACGCTCAAGCATATAATCAACCCAATTCTTTTTTGCAGCTTCCATTTCTTCCGCTGTTTTAGCACCATTTCTTAACATGATAGGATCATGGCCTTGTCTTACAGCATAGTTTTCTGTTTCAGCTATGACCGCACCATGCCGGTTTTTTCTATCAAGACGCAGTTTTTGGTGCTTTTTAATAATCTCAGCTACTTGCTTTGCTTCTTTGCCTAAAGTTTGATTTACATTAAACTTATCTGCATCAAACATAGCCTCATAAATTAACGCTTCCATGTCCTTGCTTTTAAATACTTTTTCAAGATCGGCTTCCCTTAAAGCTGCAAGCAAGCTGCCTTGATATGTTGTATTCAAAGCGTGCTGGCGTGCATCCACACTGTTAAGTTCACCTAACCTTGCGCTTCCAACCAAGATAGCTGACAACGCTTCTGCTGGGTCTTTTGGGTTTTTAGACAAAGCCGACATAATGTCTATGTATGCTTTAGCGTTTAATATTCTGCCGCGTTTTTCAATAACGGCATTGATCCTAGCTTGCTTTGCTATGTTCCTAGCAAGCTTGAATATATCCTCATACTCATCTGCCAGAGCATTCTCGACACGTTTAGATAGACGCTCCTCAAGAATGTCTACAATTTCTTGCGCCTCATCTGCGTCAAACTGAATGCCAGCCCTTTTAGCGGCATCAATTATTACTTCAGAACAACTCATCCGCTTTTGCTCCTAACGACACAGGCACGCCCTGCCTCAACTACAGTTTCATATTTTTCTACTTTAGTTTCTAAAGCACCTATTTCATCTAGGCTGTCACGCGCTTCTTTAGGCAACAAAGCTAGGTTCTCTGGGGATGTAAGTTCTTCTAACAAAATATTGTTTTCAGCATCAACCTCATTAGCCATAATGTCTTCTTGATCTAGCTTTTGAGCATTCAATTCATTAACGTCATCAGCGTATTCTGATAATCTACCAAGAGGCGTAGGCTGTGGTACTTGACCTTGTGTTTCTGCACTAGGCACTTCTTCTTGTGGTGCTTGCTGACGCTTTGCAAGCATATCATTTTGTATGTCTTCTATAGCTTGTTTTTTTTGTTTTTGTTTTTCTGCGTAGATAACAGGCTGATCTGTTTGAGGCAAAGCCGTTCCTGTTTCATCCACTTCCACCCAACCAGAACCGCCAAAACCATCGTCTTCTTGAAAATCTAAATACCTAGTTGTCGTGCCGTCACTAATGGATATAATTTTTTCACGCGGATCAAGGCTAGGCTTTCCACCTATTATCATTGGCACGTTTTTAGATGTAAACTTAGGCGGCTCAAGCTCTGACACTTCTGGCTCTGTCGGACGCTCAACCTTTTCCCCAGCGTTCCTACGCTTTTGAATAGCAATAGCTTCTTTGTCAGCCTCCAATTTCTGCATTAGCACTGTATCACCAGATAAAGAGGCACCTTCGATCTCTGCGTCTATCCGCTGTAAATTTGCATCTAGTTCCTCATCTGCCATATTTGACAAGCGCAGTGTTTTTTCTGGATCAAGAAAGTCAGCAATTTCGTAATCTTCATCATATGGTGATTTTGGCCTTGCTAGCTCCGCTTCTTCAGCAGCTTTGGCAGCTTGCCTTGCAGCTACCCTTGCCTCACCAGAATCAGTTATATCTTTTACATTAACATTTTCATCTAAAAGCGTTTGCCCTACAGATGTGTGCTGCGCTTCATCTTTTGTGCTTTGCGGCAGCTTTGCATAACGATCAGATATTTTTCCAGCACCGTAGAATATAGCACCGCCTAAAGCTGCGCCGACAGTTACGTTCAAAAAACTATCCATCAAACCATATTCACGATCTTGTTCCGCGTATGCAGCACCAATCACCAAAGGCTCTACAACAGCAGCACCGATTGCGCCATCCATTGCCCCTGTCATAAAACGATTGCCTTTCACCCTGCCCATTCTAGCAGCCATTGTTGCGCCTCTGGCAACCGTTACAGAGGGTATGAAAGCAGAGGCTACGTTTATAGGGTCAATGATACTACCGGCTAGTGACACGCCAAACTGAGCAGCGGTTAGCCCAATGCCACCCCTTGATCTGCCCAATGTTGTTCTAAATGCTGATCTTTCGTCATGGCGTTCCGCAAGAAGCGAGGCCATGCCGGTCTTTATGCCCTCATCTCCTACCTCAAGACCTTCACGAAAGAACTCGCTCTCAGACCATTCTTCTGCTGTAAGAGTGCTACCTTCTTGCCCTTCTAATAAGCTTTGGTTTATTAATCTGCCTAGAGCATTAGTCGGATTGTAATAAAGGGCTTCATCCAAAGACGCGCCTAGCACATCTGCTGTTCCAGCTTTTGCATAGTCAAAATAATTTTCTCGCAGATTTTTATTTTCTTTTTGTTCTGGGATATAAACATTAGCCATTAAAATAAGTTCCTTTGGCTATAAAACTCTTTGCGCCGTTTTTTTGCAAGTGCGCTACTACCTTTTATGGTATCAGGCATAGCTGCGCCAAACGCTCTAACATCATCAAATGAAACAGTAACAAAATCTTTCATTAGCCCTGTAGGGCTAGGTGCTACAGCAGCACCAGTGCCACGCCTCATGCGAACCAGATTGCCTGTCTGGTCTACAAGATAAACACCAGTTCCATCTGTGGTGGTTCTCCATGTGCCTTCAGTTTCAAGGTCATCTAGATATTCTTCGTTAGCTTCATCAACAGTCATGTTTATCCCTGGTGGCGGGAACTCTACCTTTGCTGCAAGCATTTCTCTGTTCAGTGTTATACCGCCTGTCAGGACTAATGATATATCGTCTTTTGCTGCTTCAAACTTTATCGGCAACCGCAGTTTTGTTCCGTTCACATCAGGGAATACAAAGTTATTTCCGATAACAGTATTGTAAGCTATTTCTACGGCCTCATCGTGGGTCTTTGTTGGGTCAGAAGCTTTGATGTAAGCCGCTGTATTTTGAACAATTTTAACCATGCCAAGGTTGTGGTAAACTCTACTGCTATCTCCACCACCTCTAGTTTCATCAATAAATCTGCCAATGTTGCTTTGACCGTAATCAGCCATGACTTCTGATGTTCGTTCATTAATTAATTTTAAGTCATCTCCGCTTATAATGGCTTTGTCTTTTATTAATTTTAAACCTTTTTCACTGTTAGCTTCCGCTACCATGCCAATGTTTGCATTGCCAGAATAAGCATTAACAACAGTATCAACTAAGCTAACTGTGTTAGTTTCTACCAAATGCTTCATAACCCTGTCTTCGTTGCCCTCAAACTGAGCAAGGAACTGATCCATCACTTCCCCTCTGTCTTGGACGTCTACTGACTTATATTGTGCGGAAAATGCTCGTAGCTGTGCATTGCTTGTAACACGCGCATCTGAAGGCGGGATGCCCATTTCTATTTGCATATCCAAAAGTTCTTTGGTTGTTGGCTGCTCACCGTCAGGGTCTATCTTCTTCCTCTTTAAATAGTATCCAACAAAGTCTTTGCTCATAGCATCCTTACTAGCCGCTACTCTATCCTGCAAAAGTTTGTAAGACTGCTCTCCAACGTAGTCAGTGTAATCACCCGCCTGATTAAGTGCAGCGGCTTGCTCTGCTGCGCTGGCAAATTCTATCTCTTTAAATGTAGCCGCAGACTGCATTGTTGCGGTTATAGTATCTTGCACATTAATAGCTTGCTCAAACTGACCGGCAGCATTTAGTTTAGATATTGATTGTGCAATTATTTGGCTGTCTGTTAATTGAGGTATACCGTCATTCTGAACAATTCTTGCGGTAACATCCTTTAAATCTCTGTCTACTTCTGCAACAACTCTTACAGCTTTTTCAGCAAGCTCTCTATCAAGCAAACCTTCTATTGCTTGCCGCCCAGCAAAATCAGTTACATCAGGGTAATGTAAATACTTCCCATCATCCCCTTTTTTAGTAAAATCATTTCTTATAGACTTTAAATCTTCTATAGAATCAATAGACCTAAACTTTTCTTTAGCAGAAAGTTTAAATGCGCTTAATGTCTCTGCTTTATCTGATTTGTTTTTAGCCTCTATTCTTGCAATAAGCATGGCACGATTTGATGGTTTCATTGTGCTAAAATCAACAACAACTTCTTCTCCCGCGTTTGTTGTTATTGTAAAGACTTTCCCATCTCTTATGTCTTGCACGCCTTGGATTAATGTTTCATCTGTAGCATCTGGTTTGTTCTGAATTATTGTTTCGTAAGCTGCGTCAACTTGCATCGTATCGGTAACTTTTTCTTGAGCATCAATAGCTGTGGTTCGCGCTGCGTAATCAGCGGCACTCATGTCACCTTTTTCTGCTTCAAGGTTGCTTCTTAGCTTGTCAATATCTGGTTGAGATGTCGCACTTTCTACATCATTTACAAAACGGCTTGCGGATAGCTCTCTGCGATATGTTGTCTTGCTGTACTTTGGCCTAATGCCTTGTGAAGCCCATCTATCAAACCCCTCATCCAAATCAGTTTGAATGTCTTTATAAAGTTGGCTGTCGGGGTCAAGGCTTCTAAGCTGAGATAACTTATCGTCAACAGTAGTGTTTACTTGTTCTGTTCGTATAGCTTGATGTTTGTTGTGAGCTTGCTGGCTACCAATTGCTACTTTTGCAGCAAAGGTATTGTCAAACTGCATGGACACATCACGAAATTGGTTTTTTGTTAGCTTGCCTTCTAACCCAGACAAATGCTTATTACGCAGTTCAATGCGTTTTTTATCTGCTAACGCCTGATACTCAGCTACAGTTGTAGCCTCAGAGTTCATGGTAAAATTATTCATCTCTTGATTAACGTCAGTGTTAACCTTGTTTCTATAACGATCAGTTTCAGCTTTCTTTTCTTCCATGCCAAATTTAAAAGCAGCATCCTCTATAGCACCGCCAAGGGCAGAAAAACCTTTTTGAGAAGCAGTAAACGCACCTTCATTAGCACGAACACCTTGTATTGGCTTTGTCGTTACTGTCTGGCCTAGCCCTTGATTATATAGAGGTATTTTTGGCATATCTTATCCCATCAAAGTTGCAGCTTTAGAGCCACTATTTATTAGGCTTGCGTATGATTGATATTTTAAACCAGAAGCCTTTGCCCTTCCTTCAAGCCTTGTCATTGCTGCTTCTTGTGTTTTCATAGCCTGTTCTCTTGAGCTTGCTTGCTGAATGTTTAGGGCATCAATTTGAGTAGCGAAAAATGTGTCAGCAGCTATCGTCATTGGGCTACCTGTCATCTGCACACCAGAGGCAGCGGTCATAACTCTTTGTGTGCCAACCAAACGCTCAGACTGTTTACGCAAACTTACTTCTTCATCCGCTTTGACTTCAGCAAGGGCAATCTTTTCATTTTCAGCAACTTTGGCATTATATTCAGCAATCTGCTGCACTTGCTTTGCTTCAGCTTGCTTTCCCTTGAAGCTCATTACACCGCCAAGCGCAGTAGCCCCCGCTGCAATAGGATTAGACATTATTGCACCCTCGCATAACGATAGTAGTCAGTGCCATCTAGCCCAAACTTTCTCATTAGCCCCTCATTTTCAAAGCCCAACCAACCTATAAAACGCACAGCCTCATCGTCATTACAACTGACACTGGCTTGTAACCTATTGTAATTGTTTTCTTCTTGTATGTAATCTAACATGGCGCGTGAGTATTTAGCTGCCGTTAGTGGTTTATCATAGGCATATGATGACATAATAAAGAACGCTTCAGCTACGCCCTGCCATAACTGATACACGCCGCCTAGGGCGAATATCTTGTTATCCATCATACCTGTGTAAGCCACCATAGAATTATCACTTGTAAAGGCTACCTTTGCCGCATCTGGGAAATGGTAACGAGTTTCAATTTGCTCAATGTGTTCCTTTTTAAATGGCACAATATTAAGCGTCAAAAGTATTAGACCTTCTCATAATTGCCAGTACCGACATTGGTAATGGCTGTGTTTGTTGTATCACAATTTGGGCATCATTGTCATATCCAGATGGAAACGATACTTCTTTATCTCCGTTAAACATAGGCACAGCTTCATTCATAGACATACTACTGTCGCGGAAAGGTACTCTGTCTAGGTTTGCTGTAGATGGCCCTATCTCTGCACCAACAGTGTTGTTAAACCTAGCGGTCACGCCATGAATACGTTTGATCTTGCCCTGTGCAATACCATCATCTGCACCAGCTTCTAGCCGTAGGGTTTCCACAAAGGATGTATAACCGTGGCCTAGATGCACTTTAGATGCGCTGCGATCCAGTGTTACTGTGCCGCCTGATACAATCTTATCAGCATGGGCAGAACCATCAGCAAGAACCGCTAGTGTCTGGCCTTCTAAATGATTGATGCCTGTTATGGTTGTTGTAGCTGTGCTGTCGTAAGTTAGCCCATTATCCACAAAGAAAGCGTCAGTAATATCATCATTAAAGTAAAAAGATTTGATAAAGCTAATCTGTCTTGTCGTTGCCCCATCTATTGTACGCTTTACAGATAAATATATCTGATCCTCAGAGCCGCTAGGTATGGATGTCAGGCTTTCTACTACAGCCCTGCCCTCACTTGTAGCCGCAAGCCTTGTGCTATCTGACGTTACAACAGTTAGAAACCCCTGACTTTCTGGGGCTGTCTCTTTGATTGTAACAACTGCTGCTGCTGGGTTAGCTACAGTAAAATCCGCATGAGCATTGATGCGTGTAAAGATGTTGTCAGCCGTTGCGTTATTGCTTGAGTTTGGTCTCCATCCTAAAGATGTGTCGGCTGGGTCAGAACTGCCAGCAGCTTCACTTGTAAAAGTAACTGAAGTACCATCACTCTTGGTAAGAGTAATCGTTGATCCAACTGCTATATTTGCATAATCAGCAACAGTTACAGTGGCCTCGCCAAACTTGCCACCCAGAGGGTGTTCATGCCACCCGATAGCACCGTTAGCACGGTCATAAGTTAGCCCTATAAGTCTGCCATCAGCGTGAACAAACCAAAGAACTAGCTCTGGCTCTTGCTGCCAAACCATGTCAGTCAGGCCACCGCGAGGCAAATGGTCTGCTAAAATACTTAGATCAATCCCTAGTAAGCCATCAGTATCAAGATCAAATGTAATCTCTTTGACCTTTTCTTGGCCTTTTTGAATAAGGATTGTACTGTTACCAGCCCTTAATGGTCTTACATCTGATGTGCCAAAAGTAGTTTCACGCAATACATTCACGTTAGTTGGTGATACTGGCGTAGTTCCAGAGCCGCCAGATAGCGTAAACTCCGCGCTAGTCGTAAGAATTTGCAGAAATCTTGCTGGCAAAAGATGTTTGATTACGTTTACTTTGTCAGATGCAATCGTAAAGTTTACCGCACTGTCATCTATAGTACCTGGGGTATGGTTCTCAAAGTCAGCAGAAACACTCCCAAATATCGTCTGTGGCTGGCCTGTCGTGCCAGCGAAGTACAAACGCTCCTCATAGAAGCCAACAGCCCTTGGCTGGCCTTCTGTGCCGCCGAAAGCACCCAATGACCAACGAGTTGTGGTGTTGCTACTGCCGACAACACTTGCTGGCAAAACACCAGCGTCATTCTTGAACAATGCCGTAACCGCAGTCGCGCTACTAAAAGCTGTTATTTTTAAGTATCCAGAGCCGCTATGTTGATAAGCCCAAGTAATAGCACCGTATGTTTCAGAGCCAGACAGGTGGACTGGTGGGGTTAGCCCAGAAGCATCTGTGCCGCTGTCTGTCTTTTTATAAACATTATCACCAAACCTTACTAAAGCGTTTTGATCGTAGTTGGTACTTGCTTTCCATTCGTCATGCTGCACCTCTATAACCTCACGCAGCCTTACCAAACGCCCTACATCAGTAGCCGCAAACAAACTGGCAGATGCGGTAAGTGTTACGCTGCCTGTGTTAGCGGAAGCATATATGGTTGTGTCGGTGATGTTCTCATCTAAGTATGGGCCGTCAACAAAGTCTATATCTGACAAGCTCCACCCAGTATGCGCTGATGTTCTTGTTAGCTTTGCTGGCTCATGGTTTTTGTGTGATAAATAAATAATGTCAGCAGATTGAGTATAGTTTATCTCAAACACTTCTGCTGCTGTATATGTAGTCGTGACTTCAACAATCTTTCCAGCAGTGCCGCCACTGTCATAAGCTGTAAAGGCAGAACTGTTTACACCGCTTAACTGGAATGTATTTGTGGCTGTGCCAGCTACAGTAAACTCGCGGTTATTTAGCTGTGTCATGCCAACAACACCGCTAATCATAACGCGATCACCGTTGCTGTATCCATGCCCATTAGATGTTACAACAGCAGGGTTGGCGGCAGTAATTGCTGTGATTGCTTTTGTGGCCTCAGTTACAATGCCGCCATCTTTGTAAATGCGGATGTAATTTAAACCAAGCTCAAGCACATACGCTTGCTCATCACTAAACTCAAAGTCAATTAACCTTACTGTACCACCGTCTTTTGTAGTGCCAGCGTAGTTAGTTCCAGGCCGTCTAGCTATCCCGCCTTGAGGAAACACAACCATATTCTGCAATGTTTTAACAGATTGGTTATATTTTTCTAAATCAATTCTGCCTTCAAGCCGTGGCGATATAGCACCAGCGCGGAAGTTTGTTAGAATACTGGATACACGCGCCATATGTTAATACCTGATGTCGATAAAGTAATCCGCTACTGGCTGTTCTGGGTAGCCTTCCATAGAATCCACACCCTTGGCTTCTTTTAATCTGGATTCATAGAGACTAAACATTTGCTGTGCTACAGAGTTGCTACCAGTAATTGCATAAGCTGTATCAGCCGCAAGCCTGTGAGCTATGGCATTAGATAGCAAAGCATCGTAATCTTCTGTATCTTCTAGCCGAGATATATAAATAATCTTGCAAGCATCATCGTTGCTTAAAATCTTACGCCCTTCTATCTTAAACATTCTGTTGCTGTCATACGCAGCAAGGTCATTATTTACGTTAGTGTTCCAATAAGAAAGAACCCTTAAACAGTAAGGGTCAGCGGGTAATTGGAATTGATGGGTAAAACCAAAGGCAGGGCCAACACTGTTAGCCGCCAGTTCTGCTCTTGCTATAGCAGCGTTCCAAGGATGTGCGCGTAGAACCGCATCCCTTGTAAGTTCAAATTTTCTATTACAAAGCCTAGCTTCTTTGGAGTTCTCGGTCAGTGACGTAATCGTTGCCGCACCCAACAAATCCATAGCTTCATTACAAATGTCAACCACTGAGGACATAGCAAACTCCTAAAGGGGAGAAGGGGCAGCGAGGTGTACCGCCCCTTCTAACTTGTCTAGTTTACAACATACTCAATGATGAAAGCCATATCACCACCAGTTCCACCTGTCGCATTAAAAGTCGCGGCAATGTAGTAGAACCCGCCTGGATCAGTGCTGTCACCAGCCATTGTGTATAGCTGCTGTCCAGTGGTATTGAGGTCTGCTGCCTCGTAACGAAGCTCTGCTAATGCTGCGCCATCAGCGACAGAAGTAGCAAAGAAGTCCTCGTCTTTTACAGCACCAGCATCAGTGTAGATGCCGACATTGTATGTGCAGCTTCCACCCAAAGCATCTGAGCCTACTTGCAAAGATACAATAGATGCGTTGCTTGGAATTGGAGCAAGCATAACGATGTCATCGTCAGTGCTATCACCAGCCGCCAAAGCAACATTACCTTGAGCTATTCGGAGTACACCTTGTAGCTCTTGGGCTTTATTAGCAACTTGAGGAGAAGCCTCAAGATTTGCTACCAAGTCAGAATTTTTAGTAGTCATCTCTAGCTCCTATTAGTCTGGGGTTTCATCACAGAAGATTTGGCAAACCTTGTTTTCTTCCATGCGTGTCGAACCAATTGACATGCAATAGTAAACTTGGGTTGCATAACCTTTGTCTGCGCGTTCATCAATCCTAGCGGAAATGTCTTTACCTATACCCAAGGTAAGACCATCTTCAGCCCAAGCAAAGCAAGTGCGAACATCTGTGGCAGAAACAGCCAAGCGGTTCGACATGACAAAGCGGAAGCCCATGAAGGTGTCCACATCCCCAGAAACCAATGCCTTTACGGTATTGAAATCACTGCTAGTTACCTGAGTTGTTCCAAGCAAATCTTCAATCTGCTTTGGGCCAACGGCAATGTAGCGTGGGATAGATGGGTCAACGTCAGCTAGGTCTAACTTGCGTTTTGCTTCAGTTAGCTTTGCTACGGTCAATCCATCGTTTGATGATGCTGAACCAACAGAGTTGGCGGTTGCATCTAGGTTTGCTGTACCAGAACCAGTTTCGCCTGTTGAGGCAGCACCAGTTGCAGCAGAGATGATAACGTCATCCATCGCACGCCCCATAGCAGCAGCAGCCGCTTGAGCATAAGATGAAGTCGGGTCAATCAACATACGAACTTTATCCTGATCGTCAATCAGATCAGCATATTCGTAGTCAGCTAGGGATAAACGCCTACGCCCATGTGGTGTATCAATTTGAGGTGTGTCGGCATTTCTTGATGTACGAAGCTGCGCTGTCGCTACACCGATCTGGTCTATGAAGGCATTTTTACCAACAATATTCTCAATCCGCACCGTATCACGCAAACGAGAACCCATCTGCTGTGATAACATCTGCACGTTAGCAGAGTATTGTTGCACAAATGCCGTGGTGATTTCTGATGACATATTATGTCTCCTAAGTTCACACGGTTTAAGTTACACTAATTTCGATGCGCTACCCTTACGGACACTTCTAGGTTTTTGAGCCACCATTAGGCTATCGTCTATCCGACTGTCTTGAGGACGATTTACACCGCTACCCTCTTTCGTTACCCAAGCGTGATACTTTTCTGCCAGATCAACTGGGTTCATTACATCACGTTGCGTACCAAATTCCACTGCCATTCTAAGACATTCTAAGCGAACTGCCAATGGGGATAATTCATCTTCCATAATTATTCGCTTCCATGAACCATTGTGAACAAACTATTAACGTGTTCAATAGCCCTCTGCCGCCCTGTGACATTCTTTCTGTCATGGTAAGGGTGGCTCTTGTCATTCATAATAGCATCAATCTCTGCTTGCGCTTGTACTGGCGTAAACACAGAAGTTCGTGCGCCATCATTGATTGTATCTTCACTTGTTACTGTAGATTTAAAATCACCTATAGCAGCAAATGCTTTTATAAAGGCAGGGTGATTACCAACTTTTGTACCGTCCTCAAGACGCATTTGCAGCATATCAAGGCCAGCAAACTGTTCTATAATATCTTTTGCCGCTGCTACTTTGTCTCCAAAAGCATTACCCCATTCACGCTTTAGCTCATTAGTTGTCTGTTCCGCTTGCTCTTGAGCTAACTGTTCCATTTGCTCTGTAGTCTGACCAACAGAACCTTTGTAGTAATCTAGTATCCCAGCCGCCTGTTGCGGTGAAAGACCAAGCTTGTGCGCTACGCCAGCATACTCTGTCGCAACCTCTTGCGTGATTACATTGCCGTCTGTGGCAAACTCATAACCTTCTGGGGTTTCTGGTCTACCTAAACGACTGTATATATTGCTTAAATCTTCCTCTGTGGGGTTTGTTGGAAACGGTATCTTGTCTGCACCGATAAGTTTTTGTGCATTAACAAAAGAACGCGCTAGATTTCCAACATCCTTAATAGGTGAAAGACTTGGATGCTCCCTTAAATCTTCTGGTATCATTTCCATGAAACCGTTACCAGACCCGCCTTGTGCAACCTCTGCTGGGGTTTCCAGCACTGATGGGGTTGCTTCTGGCTGGGCTACCTGTTCGGCAACTTGCTCTGACATAAATTACTCCTCATTCATCATGTTATAGATATGCAGTAAGACTGCACGTTTCCCTTCTTCAAATGCTGTAGCATTGGCATCGCCAGCTACATAGCTTGAGGTTCTCCAATTACATCTTGCCTCAAGATCACTTAACACTTTTTTACCAGCGGTACTGCCGAATATATCGGTATACATAGTTTTAAGTTGTGTTATCTGTTCGCTCATTTAGCTACCATCCTAGACGCTTGTGCTATCTGCGCTACGTCTTGTACGTCCTGACTTGCTTCCTGACGCTCCATCATAGCCTGTTGCTGCGCTGCCTGTTCTTCCCTGCTGGCATCAACCTCAGACTGGGGCTTTACAACTTTCTTAGGAACACCAAGGCTATCCATAACATGATTAACCAAGCCATCAGCATTGATGTGATCTGCAACTGGCAACGCTTGTGCTAGTGGCAGCAATATCTCTAAGGCTTTCATTGTGCTGTTGAGACTGCTTGATTTCTGTGCGCGTGCCAGCGGTGATACATATTCTACATCCACATCAAGCCCCTGCAAAATCTCTGGTGGCGGTGCAAGCATATCTGCGCGGAGCATCAAGGCAAATACACGATCAATCATTGGGCGTAGCATCTCGTTCATCAAACGCCCTAATACTGGCCCTATAACGCGCATACGCTCCTCTTGGCGTTGCACTACCTCTGTAGCTGTCATATTAGGCGAACCGCCTGTTAGAAGCTGATCTACATAGAAGGCAGAGCGTATAGCCGTTCTGCGTTGTTCTTCCATGTTTAAGCCGATAGGAATGTTTGCGCCTGTGTTTAGTGGCGTAATTGTGTCTCTTGTGCCACTTCTAAAGAAGTTAAGCCCCCCAGGCTGGGTACGGACAGGGAGAAGAAATCCGTCATCAGGAACTAACAAGGGAGGATCAATTAGTTTCTGTGCAGCTTGTATGATGGTCTTTGACATAAGATTAAGCATCTTAACGTCTGGCAACGCCACCATAGCTGGGGAACGCCCCATCACTTCACCAGTTGCCTTGAGGAAGCGCGGAACAACATATGGGAACTCTTGGAACCCACTTTCTTGCATAACCATTTTTGTTTCCATGCAGATATACATAGAAGCAAACGGCATATTTTTGTTGTCCTGTTTAGTCGGGTCACGTTCCTTGCGTGGCATTACGCAATGAAGGACAGTCACTTCTTCATCAGGTTTTTTCTCAAATCTTTTTTGAATGAACGTACTTACATTTTCTATACCAAAACGCTGCACTGCTTGTCGCGCTGGCAACACATACTTACGAAACACAGTATCAACGATACCAAATTGATCTTCCGCTACATAAAACTCTGATATGTGGCGTGTACTAAACCGCATACTCTTCTTGTCCATCTCCACAAACATACAGCCTGTGCCAAAAACAACTAAGTCCACATACATTTCGTGGACTTCAGTTTCAAAGTTGGACATTGTTATGGCTCTCATCATACGAGAGCTAGTATCTTCTAGCCACGCTTGGACTTCTTCATCACGCCCAAGCTCATCATCCTTTAGGGTTAGGTGAAACCACGGTGTTGCACCACTGGTAAGCATACCGTGCAGTGATGAGGCAAGCAGATCAACAGACTGCAACGCAGTGCCATCAAAGATAAGCTCCATACGCTTTTCGCCTCTGGCGCGTTTGCGTACAATGTCTGCTTTGCGGGGAAGCATATAGTCAGCAAGCTCTTGGTAATGACTATCCCAATTAGCTCTCTGGCCTTCTAAATACTCAAACCGACTGACGATGGCTTTCATGTTATCCATTGCTTACCCCAATAATGTAGGCGAACTAGAACCGCCAGTGCCGCCTGTTGCAGTCTCATCACCCATAACCCCGCCGCCAACAACTGTTGATCCTCGGCCTTTGCGCTTCTTGCGTTCTGCTGATACGGCCTCATCAGACAATGCAGCAGCGCGTTTGTAGTCAGGTTCAGCTATTGGTTCTGGGGCTGGCGGTGGTGGCGGTGTGTAGACCTTGGGTTTCATAAATGACATAGCTACGCCCTTTCCACTGCCTTTTTAATTGGCTTTGCTACTGTAGCACCATACTCTTCCATGATTGTTCCAGCCTGACCAGAGCGTTTAGTGCGCCTAGTTCCACGCCCAGCAATAATAGTTTCATCAGGCACAACTTCTGGCGTTACCTCTGGCGTTACCTCTGGCTCTGGGGTTGGGGGTGGCCTACGGTCTGTCTTATCCATACCAGTTAAAACATCAACCGTTTCCCTGCCTATTTTTTTAATTGGCTTTTCAATAAAAGGCTCAACAATTTTTTTGTCAAAAAATCTAACAACGCTACCCATTTTAATTACCCCACTGATGAAAGCCTAACTTCTGTGTTTCGGCTCGTAACCAAAACGCCTGATTGTACCCTTTACTTGATAACACATTTTTTACTTTACGAAAACCCAGTGCGATATTACGCTTACCGCCCTCTGCTATAAAGTCAATTAGCCAAGGAATATCACCCCCACCCTCGTAGCCTTCCGGCATAAACTCTAAGTCTTGCACATACTGACCTACTTGGTCATGGCTTGGGAAACCCCAAGATGCAAAAACAAACGGCACACGCCCTTCATCTCTTAGTATAACATACTGGTTAGCTTGCAAAGGTGGCATAACATATTTGTCAAACTCCTCATTACCGTACCAGTTATGGAAATCACTCCTATTCATTAAATATAAAACGTCACTTATGTCCTCTTTTGTTGGGGTCATAACGAAAACGGATTGTACTCATTGACGGCAATTTGTTGCGGTGGACGAACCAGAGCTTGTCTATTCTCCATGCCAACAGCCAGATACCTAAACGCATCCGCAGCATGAGAAGTGTAGTCATGCCTCGGATGATCCCTAAAAGATTTTCTTTTGTCATCCCACTCTTGCCTATATTGTCTAAGCATTTCAATGCCTTGATTGCAGTTATCCTTATCGAATTGGCATTTAGGTATCATCATTCTTGCTGCGTTGATACCGTCAGCCACTTTCATTTTCGGGATGACTTTGAACTTGATGCCGAGGCTGAACGCCGTTTCGAGGCGGCTTTTGCCCGAACCGAGTTCCCTGACTTCAATGTCGTGGGGGGCGAGGTGATCTCCCCAGTAGTAATCTTTTTGACGTAGGATTTCAGCGTAGTGATCCAACCCAACACCGCTGCTTTCATAGTAGTCAATAACATTGATTGCTCCACTTCTAAATATTTGTGCAAACCAGATTGCTGTCGAATCGTTTATACCCAAATCCCAAGCGGTATGCACAGGATAAGCGGGATCATATGGAACCCTTGCAATCCTTCCATCATCATCAGCGTCAGATAGCAACTTTCCATAGTAAGCCCCTATAATAGCGGCAGTGAACGAACATTCATATTCTTGCTCGTATTGTTCTGGTGTCATTTGAGATTGGGCTGCTTGCAATTCCAAGTCTTTTACAAGCCCTGTCTCGCTTGCTTTGGCAATCTTCCAGTACCACTGGTCAGAGCCTTCCTCTGTTTGATCCTTTGCTGTTTGCAGTAAATCAAAAAAATGATTATGCCCTGCTGGTGTGCCTAGAAATACAGCCGCACCCTCTCTGTCGGATAGGGCTGGTCTAACAACTTCCCCCCACACCCTTGGGTTTTGCATACCAAACTCATCAAAGACGCACAGATCAAGGTAAATACCACGCAAGCTATCTGGATTTTCAGCAGACAAAAGCATCAAACGTGAGCCATTAGGGAAGTCCACCCTTAACTCTGTCTCGTTAAAGCTAACACCTGGAATAACACCAGCATAAAATTTAACATAATCCCAAGCTATTCTCTTAGCCTGAGTAAAGGTAGGGGCTACAAACGCAACCCTTGGTCTAGGAAGTTCACAAGTAAGAGCGTGTTTAATTAAATGATTAACAGCCCATACTGTCTTGCCAAACCGTCTGTGCATTACCAGCACGTTCCATCTCTTTACGCTCTGGTGCATCTCTGCTTGTAGCAGCCTTGGCTTATAAGGTATCTTAACTTGCATTAGGCTCCGCTGTCTCCCAAACTATACGAACCGTACCGTCACTAACCTCTACACCAGTTCTACTCTTGGCCTCTCCATAGCGGTCAGATATAATCTTAGATGCCTTCCACCTTACATGAGTAGCATAATCACGCAAGACATTAGGATCATAGTCCTTACGCTTGTGAAGCGCATCACTGTACAACTCATCCAGTTCCTCTAAAGACTTCTCAGCACTCTGTCGCTGCGCCGCACGAATAACAGCCTCAAATTCACTGTCATCCTTCATAAGCTTGTAAAGCATAGAACGGTTTACTTTAGCTAATGAACAAGCACTCACTATGCTATGACCGTCCGTCACTAGCTGCTCTACCTCAGTCTGCTTTGTCTTTGTTAGCTTTGCCATGACACCTCGCTGGCTGTGTGTTGGTATGTACTATTTAACATATATAAAGCACGGCTGCGGCTGTCGGGGGCATAGCATTTCCAGAAAGCCCCCGCTGGCCTTGCATTTGCTGGCATTGCAGCTTGCCTTGCATTGCTGCGCGAAGCTTGTCTGTGTTGTGTGTGAAATGAAACGTAAAAGCCAACCCATTCAATCCAATTCAATGTCTGGATGCACTGCAACAATGCGTTGCTTTGCACTCTATGCAATATAAATCTTTATATCATGTATTTTGTAGACAGTAAATAAGACCAACGGTCTATACTTATATATATACGCTGCTAGAGCCTGATTAAATTAATTCTATTTATTTTGCATTTTATGCTTGCCATGTAGTCCATTGGTCTATACTGATTAGATTAATCACTAGCAAACAAAGGAACTAAACAAATGACAAAACCAATTATCACAGTAAAGCAATCAAGCCATGTAACGACTGTAAAGCTAAAGGGCGTTCCATTCGCTTATGTAGTCGCAACCAATGAAGACCTTGCAAAGCATGGCATCATTAACGTGATCAAAGCCAAGATCAAACGCTGCAATGAACTTGGCTATAATAATGTAGTCGGTAAGTATGAAATGCTTTTAACAGCGTTGGGGGCTTAGTTATGACTGACACTATTATCTTTATGTTACTCGCAATCGTTTTTATCGTTGCATCTGTTCTTGAAGCTTTAACAGGCTTTCCTAACGGTATCTATATCGCAACATTACTTGGCGGCGTTGGCATTGGCTGTTTATACGCACCACTAATAATCGAATAATCAACACTAGCAAAAGGAAGATAAACAAATGGCTAAAACATTATCAAAAGACAAAGCGCAATTAGTTCGAGAGTATGCGCACTATGTCGGGCTTCACTCACAAGCGGAAACTTATGTGCTTTTTTCCACTCGCGCAGACAGTAGCTACACAAAAGAGAATATAATTTATGCGAAAGAATGTGCTGACCGCGCAATGACAGCGGCGCGTTGTTTAGGATTAAGTGAAGATTTTATAAGCAATGCCTTGCTAAACCGCGCAAATACCAATGACACTGATGAGGCTTAATGAGCCGAAACCAGCCGAAAGGCTGGTCTGTCATAAGACAAAACACTAGCAAAGGAATATGAACAAATGCCTAAAACATTCACAAAAAAAGATCGTTATCAAATGGTAACTGATATGGTTATTGATTTGATGGACAAGCATGGCTCTAATTGGACAAAGCCTTGGCAAGCAAGCGCGGGCAATAGTCATCATAATGTCGTTAGCGGCAAGCCATACCAAGGCACGAATATTTTTATGACTGCCATTTCATCATACAAGAATGAGTTTAAAAGCAATCAATGGGCTACCTATAAGCAATGGGAAAAGCTAGGCGCAAAGGTTAGCAAAGGTTCAAAAGGTACTGACATTGTATTTTTTGACAAGGTTATGATTACTGACAAGGTAACAGATGAGCAGGCAATGGTTCCGCTGTTGAAAGGCTTTTCTATATTCAATGCCGATCAAGTAGATGGATATGATGCAAAGCCTGTTGAAGAACAAGCCAAGCCTGATTTTAATCACAAGGCAACAGATCAACTTGTCACTGATACTGGCGCAATCATCAAGCATGGTGGCGGCAAGGCATTTTATGCACCACAACCCGATTTCATCCAAATGCCAGAAAAAGCCGATTTTAAAGGCACTAAAGACAGCACAATAGAGCAAAGTTATTATGGAACGCTATTGCACGAGCTATGCCATTGGACAGGCCATAAATCGCGGCTTGATCGTAAACTGATTAGCCGCTTTGGTTCTAATGCGTATGCCTTTGAAGAATTGATTGCAGAAACAGGCTCAACATTCTTGGCGGCTATGCTTGGCTTGGAAAAAGAGCCAACGCCAGACCATGCAAAATATCTCAACAATTGGTTGGAAGTTTTGAAATCAGATAAACGCGCTATGATGAAAGCTTTTGGACAAGCGCAAAAAGCCGCTGATTTCATCCTTGCAAGCCAAGCGCAAGCAATGGCGGCGGAATAAAGATCGAAACAAGCAAGGCATAGGCTTTGCTTGTCCTATGGTTAGGCCATAGCTGATGAGATCAGAAACACTAGCAAAAGGAATACAAGACAATGGCAAAAGTTAATAATATGACTAGCAGCAAAGGCAACAAGGTTGCCAACCAATTTATTATCTTTGAAGCGGAAGCAACATATTTCCAATCATACCAAACAGTAATTGCAAAAACCTGTTTTGAAGATGGTGAACGTAAGATTTTTCTTGATGCTGATAGTTGGGATTATTCAGTTACCACCAGCAAATACCGTAATCAGTTTCTTGGCATTGATACAAAAGAGACAAAACGGCTCATTAGTCTAGGTGATATTAAACTTGTGGATTTAAACCAATGATTAAGGGCTTTTTTATCGGCTTGGCGTTTATCGCGTTTAATTTGATGATCGTTTTTCTGTTCATCAACATAATGACAGGTTGCGGCATGGTTAACGATTGGAACGCGCCGCAATGCGTCACACCGGCCCAACTGATAGGGTTAGGCTAAACTACTACCATTGACAGCCCAAAGGCTGTCGGTGGCTCTTAAATCGCCAGCAATGGCATAACACTAGCAAGGAAGGAAAAACCATGCTTAAAACCACAGAAAAAAGAGAAATGGCAATTGTTGAAAATCTTTCGCCAAGTGTCGGCACGTTACGACTAACTAAAACAATGATCGACAAGCATATCATTGATGCAAATGCCAGCATACGAAGGCTTGCGTTATTGCTTGGCGTTGATATGGAAGCAATGACAAATGGCGATAAAGTGACAATCCAAGGCCAGTATGAAGATGGCACGCCATGCAACGTGAATTTTTATCGCACAACAATGAGGTCAGACAGGCGCGTCAGTCTATCGGGCATCAAGAAACAGGCCATAGCTGGCGATCTCTTGGCCTTATCCTATAAGAGAAATGAACAAGGCGATTATATCTTGATCATTAACGTAACGGCGGCAGCACATTGTCGCGTAACTCAAGTTAGCTAGCAAAAGAGAGAGGGTAAACCATGTCTAAAAAAACAGATCAAAAATTTCTGGAAAACCAGCATAAAAGAATATCAATCATTAGCCATTTATCGGCTATAGCTGGATCATATAGCAGCGCAATGCTTGATATGAGCATTGTGGCTTGGAGTGGTGAAGATCGCTATTGGCTGCGCTTAATTGATATGGATGGGCAAGGCGACAAGCTTTTGATCCACATTGATGAAAACCTTGCACCAGCAGACAAGATGTATTCTGTGCTTGGCTATGTTCACTATCATGGCTTGGAATATGGTTGCAACGATTGGGATCAATTCAACGATGTTGACGCTGCATAGTAAAAGAGAGAGGGATAAAAAAGGCGGTGCAGAATTGGCTAATGCACCGCCTAGCCCACTAGCAAAGAGGACAAAGAAAGGTATAACGATGCAAACTACAAAGATCAAGCTGCAAAGATTGCAGTTAG
>Ga0208134_1000593_pt1 | contig 23733 bp, 33 predicted proteins | sample VirMetDEL_Mar_31_FD_184515 | JGI IMG/M metagenome (GOLD analysis project Ga0208134, IMG submission 184515) | Aqueous microbial communities from the Delaware River and Bay under freshwater to marine salinity gradient to study organic matter... | ecosystem: Environmental > Aquatic > Marine >... | reverse complement strand
ATGGCTGAATATGAGGGTATGGGGCGGAGCCTCTTGGCCCACTCTGACGAGATAGAACGCTACAAAATGACCAGGGTTGAAGCTGCCTGATGCTTCATTCCTCATCTTCTATTTCAGCGCCTTCACGACGCCGTGAGAATTGCGGTCTCGAACTATGCTGACGCCATATGATTTAAGCGCTGCGATTATGTCATCGACGGTCTCTTTTTTGGGCAATCTTTCGCCCCTTTCAAAGTCTCGTATCGTCGACTTTCCACGCCCAGAGGCCTTGGCTAATTCATCTTGCGTTATCTTTACAAGGGCTCTTCCCGCTACGCATATTTCAGGTGTTAACATAGCGTCTATATACGGTTTCTTGGGCATTGTGTCAAACTACAAATATGACCTAAGAGAAATAAAAATACCAAATAACAACACTATTACATTGACAATGGTCATATTTCTAGTATGGTGTTTATATCGAAAAAAAACAGCCCCTCAAGTGTTACGAGCACAAAAGGGGCCTAACCAAAGACAAACATGAGGGTCCAGCAATGGCTAAAGCACAAATAAATGATTCCACCGAAGAGCGCAAGACACAGCTTCTTAACGCTATCGAGATCTCCAAGCAGAACACATACATGAAGAGCGGTAATGCTCTTGCTGAGGAAGAGCGCCGGTTAGCGTCATTGAGAGATGATCTTGCAGGCCTCAAGCCTTCTTTGTTCGTTGGTGGCGTTGAGTGGAAATCAACAGCAACCGGTTACAAGTCCGGCGCTTTTGCGATCACGATGCTGAATAAGTGCCTGCTGTCTGGCCCTAATGTTCTCGAATATCACGACACGGTAGAAGCAGCGGCTGTTGCTGCTGGACGTATCCAAAACCCACAGCAGGAGATAGCATGATGTTACCCAATCCAACAGAAAGCGCCCCAGTGCGCAATGACCTTGATTTCCGTAGCCTCCTAGTTGAGCGCGATAACAAGATCCAAGCTAAAGGCCCATCCGGTTTCAAGGTTCTAACGAGCAATGACCAGCTTCGGGAAATCCTCAGATCGTGGGAGGGCAAGTGATGACCCACAGTCTCACGATCACAGAGAAGACCAACCAGGGCGACCTTACCGAGTTTAAGCGCATTTCTGGTGTTGATATCAAGTTCCACAATCGGACTTGCGACCTAAGCATGGCCATTGATTACGGTGACACGATCCACGCGGAACAGGGCCGCGTACTTGTTGAGAAGGGGAAAGCTGATGAGTAACACAAAGACAGAATACATGATGGAGTTTCCAGGTAGCGAACACGGCGCGATGTTTGTGCCTATATGCTGGACGTTGTGGACCGTTTGGGAGAGATCCCGCTCTAAGCCTACGGGACTAGAGTTGCTAAACTCGGAAAGCAACGTCCACCATGCAGCTCTTAGCAAAGCTCCTGGTGGCTTAACAACCGTAGGAGCAGCGTCATGAACGCCCAAACCAGAAATCCCATTTTAAAGCCCGCACAGGCCAATCTTCCCAACGATGGCATTTGTATCGCCGCAATCTACGCCAATGGTGAGCTTGCCTCGTATCTCCTATTACAGGACGCGATAGAGCAAGCAGACACTAACGGCTTGCAGAGCGTTGTAGCTTTCGAGAATGGCCAGCCGTCACAAGTATTCCCAGCATCAGAAATAGTGACTTTTCAAGCAGCATTAGCCGCTGAGTTGGAACTATTGGAAGGAGCCAGGCTATGACCAGTAACCCCCAAACAAAGCCCACTGAGAGCAAAGCCGTTGAGGCAGGAAGCCGTGATTTTTGCACCCTTGGTGACGCAGCCTCAAGGGTTATGCAAAGCGTGATGAAAAAGTATCTTGAAGCGAACACAGAAGGGCACGCGTAGCAATGAGCAAAAAAAGAGGCGGGTATACAAGGAGCTACCGAAGCATCCTAACCCACAACGCGTTGACCAAGCCAATAGAAAAATGGGCGTTCTCTAGCCTTATTCTAAGTGCTGCTTGGAAGGACTGTGAGCAGCGTTGCCCCAACTCAACAGACGTTGAAATAGTTAAGCGCGGGCAGTTCATGACTTCCGAAAGGCAATTGATGGAACTTTGGGGCTCAACCAGACATCAAACAAGGCAAATCCTGAAATTGATGAAATCTCAACAAATGATCGAACTAGAGACCAACCACCAAAGAACGGTCATAACCCTTTGTAATTACAACGATTTTCAAGGCCAAGGGGAGGGTGTCTCAACTGCGGATCAACCACAACTCGAACAACGGCCCAATAACGACTCAAACAACGAATCAACCACTAAAGAAAGAATACTAAAAAACTTAAAGAAGTTAAAAGAACTTAAAAGCGCGGGCGCGCGAGGGATTTTGGTTTTTAGTAAAGTAGAAAATCCGTGCCCTGATTTAATCAATGGGGCAACTTGGAAAGTTTGGTGTGAGCATGACATTGTTGAGCTGAACCTTGAGCAGCTTCTTTCTAAAAACGAGGAGTTAGCGGCATGAATGCGATAATTGGCAACGTTGCGGAAATCGTTCCAGGTCTCAACCCGAAACAGGAAAGAGAAACCCCGAAAAACTATGAGGCAGAAGCCGCTCTGCTCGGAGCTATCCTGGCAAATAACAACGCTTTGGAAAAAGTCTCCGACTACCTCAAGCCGGAGCATTTCGCAGAGCCTGCACATGGTCGAATTTACGCGGCGATCTTGAAGTTGACGGATAGAGGGCAGATTGCTGATTCTGTTCAGTTGGCGCATTTCTTCACAAACGATGAGGCTTTGGAAACCGTGGGCGGCTCGTCATACCTTGCTGAGCTGCAAAGCTCCGTCGTCTCAATCATCAACGCAGCGCAATACGGCAAATCGATTTATGATTTACACTTACGGCGCGCTATCATGGTGCTTGGTGAGGACAGTGTGAACGACGCTTGCGAGGTCTTGGTTGACCGTCCAGCATCAGCGATAATCGAAGACATAGAGCGGGAACTATTCTCCCTCTCAGAAACGGGATCTTCTACCAAAGGCAGGAAGTTCGGCGCGGTTCTTAAGTCCTACGCTGAGATAGCTCAGAAGGCCCACAAGCACGACGGTGGCATGGTGGGGATATCCACTGGCTTAACTGATCTTGATGAGCTGTTGGGTGGTTTGCAAAAGTCTGATTTGCTGATCTTGGCGGCACGTCCTGCAATGGGCAAGACAACGCTTGCTACCAACATTGCTTTTCACGCCGCCCGCAACGGAAGCAAAGTTGCTTTCTTTTCGCTTGAGATGTCAGGTGAGCAATTGGCCGGCAGAATGGTTGCTGAAACGTCTGGCGTCTCGTCGGAGAAGATCAGGCGGGGCGAAGTGTCTGACAAGGATTTCGTGAAGGTTGGGCAGGCTTTCCGCGATCTGGAAGATCTTGAGTATTTCGTTGATGACACGGCGGCGATCCCAATTAGCACTTTGAGGGCAAGGGCTAGACGCCTGAAACGTCAAAGCGGCGGGCTGGACTTGATAGTGGTCGATTACCTGCAACTGATGACAGCGGGCCGTAGGATTGACAACAAGGTTCAGGAAGTCACAGAGATTTCGGGCGGGCTCAAGGCCATAGCCAAAGAGTTAAACGTTCCCGTGCTCGCCCTATCTCAGTTATCACGGCAGGTAGAGAACAGAGACGATAAGCGACCCCAGCTATCCGACTTGCGAGAGTCGGGATCTATTGAGCAGGACGCTGACGCTGTGATGTTTCTTTATCGAGAGGAATACTATCTTGAAGGCAGAGAGCCAATGAAGAAGGATGGAGTGGGCGGGGCTAAGCATGACGCGGCCGTAATGGAGTGGGAAGCCAGATTAGCAGCTTGCCGAGGCTTGGCGAAATTGATTGTCGCAAAACACCGTCACGGGCCTACCGGCGACGTGACTTTGACCTTCAAAAAGGAAACCACCAAATTCGACAACTACAGCCCAAGGAGCGCTTGAAATGCATGAGCACTTAATTAGAGTTCCGCAACTCCACAAAACAACGGTGAATGATTGCATAGGGTTTCTCGTTAAATCCGTCATGGCTATGCACGACTGTGACAGGATCGGCGCTGAGCGCCACATAGCCACGCTTATGGAAGTTGCCGTAGCCCGAGTAGACGCCAACGAGGTTAATGATTTTGCGGAAAGGGTAGCTATCTCCGAGAGAGTAAAGCTTTCTGATGGCGTCGGGACTGTCCCCAAGACGACCAACGTTGTCCAGTTAACCAGAAAAGCCAGCTAGGGCAGGATATCAAGATAGGAGAGTAGAGATGATCACAAAGGCAATCCTAAAGCAACAAGGGCAATTCACTGTCCAGCAAGTCATGAGCGCCATGGGCAACAAAGGCTCAATCAAATCAGTGGCGGGGACATTATCACGGCTTGGCAAGGCTGGACGTGTAGAGCGCGTTAACGTTGGCGTGTTCCGAGTTAAGAGCGGGGCCGCAGTAAGAAAATCTATTGTCATACCGGCAGGAAACGCTCTCAACTTGCAACGTGCCCGCATCTGGGAAGTGTACAGGTCAAGGCTTCACCCAAGGATGAACAAGACTCAGTATGATCTTGCCACATGGACAGTGCAGAACTTAATCTCGAACAAGAAGACAGGGTAAGTCATGATCAAAAGACGCGCAATGACAGAAACAGAAGCCGCATTCATCAGGGAAAACTACAAGACAATGCTGAATGCAGAGTTGAAGCAAGAGCTTGCCAAAATGGGATTTGAACGGTCAGAGAGATCAATCAAGAACTGGCTTTCCGGTGAGAAACTGAGAAGACCAGCAATCAGAAAGAAGAGAGAGATCACCGAAGAGCAAAAGCAGTGGCTGAGGGATAATGGAGGACTTAAGAACCGCGACGATCTGGAGGCGGGATTTCGGGGGTTGGGTGTTAAGATATCAAAGAAGCGTTTTCTTGAGCTGGTCGCAGAGTTGGAATTGCCCGCGATGTCGACAAGAGGCACGCAAGAGCGCAGCAACCGCACGTCATATAGGCTGACAGACAATGAAGTTGCTATGGAAATGAGAGCGTTTGGTTATAGGCCATCGATGCAGGAAGAAGCCAGGGCTTAATCGCAAAGATTGATAATGCCACGTAAGATGCTTTGTGGTATTATGTTACCGTATCAGTGACACCGGAGAGGCCAAGACTTTATGGAGAGCGCAACACTACTTCCACCAACGAGACTTAGGCACAAAGGCAGAAAGAGCCAGGCGGCTAAATACAAAGCCCCTGATCCGCTTCAAGACAACGGGGTAATTAAGAAGCGCATTCAAGAGGTCGGGCGGCTTAACGCTTTTGATCAGAAGGCCGCAACCGTCTTTGGTAAGCTTAACTTGGACGGCAAGATAGAAAATAACCACTATGAGGCCGCTCATAAGCTCAGCAGGCTGTATTCAGCAATGAACACCTGCATCATGTCACCAACCAGTAAAACCGCCAGCTATGGGGGAAGCAGTGGGATTGCGTTGGTCGATCAAGACGAAGTTGAGAGAAGATGCCAGGAAACTATGAGGCGGTATGCGTCAGCTCAAGACGAGATTAGACAAGAATGTGGTAGCGACACGTGGTTTGTCGTCAAGCGTGTTGTCTGCGAAGAAAAAGAGATAACAGAATTCAAGAACCAAATCTCCGCGCTTGCTGAGCTAAAGAACGGCCTTCAAGCTTTATGTGACCTTTGGAAAATGTAGCGTAGAGCCTATTGACGACTCGCTAAATAGAGGATATAAGTAAATCTATAAAGTGAGGTAAGCTCTCACAAGCCTAATCTCTCTTTCTTTGTGAAAGTCCATTCGGCTCTTGTCGTTTTAAGTTTCAAACCCGTCTTCTGACCGTCCAAGTACAGAAGGCGGGTTTTACTTTTCCGCCTGCGAGTAGCCGAAAGATCAGCGCCTAATTCAGTTGGCACTTTAGCAAGTGTCTTACTCCGAACGTGATCTAGATAGCGTTTGGAAAAAATCCTGCCAGGTAATCAAACAGCCCTGGCTAGCTCTTCTCTGTGAGAGTGCAGGTAAACACAGACACTTATTACTGCCCTCGTCCTTAATTGAGCGGGGGCTTTTGCGTTTAAGGACAATATGACAACAGAATTAACCCCTAAGCAAGAGATGTTCGCTCAGAAATATGTAGAGCTAGGAAACGCCTCAGAAGCTTACAGGCAGTCATATGATGTTGGGGAAAACACTAAGAACGAAGCTGTCTGGGTAAACGCCTCTAAGGAGCTTTCGAAAACTAAGGTTTCACTAAGGGTTTTTGAGCTACAAAAAGCCGCTCAACTTAGAAACGATGTGACGGTCGATAGCATCACTGCTGAGCTTGATGAAGCTAGATTACTGGCCAAGACGGAGAAGCAGCCTAGTGCCATGGTTTCGGCCTCTACTGTTAAAGCTAAGATGCATGGGCTGATTGTCGACAGGAAAGACCACAGCTCTAAAGACGGCTCGATGTCTCCAAAAGGGAGCGAGCCCGATCTGTCCAGTATGACGGCGGAAGAATTAGATGAATATGAGCGCTTAACAGAAGCAGCCAATGAACTTATCTCTAGCACGAAAGGCGATTAAGCGGCAAAGGCTCCTTCGCAGTCATAAAGAGTTCACAACTTACTTCTTTGAGGCAAAGGAAGGCCAGGAGTTCATATTAGGCGCGCATCATGAGGTTATGTGTAAAACACTGGATAAGGTGTTCACTGGCGATATAAAGCGCCTAATAATAAACGTGCCGCCAGGGTATTCTAAGACAGAGCTGGCGGTGATTAACTTTGTCGCCCGAGGATTTGCCAAGAATAAAGGCGCGCGGTTTATTCACGCTAGTTATTCGGATTCCTTGGCCCTGGACAATTCCAGCAAGGTTAAGGAACTAACGCAGTTAGAGGAATATAGAGACTTTTGGGAAGTAGACCTAAAGGCCGACGCCACAGCCAAAGGGCTTTGGAGAACAGCTGAGGGCGGAGGCTTTAGAGCTTCTGCCGCTGGGTCTTCGATTACGGGCTTTAGGGCTGGTAGGCTAACGCCTGAAGGCCAAGAGTGGAGCTTTAACGGGGCGCTCATTGTAGACGACCCGCTAAAGCCAGATGACGCAAGATCAGATACCAAAAGAACAGCGATCAATGACAGGTGGGAAAACACCTTTCGCTCAAGACTGGCAGAAGAGGACACGCCGGTCATTGTTATTATGCAGAGATTGCATATTGAGGACTTTGTTGGGCATTTGCTCGATAACTCTGGTGAGAAGTGGCACCTTTTGAAGCTGCCTATCAGGATCGAGGGCGAAGAAGAGCCGCACGAAAACGCGATTCAAATAGAGCACGGCTTGCCGGACGGCCCATTGTGGCCACGTAAGCACAACGAAGAACAGATTAAGACGCTAGAGGGCGCTGACGAAGTTTTCCATGGTCAGTATATGCAGGAGCCAATCGTTAGCGGTGGCAACTTGTTTAAGCTGGAAACTGTAAATGATTATGACGAAGTGCCTAAGTTGGCTTGGCGGGCAATCTACGCAGATACCGCACAAAAGACAGCTGAGCGCAATGACTTTAGCGTATTCCAGGAATGGGGCGTAACGGAAAGCGGTAACGCTTATTTGTTGGATCAGGCGCGCGGCAAGTATGAAGCGCCCGAACTTGAGAAGGTCGCCGGTGAGTTCTGGAACAAAGCCAAAAAACGAGACATTGACGCTTTCGGCGTTCTTAGAAAACTCGCTGTAGAAGATAAGTCTTCCGGCACCGGGCTCATACAAGGCCTTAAAAGAAAAATACCAGTTGAAGCGATTCAACGAGAGCGTGACAAGTACACAAGAGCATTGGACGTAGTTCCTAGTTTTGCGAGTGGGCTCGTCTATCTGCCTAGAAACGCCAAATGGCGAAAGAGTTGGGAGAGCGAATTTACTTCGTTCCCTGATGGAAAACATGACGATCAAATGGACCCCATGATGGACGCAGTTTGCGAAATGTGCGGTCAACCAGTTTATAGTTTGGATAATCTCTAATGGGCCAAGTAGTAACGCTACAGACTGACGGTCTTAGGCAGATGGTCGCGGGCCTTGGCGACCCCAATAAAGACAAGGTAGCAGGTGCTTCCTACTATCGTAATTCACTATCTGACGATCAGCTTTTAGCGCTCTACGAGACCTCATTCTTGGCCGCTAAAATGGTAGATATCCCCGCTCATGACGCCCTGAAGAAGTGGCGCAATTGGCAGGCCGAACAGGATCAGATTACACAGCTTGAAAGGTTGGAGAAAAGTTTAGGGCTTAAAAGCGAGCTCTTACATGGGGTAAAGCTTTCGAGGCTTTGGGGTGGTGCTGTGCTTTATATCGGCATGAAAGACGCCGAGCCCTCAGAGCCACTAGAGCCCGAAAAAGTAAAAAAAGACCAGCTCAGCTTTGTAAGGGCATTCTCAAGACGTGAGGTTGTTGCGAACGATCTTGAAACAGACCCTATTGCTAAGAACTACAATAGACCGAAGGGTTATCAGGTAGCCGGTACAGATTTGGTTGATATCCACCCGTCGCGCCTTGTTGTCCTAATAGGTAAGCCGCACCTTGACCCGCATATGGCCCAGGGCGAAACTAGAGGCTGGGGTTATCCTGTTCTCCAGTCTGCTTATGAAGCCATTAGAAACGCGGATACAACCATTGCAAGTGCAGCTAGCCTAGTAGTAGAGGCGAATGTTGACGTTTTCGGCATTCCCGACTTCATGGCTAGGTTGGGTGAACCTGAGTACGAAAAGAAGGTCATCGAGCGGATGGCTTTAGCGGCTAGAGGAAAGAGCACAGTGAACGCGCTACTCAGGGACGCAAACGAAACATACGACCGCAAGGCGGTTAGTTTCTCTCAGTTGCCTGAATTGATGCGGGAATTCCTTGGTGTCGTTGCGGGCGCGGCAGACATTCCTGTAACTCGGTTGCTTGGCCAATCCCCAGGCGGTTTGAATTCAACAGGTGATGGTGACCTTGAGAACTACCACGATAAAATAACGTCAATGCAAACTCTAGAGATCGAACCAGCTATGGCCGTTCTGGATGAAGTCTTGATTAGATCCACTTTTGGGACGCGACCTGATAACATTTGGTATTCATGGCCGCCTCTTAAGCAGATGTCGCAAGAGCAAATATCTAAAATTGGCAAGACGGTTGCCGAGACCGTCGATATCCTATCTAGGGCAGGAACACACAGGGCCGAAGAGCTAAGACAAGCGGCGACCAATCAGCTAACAGAAATAGGCATGTTCCCAGGGCTTGATAGCTTAGTCGCTGAATCAGAAAACGACAAAGACGACTTAGGCGAAGGCGATGAATAGGATTGACCTTAAGGCGCTGTCACCACAGCCAAAGGGCAAAACTATTAAGTTCCGGCCAATTGAGGAGCGTCTTGGGTCTGTTCTTGATTACACAGCAGCCCTAAAGAGGATCGTTAAGATTATCGCGGCGGCGCTAAAGAATGAAGTTCTGCCTGCCTATCGCTTTGATGCGTTGACCAGGGATGAACTTAGCTGGTTCCAAGGCATGAAAGCCGCTGTAGGTTTTGCGGTTAGTGGGGCTGTCGATACGGTCAAGAAGGTTTTCAGTGCTGAATCAGAGAACCACACAAAGCGAACAATTAGCGATATCAAGCGTTCACTGAAGCTTGATGTAAGCTCAACTGTTATATCAAGCGACATCTCCGATTTTATGGCTTCCGTTTTTGCTCGAAATGAGAGCATGACAGGGATATTCGCCGCCGACACTATGGCGGATGTAGAGCGAATAACAATGACGGCCAAGGCCCGAAGAGACCCGCTATCTAAACTAAAAGTCAATCTGTTGAAGAGCCTAAAGAAGGCGCGGAGACGGGCGGAATTAGTAGCGAGAGACCAGCTTAGCACATTCTTAAGTGAGCTGACATTGGAGCGCCTAAAGCAAATGGGCGTAAAACTCTATGCTTGGTCAACGTCTCTTGATGAGCGGGTAAGAGCCCGCCACGCAGCGCTTGAAGGGCGTGTTTACAAACTTGGCGAACCAACAGCAGCTGAAGGCGGCGGTGCTCCTGGCACTCCTGTCAATTGTCGCTGCAAGCCGGTCGGCGTCATAAAGTATTAAGGAACTGTCACAAATGGGAACTAACCAACGCTTCGTTGAAGACTTAGCGATTGAAGGCGTTCGCCTGACAACTGATGGATATCTTGTTGGTAGTATCCGGTGTGCCCGAACTGGGATTCAGCATTACAACGCTTATGAACTTGGCCTTGATGGTGCCGACGTAATCGCTGTCTATCGACCGGATAGCGCGGTTTTCAACAAGGACAGTCTTAGGACTTTTGTAGGCAAGCCGGTCACTGATAACCACCCTTCAGTAATGGTCACTGCTGAGAACTGGAAACAATATGCAGTTGGCAGCATAGGCGAAGAAGTATTGAGGGACGGCGAATATTTGCGTGTTCCGATTACCATTATGGACGCTGACACGATCAAGTCTGTCGAGGATGGCAAGCGTGAAGTCTCAGTTGGCTATTTCGCAGATTACCGATTTGAGGACGGTGTTACGCCTGAAGGCGAGCCATACCAAGCCATCCAAGAGAACATTAGAGGAAATCACCTAGCAATTGTCGACCGTGGCAGGGCTGGGCGTGAATGCCGCATTGGAGACAGTGCGGGTAACTGGGGCGCGGCCCCGATCACCAACAATAAGGATGACAAGAGAATGTCAGAAGTATTGAAGACGGTGGTAGTCGATGGGCTATCGGTCAAGACGACCGACCAGGGCGCGGAAGCTATCACAAAACTACAAAGCCAGCTCAAGGATGCTGATGCTTTGATCCAAACGGCTGAGCAAGAAGGCGCTCAAGCTTTGGCAGCTAAAGACAAAGAGCTTGCCGCCCGTGACGCTGAGATCGTCAAGCTTAAGGGCGAGGCTCTCGACGCTGAGGCCCTAGACGCTCTTGTTAAGGAGCGCGCTGACTTTATCAGCAAGGCCTCGCAACTTGTCTCTGATGAAGATTTCACAGGCATGAGCAATGACGACATCATGAAAGCGGTTGTCACTAAGCTCAATGGGGCTGAGTCAATTGACGGAAAGTCAAAAGACTACATTGCAGCACGTTTTGATATCGCCCTCGATGACAAGGACAATAAGATTGACCCTGTTCGAGACGCTTTCCGAAAAGCACCAAAAACGGTGATCAATGACAACGGTCAGTCAGCTTACGAAAAGCGCATTTCTGACTCATGGAAAGGTTCTAACTAATGGCTATTCAAACGACTTACGCTGAGAACATCAGCGCGGCAAAAGCTGGCATGATTGCCAACACAGAGCCAGCCACGACTATTTCGCGAACAGCCCAGGATGCCGCGGGCGTCGACTTTGGTCTTGCTGTTGTTCAAGGCACGAACGACGGCGACTGCCGGATCAGCGCAACGAGTGACACTGCCATTCTTGGCATTGCGGTTCGTCAGGTTTCTGTAAACCCAAGTACTCCTAATAAATTCGCTCAGTACGAATCAGTTGCCGTCATGACTAAAGGCGTCATTTGGGTGAACGCGACTAAAGCAGTCGCTGCTGGCGATGACGTTTGGGTGACGGTTAACGGCGCTACTTTCAATGACACAGACGCCGGTTCAGGCGCTTCTGTCCAGATCGCCAATGCGCGATGGGATACAAGCACAACTGCTGCTGGTCTTGCTAAAGTCCGCTTGGGCTAAGGAGAAACGAACATGACTACGCCTTTTATTGACGCTCAGGCCGCACTAGGTTTTGTAACGTCGCAAACGTCCCACATTGAAACGCAAGTAAATGAGGTTGAATACGCGGATATCCAGTACCAAGATTTGGTGCCGGTTGATACGTCCGCGCCAGAGTACGCACAAACGGTCACTTATTACTCTGCTGATAAGTTTGGCGCTGCTGAATTCATCAATGGAAACGCCGAAGATATGCCATTGGTTGGCTCAGAGCGAACTAAGCATGAAACGGCTATTCATATGGCCGGTGTTGGCTATGAGTACGGCTTTCAGGAAATCGGTCAAGCGCAAATGCTCGGGCGTTCTCTTCCTGTTGAGTTGGCTATGGCTGCCCGTCGTGCTTATGAAGAAAAAGTTGACGGTGTGGCTTTCAAGGGCGACACAAGCAAGGGCTTTGTTGGCCTTATCAACAGTACAGCGGTAACGGCGGCTTCCGCTGCTACCGGCACTTGGGCGTCAGCGACAGCTGAGAATATCTTTAAGGATATCAACGGCGCTCTAGAAGGCGTCCGCTCAGCAACGACTTCAGTTGCCTTGGCTGACACTTTGTTGCTTCCTGAATCAGTAGGTCAGTACCTAGCTACGCCTATGGCTGGCTCTGGTATTCCAATCTATGAGTACATCAAGAAGTACAATCTTTACACAATGCGCACAGGCAAAGAGCTAATGATCCGCACTGTTAATGGTTTGGAAACAGCCGGCGCATCAAGCACGAAACGTGTAGTTGCTTACCGACGAGACCCAGAAGTGCTGAAAATGCACATCCCAATGGTTCACAGGTTCTTGCCTGCTATGCAAAATGGCCCATTGAAAATCATGGTGCCGGGTGTGTTTGCTCTTGGCGGCCTTGATATCCGCCGTCCTAAAGAAGTCCGCTATATGGATGGCGTCTAATCGTGGTTTCTGTAACCTCCAACATGATGAGCCCGTTCGAACTTCCGAGCGGGCCTATCGTTAACCCAGGCGAAACAATCGGCGACTATGACTTGGAATTATTCACAAATGAGGCGTTCTTAAAGACTCTCATTGAAAGCAAAGACCTTGTGATTGGCGGGCCTGACGTAGAGCCGCTTGATATTGACGATCTGCCAGACGATTGGGCTAAGAAACCTGCGGCAGAGCTAAAGGCCTTGGCTAAGGCCCTTGATGAAGATTTCAAGGGGACAAAAGACGAGGCCATTTTTACTATTGAAATGGCTATCGAAGATAAGGCTGACCAATGAGCTACACGGCACCGACTACAGCGACATTCAAAGCTCGATATCCAGAGTTCGCTAACGTAGCTGACTCTACGCTTGGCCTGATTTTGGGCGAAAGTATTGCTGTAGTTGGTGAAACGTGGCTTGAAAGAGATAGGGCCAAGGCTCAAACGTTGCTCTGCGCGCACACTTTAACCATGGAAGGTGAGCCGGACAGATCGAACGCTGACAGCACAGGCGTTAGTGCTCAGATCGGGGCGGTAACTTCGGTAGACATAGGCGGGGCTGTGAAGCTGTCGTTTTCTGACAGAGCTGTTTCCGGGGCTTCTGGTGAAGCCGCCGAATACAACAGAACACAATACGGCGCGCGGTTTCTGGCCCTGATGAGCCGCAATTTTAGTGGTCCGGTGGTCGTCTGATGAACATAACCGGCTACACCAACATGGCCTTTAATATCGCCGGTGCAGTTTTACCCGGAACTGTGAAGGCCGCGACAGTGACTAAGGTCACAGGGTCGGTCAGAGACCAGGTGACGGGCGCTTTTACAGACACAACAGAAACATACACAGGCAGCGTGACAGTGACCACAAGGCGCACCATGCAGGACATATTCCCTGCCCTGGTGGCTGGCCCAAGTGACGTTTATCTTATAGCTAAAGGCTTCTCCTCTGCCCCCGCTGAAAATAACAAGATCACGTTTGGCGGAGTGGACAGGAACGTTTCGCAAGTTGGCGATATCGTTGGTTCGGGTAGCGTTTGGGCGCTTGTTGTTCAATGAATGCTACGCAGTTTGCCAGTGGGCTTCTCTTGGAGGCGGATCAGATCGAAGAGGGTTTGGAACTTATCAACAAGAGGCTGGTCACGTACGCGGTTAATTCGCTGCATGAGCGCACACCTAAAGACACACTTTACGCTTCTGAGAACTGGAATGTTAGCGTCGGGGCTATTGATCGCTCAACGACAGGCGACGTTTCACCAGGGCGTACGCTAAGTGAGGGACACGGGGTGATTTCTGGACTTACTGCTTATGGGGTGACGTTCATAACAAACAGTGTGGCTTACGCGAACAGGCTGGAAAACGGACACTCTGCCCAGGCACCTAATGGCATGGTAGCGATAACCTACGCGGAGATGTCGGCCCTGTCACTGGGAAGGTTGGGAGCGTTTAATTGAGCGAAGAGAGTGAACAAATCGACATACTGAAGCGGTTTGAAGACAATTACAGCTATTCGTCGGAGGTCATCGGTTATCAGGACAAAGGATTCACGCCTCCTGCTGATGTTTACTCAACAAGAGTGTCGATCATTGGCGGCAGGGGCGAGCAAATCAGCTCTGGAACACCAGGAACAAATACCGCTCGATATGTCGGCGTAGTCATGATCGATATTAACGGGCCGAGTGGGACAGGCGGCATTGAACATCAAAAAAGGTGCAAAGCGGTCGCTGACGTATTCAAGAAGGCGCTATTTTCTAACCTGGATTTTGACGTGCCTTATAGAAGTGGTGACATCACCACAAACTCAATGAGAACAATCACAGTTGCTTGTCCATTCACACGAGACGAGCAAGACCTTTAAGGAATGACCAATGACTAACTTTGCAGAGAGTAGCAGCAACCGAATAGGTTTTATCGCTGAGACAACAGAAGGCACCACGCCATCCACGCCAGCATTTAGCACAATGGCTCTAACTACTGACACACTGGACGCGGCAAAGCTGCAAGAAATGTCAGAAACAGTAAGATCAGATGGCAACATGGCCAACATCCTCAAACTTGGCTACAACGTGGCTGGAAATATCGCCGGAGAGTTTAGGTATGGGGCATTTGATAGCCTTCTTGAGAACGTTTTCGGTAAGTCTTTTTCCTCTGATGTGCTGGTGAACGGCAGAGATCGAAACTCTCTTTCTTTTGAGCGTACTGTGAAGACAGGATCGACGAATAACTATTTCCGCTATACCGGTCTGCACGCGAACAGTTTCACTTTGACAATGCCGTCACAAGGCAAGGTCACTTTCTCAGCTGATCTTGTAGGCATGGATCATTCAGAATCTAACGCCATAATAACAGGCGCTACTTATGCCGCAGCAACCAGCAATCCGCCTATAGTTGCTTGCGCCGGGTTTGCTGGCCTCACAACAACCGGCCTCGGCTCTAATGTAAAGGTCAGGCAGCTTGAGCTGAGCGTTAACAACAATATAGCGCCACGCCCATCGCTTGAAAAATGCACGTCGGAAGAGGTGATGCGAGGTCAGACCCTCGTTTCGCTCTCTGCGGAACTCTATTTTACCGACATGGCGGCCTATACAGCAGTCATGAGCCACACTGATGTCAGTTTGCAGTGGACTTTGGGCAATGACGCCAACGAGAAATACACGTTCAATCTGCCAAAGGCGAAAATCAACGCCCCAGCCCCAAACACTGGCGGCAACAACACCGACATTATTCTGAACGCCACTATCGACACTTATATAGATAGCGGGATTGCTGGGGTGATCCAGGTGACGAGGGCCGTAGCATGATCACTGTTCCTAATCCATTTCGCGCTGAGATTGACGGGGAGGAGGTGCTTGTCACTTCCCCCGATCAAATACCCGCTGCTCGTGCAGACGAATGGCAGAAGCGCGGGTTAATCGTCATCGAAGCTAAAGCGAAGAAAGAAGCTAAGAAATAATGGAAATTCTCGGGTTTGAGAACCGTGACTTCAACGAAGATCGTGCTTTTGAAGAGGGGGCATTGTTCGAATACAAGTTCGGCAAAGATGGTGATCTTAATATTCGGTCGCTCCTCCTTGGCGATGATAACCCCGTTTACACTAGGAAGTTCGCAGAGTTAGCCGCCACTACGGTAAGGCCGGTTCTTGATGAGCTGTCTGAAAGTGACGCTCTCAAGCGAGAGGCCTCTTGGAACTACGAGAACCAAGAAAGAATGGCAGGGCTTGTGTTTGACCATTGCGTCATCGATTGGAACACAACAATCAAGACCAAAGCAGGATCGATTGAAAGCAACCGAGAAAACTTCATTGCCTTGATGGCTGGGAAAAAGACATCTCATATCTTTGATATGTTCCTAAGAGACGCCTCAACCAGAAAGAACTACCAAATCAGCGAGGAGGCCCTGGGAAACTTACTGACTCCCTTGGATGGGAGCTAACGAACCGCTCTAAGTACGAGTGGTTACGGGCAGAAAAAGAAGCAGACCCTTCTTTTGATCCTCCTCTTTTGAGGGAGCCAGTACCACGACTCTGGCCTTCCTTGTATTTCTATTGGGAATGCTTCTGGGATCTTTTCCCCGAACTACAGGCCGCGCCACCACTTAAATTCACTTCATTAGTAACAATGATGCAATTTCATAAAATTGAATGCCAACGAGAGCAACGGGCATTCAAGGCAGTTATACGCGCTATGGAATCAACCTACCTGGACACTCTGAAAACATGACAATAAAGACAATTGGCGTAGCTGTTGACCCCTCCCAGGCTCGACAAGGCGGAGCTGTCGTGCGACGTGAGTTTGAGTCTATGGGGGCGGCTGCCATAGACTTCGAGAAAATGGCAAAGAAGGGCGTTGATGGAGCTAGCGCTAGTTTCGGGGCGCTTGCGACAAGAGTTAACAAGGCTACCGGCGTTACAAGAAATTATTCTAAAGATGTTGTCAGCAGCTCTGTGTCGATGGGCAAAGCCTTGCATGATCTTCAAGCCAAATGGGATCCAATTTTCGCCTCGTCCATGAGGTATGAAAGAGAGCTAAATGATTTGAATAAAGCTCTGAAATTCGGCGTCATTAGCCAATCTACATATAATAGCCAGCTGGAGATTCTTGGAGGGCGTTTTCTTGCTACTGGCGAGCAAGCGGGGCTAGCGAGCAAGCAGTTCGGCCGCATGTTTGCCGCTGCTGGCGGGCGCAACAATAGGTTCATCATACAAAACACATCTAACCAGTTTGCCGATATGGCCGTTCAACTGGAGATGGGGACCGATGCGGCAAGAGTCGCTAGCCAGCAGCTGCCGCAGCTGCTTATGGTGTTTGGGCCCCTGGGTGCCGCTCTTGGTGCAGCAGCAGCTGTAGGTATCCCATTAGTCTCGATGCTCTTTTCGATGTCCGACGCATCAGGCGAAGCGGTCGATGAAACCCAAGATCTAGCGGATGTGGTCACTGATCTAGGATCGGCTAATAGCAGGCTTCAAAAAATACTGTCGCTGACTGTCCAGGGCAGTGAGGCGGTCGTGAGACAATACGGTGTGGAATCAGCTGCTGTAACGGATTTGGTAGCGGCTCGCGAACGGTTGGCAAAAGATGAAGTTTATCGAGCGGTTGATAGCAGCCTGTCAGTCATCGAAAAGAGCTTCGGCTCCGTTACCTCCCAGGTGCGGTTTATGGGCCAGGAAACAGAAGTAACACTAGAGCTTCTAGAGCGCATGGGCGGGATGACTACTTTTAAATTTGGTGCCGCCGAACTGGGGAAGATCAACCACACAATCACCGACATGCGGGAAGAGACCGGTCTCACGAAAACAGCAGTAGACCAGCTTTATGTCAGCATGGCTAAAGCAAAGACGGTCGATACGTTTGAGGAAAAGACCAGTGCTGTTGTGGAGATGCGCAAGGCCCTTGAGGGGGCAAAGCATGAGCTCGGCTCTCTTAACCCCGTAGCGCAGGAAATGCTTAGCAACATACTTAAGCTAGAGGGCGAAATGACGAGCTTCGGGAACGCCGGAGAGATCGCCATGGTTAAGGTAAGGAACGCTGCTCAAGACGCACTGGGCGAGCTCGTGCAAACGGCGTTCCTGTCAACCCTGGACGACAGAGGCAGGGCGCTTGAGCGTGCAAACCGTGATTTTGAGCAGGCAAGCGAGATCATGAAGAAGGCCGAAAGTTCACAAGAGGAACTCACAGAGGCAACTCAGGCGCATGGCGTAATCTTGGCGTCGATAAACAAGAAGTTCGACGAGAAGGCTACAGAAGCTCGAACGAGAGCCCAGAAAAAAGAAGCCAATGAACTTGACCGTTTAAACAGGAAGAAGATCGCCGCATCCGACCTGTTGGCTAGAAAAGCGGGACAGGAACACGACGCCGCCCAACGATTCTTAGAGCAACTCACGCTAGCCCATCTGAAGGCGTCAGGGGATCGTTCAGCGGTGGCGGATGCTGAATACCAAAGGCAGCTTGAGCGAATTGACGGTTTGGCGCTGAGTGAGGCCGACAAAGCCACATCTCGGCTACTGGCTTTCGAGCTGACGGAAAAGAAAAAGACGGACATTCTCACCCAAGAGGCAGAAAAGCGCAGAGACGCGCAAGTGTCACTTGCCAGCCTTGATATAGCTCTTGGTGGTGACAGTGAGGTCGCGGACGCCTGGGGCGACAAGACAAGCCAGACGGAGACGGTCAAAGAAGCTCTGGCGCTTCGCGTTATCGCAGAAGAAGAAGCCGCTGAGCTCATTTATCAGATCAATTATAACGCAGCTAAGCGACTGGATGAGCTAGAACGCTCTCGCCAGGCCGGTATTCTTAGTAACGCTGAGTTAACGTTCTCTAGTCTTTCTGACATTGCCAAGGGCTTCGCTGACGAGCAGTCTGGGATCTACAAAGCAATGTTTGCTGTGTCAAAGGGATTTGCTATTGCGCAGTCTTTGATCAAGATTCAGCAAGCCGCCGCTGAGGTTTTGGCCGACCCTACAGCATTCACACCGGCTCAGAAGATAGCAAACGCCGCCATCATCGCGGCACAGGGTGCCTCAATCGTTGGCAACCTAACAGCAGTTAGTGGGAAAGGTTTCCAGATAGGGGGCTATTCCGGTGACATGGCGACAAATAAAGTTGCCGGCGTGATCCACGGGCAAGAGTACGCTGTGAACGCACAAGGCACCAAGAGAAATAGAGCCACATTGGAGGCCATGAATAGAGGGGCTGTAGTGCCTCTTAATCAAGGTGGGCTGAAACTTGTTATCGAGCACCGAGGCTCTCCAATGACGTACAGGCAAGCCCCGTCAAGCAGCCCGGGTGAAATGCGAGTTATTGCTGAGCAAGTCCTGGTGGAACGAGGGCCTGACATGATGGCCGAAGAGGCGGGCAATTCATACTCCTCTTTCAATCAAGAGCTTCAGGGCACGTTCGCAATAGAAAAGACGGCTAGCTAATGGCTAAACTCACCCTCTCACCGGAAAGAGACTCCTACTCAATTGGAGCGGTCGACATGCTTCACGAAGTGCCCCTTGAAGGGGGTTTTTCTCGGGCAAGGCAGAAGACAACAAAGCCAGTCTACACGATCAACGTCGCTTGGAAGCCAAGAGATCCAGTCGCTTACAATTACTTACTCAACTTTTATCGTACGACAACAAAACACGGCGCTCTCTCTTTCACGATGGACTTGATAACAGATCAGGCGGGCCTATCAGAGCATGAATGTCGGTTTGTAAACAGGAGCTTCACAAGAGGAAAGCTCTTCGCGGGTCAATACATGGGTTGCGGGGCGACACTCCAGGTCATTCCTATCGATCCGTCCGCTGTCACCACAGAAGACGGCACAGAGGAATGGTTTAATCAGCATTACTACGCAGACACTGGACAAGGGGCTTCTGAGATGTGTGACGCGATCCAGTCTGTGATTAACGCTCTATGAGTTTAGCGCAGTTTTTCTTGAATGGTGCGGCGGAAGAGGTGGCTGTTGAAAGCCTTAGTCTCAGCCACACATCTTGGTCAAAAGAATACCATTTAGTCCGAAACATGCCAAGCGGTGGCACTTTGACTCTCGAAGATTCTACGAGCCAGGTTTTTGAGCATTATCCATTTGAGCTAAAAGGCGACCTTGTTACAGGCGAGCTAGACCAACCAATAAAAATATTACTCGGGGATCTTGGCGAGATTATCCCTGTTGAGATTGATGCAATGATTGCGGCAGGGACTACCGACGTTTTGCCCAAAGCGGTTTTAAGGCTGTACTCAAGTGCAAATTTAGCCGCTCCTTTAGAAGTGGTCGTTAGGTATGTAACTGGTGTCTCTCGGAACGCACAAGGTGCAACGCTTGAGGCTAACGCTCCAAGCATGAACAAGAACAGGACAGGCGAGCTTTACACTTTAGACAGGTTTCCGACGCTAAAGGCCTTCATATGAATTGCGATGATTTCTTGGACAAGGCCTACGACCTGGAGAGCTATAATTGCCTCCATTGGGTCAGGGATGTATGGGAATGCCTTACGGGCGAAGACCTAGCGGCCCGCTTAGGTGACTCTTTCGAAACAAGAGGAATTGAAGGAGTATTCCGCTCCAATTGGACCAAGTTAAATGAGCCAAGTGGGGTTTGCTTAGCTGTCTTCAGCCGAACAAGAAAAGACCCCAAGAGGGAGCCATACCAGCCATCACACATAGGCGTTTGGTGCGAAGGGCTTGTTGGCCATTTAAGCGAACCAGGCGCGCGCTGGCAAGAACTAAGCATGGTCAAGCGTGGCTACAACAAAGTGAGTTTCTATCAGTGAAAGAGATTAAGATTTATTCTGACGCTCTTGATAAGGAGCTGTGTGAAAAATTCTTGGTTCCGCATGTTGGCGAATTCTTGCGTAGCCACTTTGTGAAATGGCCGAAAGCGACCAGAATTTACAATGGTGTGGTTTCTCAGGATACAGACGTAACCCCCTTTGACGATTCCTCAGTTCTTGCTTTGGAGAATTACGACAATACAATTATTGTCGTTGCGTACCCACAAAGCGCAGGCGCAATAATCGCGGGTTCGATCATTCTGGCTGTTGCTTCCGTTGCTTTGACGTATGCCTTAACACCGTCTGGTGGTGCAGGCTCCTTAATAGCAAAGGGGAACGAGCAAGCCCCAAGCCCTAACGGACAGCTCGGAAATAGAGAAAACAAGGCTCGGCCTGGCGGTCAAATCCCCTATATCTTAGGCACAGACCTTTCAAAGCCTGACTTGCTTAACTTGCCTTTTGACTTCTTCGAGAACAACCAGCAATTCCAACTAAACTGGCTTGGTGTGGGCGTCGGTGAATTTGATATCAATTCCTCATGGGTAAAAGAAGGCGAAACAAGAGTTTCTGAAATTGAAGGGGCCACAGCTGAATTCTACGGGCCAAACACAAAGCCAGGAGACACGCCACAGTACAGGGTCGGCTCAGCGATAACAGAGACACTAAAGGTCACTGAAAAAGTCAGCGGTGTTAACGGGCAGCTTTTAGAGGCCCCTAATTCACAGTATTACAAAAGCCAAGCAGCAGACTTAACGCCTTCAAGCCCTAATATTCTGACGTTGGGCGCATCAAGCGACGTGTCACTGGATGATGTCTATAAAGTTGGTGACATTGTTCAGTTGACACTTCCAGGCTTCACAGGGAACGTCATTGACGGCTCGCTTGATTACGCCGCTGAGGTTGGCAACATCCACATTGGAACAAGTTTTAGGCAAATAAGGTTCTCATCAGGTTCACTTGCGGCACCTAATTTATGGGTTGGCGCTGAGTTCACGACTACAGGATTCCCAACGACTACAAGCCCAGGCGGGCAGGGGCAGCCTGACATTGTTTATTCGAACGATGGGCTTAAAGTAGTTACGGCGATAACTCTTGACTCAGCGGGCGAGGACATAATCAGCTACGATAACGTAGACCCTCACACGATAAGCGAGACAACTCATTACAACAAAACCATAGCAATAGAGGTAAGCCCAACTAGCACGAGAACTCCCGCTTTCAATGGCACCTACACGGTTGCTACAGTTTCAGACAAGGTTATCACTTTTACTTCACCCGAGTCGGTTCAAGAGGGGTGGTCATGGCTAAGCTACCTAACGGCATCACCTGCGAGGAGTGGCACCCTAGTGGTAAATATTAACAAACCTATTGGCCCATTCTTCTGTGACAACGCATCTATCGAGCAATTTGCGATCAATCTAATTGCCAGAAATGGACTTTACGCGAAATCCAGCTCTACGAGCAGGCAGAAAAAGCGAAGCGTCGCGTTTAATGTAGAATTGACGCCAGTTGATAGCGCTGGAACTTCGACAGGACCAGCCGTTAACACGACCGTGATCTTAGATGGCTCAGCCACGACAACAGGACGGATTGCCGGCACATTAAAAATCACGCCATCAACGGGCGGTTATTACAGCATTAGGGTCTGGAGAACGACGGACAAAGATTATGATTTCTCTGGAACTGTGGTTGAAGATGTTCAGTTGAGAGACATTTATTATTTTTCTCCGCACGGGAAAACTACTTTCGGAAACTTAACTACAGTCTTTCTAAAGACGGCGGCAACAGAAGTCGCGACTTCTCAGCGTGGCTTATTATTCAATTGTGAGGTTAGCCGAAAGATCCCAACTAGGGTCTCAGGCTCAACATTTACAACAGCTAAGTCTGTTACTAGCCAAGTCGACGAGCTAGTTTCTTTCTTGGCGACAGACCCTCACTTTGGGCGAAGAACGATTGAGGAGGTCGACCACGACTCTATCTATGGAGCCGTGGCCCTCGCCCGCGCTGCATTTGGCCACTCTTCAGCTACTGAATTCAACGGGACTTTTAGCAAGTCCAATGTGGTTTTTGCTGATATATTGGCGACAGTGCTTGGTGCCGCTAATTGCCTAGAGTACCGAAGAGGCCACCAGATCAAGGCCATATTCAAGGGCAAGAAAACGCTAAGCTCAATGCTGCTTAACCATAGAAACATTTTGCCAGGTTCCCAAACCATCGACTTTAAGGGCGGGAATAAAAACGGTCATGACGGTGTAGAGTATGTTTACCGCGATGACAAATATCAGCCTGCGACAATATCATTGCCTGCGGGCACTGTCTTAACAAACCCCAAACGAGTTGAAAGCCGTGGCATCGTTGGCAAGTTCCAGGCGCATTTTAACGCTAATAGGGCATGGAATGAAATTAGATTTCAGAACAGCTTTACGAGCTTTACGGCAGTTGAAGAGGCGGGATCTCTTGTCCGAGGGGAAAGAATACAAGTCGCCGATCAAACCAGGCCAGACACTCAAGACGGAGACGTGGAGTCGATTAGCGGGACGACTTTAACCCTCTCACGGTCAGTTTCTTTAGAGAGTGGGGCTAGTTACTCATGTTTCCTTCTTCACCCAGACAAGACCGTTGAAAGTATCGCGGTCACTGGTTCGCCGTCTAACTTCACTTTGACTCTCACAGCAGAGCCAAGCCAGGCTCTTGTTGTTAGCGGCTCAAAGAACACCAAGACGAAATTTAATCTTGTCAAAGACACTAACGCTAATCGCGATCTTTTCACTGTCACGTCAGTAAAGAGAGCGGGGGCAATGACGTACAAAGTCACGGCCTCGAACTACTCAGACGCATTCTTTGCAAACGATAGTGACAAAATAAACGGCGTTATCGGGCTCGACGGAGAGCCTGTCTAAGTAAAACTATAACAAACAGAAACTACAGAGCCCCTTTTCAGGGGGCTTTTCATGAGGTAACTAATGTCAGACCCAGCTACAAAAGTTCAAATGATAGACGCAGCAGTTGATGTGGCGTCGTTTGGCAAGTTTATTAACGATCTGGAGACTCAGCCTAACGGTGTTGAACCAGCCGGAACGTTTACAGATAGAAATGGCCGTGTAAGAGAGAACCTTGATAAATTGATTGCTGGCTGGAACGCTCAAGCAGCTGAAGCAGACGGCATTGACCTTGAAAATCTCACGCCAGATGAAATAATTGCTTTGTCGCAGGCCATCGACTTCAACCAATTGACGCAAGCCCAACGTGACACGGATGTGCTGAGCGGAACAAAGCGAGCTGAATTAACGCCTAATGGGAAGTTTCGGTACTGGTACAACAGGCCGACATCGGAGGAGTACACGACCCCCGGTGCGGGCGCAGGCTCGGTGGCTTCC
>Ga0208134_1000588_pt1 | contig 23883 bp, 18 predicted proteins | sample VirMetDEL_Mar_31_FD_184515 | JGI IMG/M metagenome (GOLD analysis project Ga0208134, IMG submission 184515) | Aqueous microbial communities from the Delaware River and Bay under freshwater to marine salinity gradient to study organic matter... | ecosystem: Environmental > Aquatic > Marine >... | reverse complement strand
GCCATTTGCAGAGCATCCTTGAGCTTGTCCGCCCTGACCAGCATAGTCACCTCCACCAATCCCCGCATTCTCTCAGGTGGCGCAGGTTGTCCGAGTGTTTCCGCCGCCCACGTCCAGGCGGCGAGTCTGGTAGCAAGTTCACCTTCGGTCATGTTTCCCCCCTGGTATCGCAATCAACGAATCCAGATCATCCATAGCGCCGCCGGTCATCTGGCGAAATGCCTCGCGAGCCGATTCTCGATTGAACTCAGAGATGCGCTCGCCGTGGTTCTGTGCCCGCTGTGGTGCTTGGACATCACCCGGCGCTTCACCGTCTGAAAACTTGCTGAGATACTTGGCGACATTCGACGGACGCCAGACTGTCTCCGGGTTCAGATTGGCTCGTTGCTCAGGCCACCGATTGCCGAGCAAGTGATACGAGACAAATCCCTGAAACGAATCGACGGGTGCCGTGGGTCCGAACTCTTTAGCGATGGCGCGCATCCTGGCCCGCCGCTGCTTCGTGAGCCTCCACGCTCGAGGTTTTCGGTCGTGGTAGAATGTGCCGGCCAGTCGGCGCACCTCGGCAAAGACCTCGGCTTCAATGTCGGTACTGTTGGATCTAGTTGGCCTTTCATGGGGGCCAACGAGGGGCCAACGGGGGCCAACTATGTCGGGTTCTGTGGGTTCTGTGGGTTCTGCGTGCAGCATGTCGAACCCACCCGGCGGGTCATCTGACAACGAAACCAACTCAAGTTTTTCCCCCTCAACTGGTGCGCCGTCAGGCGTTCCAAGGGGTGATTTGGCAGGAGAGATTAAGTGTTGGTTTTGGTCTTGGTCTTGGTCTTGGTCTTGGTGTGTACCTTTAGGGGTATGGTTATTGGACCCCATACCGTTATAAACCGGCCACTTACGAACCGTTATCTCCCAGACTTTCCCCCGTCTATCGAGAGAAGACAAGCCGACTTCTTCGAGAAGTCTCACAGTCTTCTCCGAGACATCTATCCGTCTTCTGCCAGATAACGCGCACAAGCCGGAGTCCGAAACAGTCAACTTCCCGTCTGCTGATCGAGCCCGGTTCAGCATTGCGAGGATTCGGATATACACGCCCAGCCCCTCGTTCCCGATCTCGGCAATAGCCGGGTCATCTAGGATTGAGGAGTAGACCTTGAACCAACCGCCGGAGTCTTTTCTGCGAGGCACTAGGACACCTGCGCCAAGAGCTTGCGAGTCGCAGAGGTGATTGGAAGATCGCTTCGTTTCACCAAGCCACCTGTCGCCTTCTCGATTTCAAGCGCGAGCTGCGGACTCGCCGTGCGTCTCTTCTTGCGTAGCCGATTGATCGTAGGCTGGCCGACGCCGACCGCCTCGGCGAGAGTAGTCTCTGTCCACTCAGTGCTGCGGAGTAATTTGTCTAATGTCATCAGATCAATCTATGCCGATCGGCATCTTTCGGCAACCCGGTTCTATTCAAAAACGCGTTTGAACAAACTTTTTTCATGACACCTGTTGCCAATGATTATGCCATCTGTCATAAAGTGTGTGTGGTCGGAATGATCTGACCCACCAGAGGAGCCTGAAAAATGCCGAACCGAACTCACACGCCCGCCGCCGCGACCCTTCCGCAGCGAGCCGAAGACGCTCGCCGAGTCGCCGACCAACTAGACGAAATTCGCGTTAGACACGCGCGAGACTGCGCCGAGAGCGGAGTCGCATCGCCCGCCCTCGTCGCCGCCGCCGAGCGAGCCCGCGCCGCGTATGTAGTCGCCGAACGCCTCGAACGAGAAATCTGCAACTAGCTGACCCATTCGGTCACCCCGCTACGGCGGGGATTCCGAATAGATCAACCAACAACCTTCTCGTCGCAATAAAGCGACCCTTGAAAGGACAAATCATGATTAATGTAGATATTCACGAAAGACGACGTCTCGACTTTCCCGAAGACATTCCGCCGTTCAGATTCAGATCATCTGTTCTGTCTAATAAATTAGGCGCGTACATTGCAATCACTGACAGTACGCATTGCGAGGTCACGATCTACTTCAGGACATGCGAAACCATCGCGTTGTTCAGGGAAGCGCTGGCAAAAACAGAAGAACTGCTTGGCTCAGTCGGTAACAAGCAGTACAAAGTGATTAACCGGCTGGATCGCTTGGAGCAGGAACTCGAGTCATCCCGCTCGGCGCACCGTGAATGCCGAGAGGCGCTGGGGTACGCACTTGCAGAAGCCAACGCTCCCGCCTGCAAAGAGTGCGACGGCACTGGCGACGGCATTCGCTTCGGAGCTGGTGGACCTAATGACGAGACGCCGCCAGAGATTCGAGAGCCAGGTGGCTGCGAAGACTGCCAAGGTCTTGGTTTGGAGTGGATCTGATGCTCTGCAAACTGCTCCGCCTGCATCGATTCTATCGCTGGCAGGGACGCAAACTTCGATGTCCACAATGCCAGAAACTCATTCAATTTGTGCGTTGATGTTCAACGCCTAGCGCCGCTCGGTCTGTCGGGACGTCAGGCCGGGCGGTGCGAAAGGGATCAAATGTTCAAAACTGGAATCCATCACGGCGTCGAAATGGACGCCTATCGAGCTGACCCAGGGATCGCTGCGAGCGACTTGTCTGCGCTCAAACGCTCTGCGGCTTTTGCCCAACTACGTCGCACAACCATCAATCAACCTACACCTGCAATGCAGTTTGGTACTGCCGTACACACTGCGGTTCTCGAGCCTAATTCGTTCAGCAGGATTTACGACGAAGACCCGCAACACCCTGAGCATGGTGGGTATCCGCGTGGGTGGCGCAATTCAAAAGCTTACAAGGAAGCGGTTGCTTCGCTGCATGACGCCGGCAAGACCCCGCTGTCAGCAACTCAAATGCACGCTTGTGAGCAGATCCGCAAGAACGTCTTGCTGCACTCGACTGGCAAGCTGATCGCCGACGTGCAGGACGATGTGGAGGTGAGCGTCTTTGCCGAAGACCAGGAGGGGCGCAGGCGAAAGATCCGGCCAGACATGCTGCTCTCGGGAGCGTCCATGATCGTCGACCTGAAGACAACGAACGATCCCAGTGCGTTCGCCCGAACGGTAAACAAGTTCGGCTACCACAGATCAGCCGCCTATTACCTAGACACGATCAACCTGCTCGACAGTTACGAGCACTACCTGTTCCTCGTCGTCGCGACCGACGCGCCATACGAGGTTTCTGCGTACACCCTAGACGAAGACACGATTGAACAAGGCCGATACGAATACACCAACTTGCTCGCTCAGTATTCAGCGTGCATGGAGAGCGGCAATTGGCCGCTTCCCGACACCGGCATCGAGGAGGTTCGCCTTCCCGAATACGCCATTAACTATCACATGAATGAGGAGATCGCAGCGTGACGACGGAATCGCTCCCGACACCTATCACCGAAGAAATGTCACTTACCACCCAAGAGCGCAATTTTGCGCTCAACCAACGCCAGGCGACTGCGCTGGCAAACTCGGATCTAGCTCCCAAGGCATTTGCCGGGTCAGTCGCTAACTGCCTGATCGCAGTTAACCTCGCACAGCGCACCCAATTTGACCCGCTCATGGTCATGCAGAACATGGCCGTTATCCACGGCAAGCCGAGCTGGTCAGCGACATTCCTGATTGCCTGCATTAATGCCTGTGGACGCTTTGAATCTCTGCAATTCAGGGTCGAGGGCGAAGGCATGAAAAAAACATGCACCGCACACGCGGTCGAGAAGTCGACAGGCGAAGTAGTCGAAGGCCCACCTGTCTCGATGCAGATGGCGCAAGACGAAGGCTGGTCGACGAAGTCTGGCAGCAAGTGGAAAACCATGCCGGACCTGATGCTTCGCTACCGCAGTGCCGCGTTCTTTGCGCGAACGGTCGCACCTGAAGTCGCGATGGGAATGCACACGCCTGAAGAAGTCAGCGACATGAGAGCAAACGCGCAGGCCACCAGCCGACCCTCGGCGATCAGCGCACAGGAGGCACTCGAGCAAGCGCGTGACATCACGCCCGACTCACCCGTTGAACCAGACTCAGTTGACTCCGCGTTTGGGTTGGATGGCGACGGACCTGACGACTTCTGAACAATTGATTCGCAGCCCCGCCCCTGCCCCCTGGTTTCCACGGGGGTGGGGCTTTTGAGAATCGCTAGGAATGTTCCCCTTGTTCCCCTAAAAAAAAGGTAAGACGATGACCAACTTCGACAAAAGCCGCGCTGCTAAATGGATAGCGGGTCGTCAGGAACGCGGGCTGAACAAGGACGACCCATTCGAGGGTGATCCAATCAACGAACTGCTGCAGGAATACGAAGACACTGCGAACTATCTCGAGGAAGCCTACCGGCAGGGTTTGATAAGCGAAGAGGAAACTCGCTTTGGAATTGACCGGGCTCGAGAAAGCTGGGTTTGGGCAATCAATCGAAGGGAAAAGCCTGCGAATCCATGAACCCGTGGTGCTCGTAGGCATCGGCCATTCTGCCGTAGCATCGCCAGAACTTGTCGCCGTGTAGAAGCCCTGTGCCCTCTGCCCACAATTTGACATGAGCCGCTTCGTGGATGGTCGTCTCAATTGCCTGCGATTTCGTACGGCAACCCGCCTCGCTGATCTGGATCGTCAATTTCCCGCGAACCTCCAGCGTCTGGCCCAAGGTCATTTCGCCTTTGCCCTCGTACCAGTCGATTGATTCCATCCACTGGAATCGGAAGGTTGGCAAATCAAACTCTTCTTGGAGCCAGCTCAATATCTGAGCGCAACGTTCGCGACGGTTGCGGGCTTTACGCATTTCTAAATTTCCATGCAAGAGCAATTACACCAACCGCTAGTGCCACAGCAACACTCGGTTCAGGGAGTGCTGACATGCTGTTTGACCAATCGCTTTCAACGTCAAAACTAATGGCTCGCGATCTGACCAGAATTGCGGTTCGCGGCACAGAGATAACGGATTGCCAGCACTCAATGCACCCATCTACAGGTTCTGAGTGTTGCACCCACTCCCAGTTGCTAGAGCCGACTCGCTGAAATTGCCATTCCCATAATTGAACGCTTGAGGAGTCCTCCTGATGCCAATAAATAATGATATTAGGCAAAGAGCGTCTCCCTGCTTTCGACCGTATTCGTCTCGTGGTCGATGTAGATAAGGCTCTGGCTTGGAGGCTCTGGCGCAAACCCGGAATCGTATGCGTAGCCATTCGGGCCGCAGGTGCAGCCATTTTCGGAAAACGCCATTGAGCTTGTACGCATAAACGAATCAGTGTGCCGATGACCCTGCACCCACAACTTAAAATAGTGGTGCTGCTGCATTTCGGAAAGCCAGCGCCAGGGGGGCGTGCGCAAACCGCAGGCGGTTGTCTTCACGTTGGCTTTCTTTGCGTGCCCGTGGTGAAACGCGGTGCGAAACTCGCCGACCTGGCTGACGGCGTAGTAACTGGGCTCAATATGCCAATCCCATTCGGCGTAGTCGCGAGCAAGCCGATGACTGATTGCGATGTCGTAGCTGCGCCGAGCGGCAAGTCCGGCCTGCATCTGCGGAGTGTCTCGGTCATGGTTGCTAACAGATACGACGACGCGCACCGGAACGTCGAGCTTCGCCTGAAGATGACGATGCTCTTGGTGTCGCATATTGTAGGTAAGCTCCATTTCCTCGAGAGGCGTTTCGTCGACAAACGCAGAAAGAAGCCCGTCGTGCATGTCGCCATTGACGAGGTCGTCGCCACCTTGCCAATACGTGAGATGAACCAACTCGGCGTCTTTTGATTTGCGCTTCAAACTGGCAATCATCTGATCGTGACAGGCCCGAATCCGCTCGTGTCCAATCGTCGGATTGTGCTGGTTGATCGGCAGGTCAATCAGCTCTCGCCAGTGTGTGTCTGAGCTGCAAAAGATTGCGCTCAGGCGACGTTTGCCTTTGCGCTTAGGGATTCGTGCCGCCTTTGGTTCAGCCGCCTCCTGGGCGATCTCAAGCGCTTCCACGGCAGAGCGAAGTGTCGCTAGTTCTTCGTCTTGCTGTTTGAGGAAAACTCGCAGCCGCCGGATCTCGAGGCGCTCTCGCTGATTCAGATGACTGCGGATTCCGCTAATGCCGTTGCCGGCAAGCACCGCCTCGGCTTCGTCGAGGATTGCGTCGACATCGTCGTCACTCGGCAAGGAGAGCCATCACTAAAGGCTTTGCGACTTGCGGCGAAACGTCAGGACCGCCTAGGGCTTGTCGAGCAGCAAAATGCAGATGCTGAAATGCGCGACCTTCTGCAAGCCCTCGTTTCATCACTTCCAGATAAACTTCGGCCTCTGCCGGATTGTCCGCAAACCACACTTCCAGTTTAGTTTTTCGCTTTGGAGAAACTGCCGCCGCCAAAATGTCATCTGCAGTAGACACTTTTATCCTCCGTTAGACCAAGCGCACGCGCGCGCTACTTCGCGTTCCCACAAAGCAGTCGCCGGCACATGATCCTCGAGCTGGCCCGTCGCAATCTCAATCAGCACCGCGTCGTTCTGCTCAATACAGCCGACCAGTTTATCGGTCACGCATCCGACGCTGAAGCTCAGCCAAAGCAGCCCGAGCGCGCTGACGAGGCGTTGCAATCGGAGCGGAAAGCCGGCGTACAGTGCGAGCCGCTTGACGACGTTTTTCTGCCTCGGTTTCTGCTCGCGCATTCCAGAACCCCCATATCCAACTGATCCCGATCAGCGAAAGAACAGCTCCCGCAGCAAGAACAATCGCAGTCAGATCAATCATTTTGTCGAGGATCGTTGACGGCCTTACCGACATTCAGCGCGATCCAATTAAAAATGGGGGCTGCAGCGCCCAGCTTTGAGTCTGGCACAATCGCCGAAATCATCGAAGCAAGAGCAACCAAAAGCGCGGCAATCTCGACGCCAAATGGGATCGCGTTAAGCAATTCAATCATTGAGTTCTCCAAATTTATCGACCCACCAATCAGGCAGATCGCCGGGCGGCAGACCCTGCACATGGATATGTACACCGGAGCCGACATCATGCAATTTAAACCAGAGCCCCAGGCGCTTTGCCTCGTGAGCACCGTTAGACAACTGAGGTGCGACAAAATCTCGAGCCATTCCAAGCAGGTGTTTCGACTGCGGGTGGCCTCCCGCCTGGGCGTTTCGCTCCGTCGAGCGCCGGCCAGAGGTTTCCGACAACTCTGGGCATCGCCTTACCAGCTCGCGGCAAGCAGCGTCAAACTCTGATGGCGTCATCGGGTGTCGCGTCACAAAAGCACCGATTTTCTCAACAGCCGCTGCGGGTCAATGTTGTGCGGTTTAGCTACAAACGAAGGCGTGTCCCAATAGCTGATAGTGATCTCTTCCTTAGCCGCGATGCCTCGCAACGCCTGCGCTTCGTAAACATCGTCGCGCACGTTCTGCATCGAAGCGTTTGGATTGTCGCTGTGATTAATGAATCGACCAAGCTTTGTGCGAACCATTGAAGTGGTTGTGGAACTACTCACCATAATCCCAATCGAATCACCTGACGAAAAAGGACGGGTGGCAAATGCGCCGTCGCCGTGAATACTCGAGCGCGCTGTCACGAAATTCTCATCTGACATTTCATCGCCGCCTAAACAACATCTCGACCCGCTGCGTTATTCACCAGCGCCCGAATGCCGGTTTTGATCTCGTCGATGTCGCCGCTTAGGTTTTCAATCGTTGTCCCGGTTTTCGCAGACGACTCAGCCAGCGCTTTGATCGCCTCAGAGTGCCGAGCAAGCCGAGCCTCAGAAGCCTTGTGGCGTTGCTCGAACTCGGCCTCGCGCTGGTTCTGCTTGTAGAAAATACGCGCGAGTGCGCCACTTCCCGTGACGCCGAGAGCTGCCATAAGTTCAGTCATCCATGAGGTTGTGCCGGGATCGGTGGGCATCACTAGTCCTTGTAACCTGCGCGTATCACGTTATTCAAAACCTACTCTCTGACTAATCCAACGAGCCCATCGGCAATCTGTTTTGACATCCATCGAAAACCGTTATCCCCGAGTGAGTTAGGATCAGTTCCCGGATGCGTGCAGTCGATACATACGCCGTCGTCTTGCTCTGAACGTCGATACAAATCATGCGCGGCTTGGGTTCCGTTTTCCGCTTCGTACTGATCGTAAAGAGTGAACAGGTCAAGCATTCTGTGATCTGTCCCAGGCAGAAGCGTTTCAACAATTTGGTCGCGCACAAATTTAGCGTTAGGGTACGAAAAAACTCTTGCGCTTGACATGTTAGGTAGCCCGGTAGAGATTAAACACCGCAACCCATTTGCTGTTGCGTGGTCAAGCATCGCCTCGTAGTCTCGAATTAAATCAACATACAAACCGTTGCTTGTTGTCCAAGCCGCATCTGATCCACGAGATGTGTCGTTAGCTAGGTAGTCGATTAGACAAACGGAAGTAGGCGACGGAAGACGATCCTCCAAACAAGTAGGAACGCAATTGCTAGCCGCGCAGCACGGTGAATCCCATTGGGCTCCGGCTGGCTCTCCCGTAGCTCCACAACCAGCAGCGCTATTAGACACAACTGCGCTGGTTGTTAAATTTGCGTAACGAGTCAGCGGCGCAAACGATTCACAGGCGCTTGTCGTTGGATGCCGTTTCATCTGGAATATGCCTATCATGTTGCACGATTTTGTAGGCCCCGGACCAAAATCCATCTGATAATTATCGTCAGAGTGACACTCTCGCGTACTTAATCCATCAAAGTCGTAAGCCTGCGCCCCGGCGTGCGCGGCATTGTTGTAAACATTAAAACCAAACTCCTCAAGAGTCGGCCCGTAGCCTGGATAAGCGCCTGAAGCGTATTCAGTGTCGTTGTACGAATGACCGTACATATACACGTCAACCGCAATTGTTTGGTTGTCTGATTGCGCGCTAAACGCAGACAACAAGATCCATATAACCAAACAGCACTTAAAGCGCATTACAAATATGCTCCTCGAATGTTAAGTTTGTATTCGAGGTCGCCTGAGCAATAACAATTTGTTCCTGGGACATCTCCAGCGTTACATCCGCTGCCATTGCCAATAAGAGTTTGCACTAACGAACCAGACGGAATGTAGACGTTCATATCGACCGACACCGTGTCACCTAATGCCCGCGAAGCAGCGTCATCGTCTGGAATGTTAATGGTTGTACCCGTCACACATGAGTTTCCCCCGTCAACGCTAAGACAGTGCCGACACCCTCGTACAGTGCTGGAGTCAGCAATTGCGTATTGCGCGTGCATCCCTGTAATAAGCATCGCCCTGCCATCTCCAATAGTCGTGTGCGGAGTTGTGCAAGCAAAGTTGGCTACAATTTCCGTATTTCCCGCAGTCAGAACGCAGGTAGAAGTCCCAGGCACGGCGTCATTCATGCCACCTGCTATGTCAAAGTGACCTTCAAAAACAGACTCTTCCCTGACAGCTACTTCATTGATGCAATTCACCACTGCAATGCTAGTCCCACTCGTCTCAACGGTGTCCACTACAAACCGCACAAACTGCTTTCCCGGTCGAAACGTGAAAGACGACGTTGAGGTTGCGGTGTACGCAATAGCCAACGTCGAAGCCTCAACTTTGGCAAACGTATCATCGTCCGGGTCGGCTTCGTAAAGCGTCACCTGGGCAGCGGTCGCCTGGAAGAACGTGACCGACATCGTGGGGCACGATTTGATCTTCTTAGAGATGTCGTTTATCGCATCGCCAGTTCCAAAACCGATCGTTGACCGGACAGACCCTGTTTCGGTCGTTCTCGAAACATCTATATCTGCCGATGCCGAAGACGCGCCCACCATGAGCAACGCCGCCAGTCCAATACTTCTCAAAAACTTCATTCCGTCTACCTCCTTCAAACCTTAAAATATCAATCAATTGTTATGCGTTATTGGAGCGAGAAATCTCATTCCAATTTGTTCCGTCGCAGACGAGCTGCATCGTGTCGCCCACTGTCGCGGAAAAGCTTCCGGCGATATTGATGTTAGACCCGTCTGTCACAGTGATAGACCCACCGAACTCAAGAGTTACTTTTTGCCCGCTGTACCCTGCTGTGATGGTGCCGACCCCCGTCGTTCCGGTAAGCCGAACGTATTCAATTCCAGAAGGGATCACGATAGTTCCGCTTGACGCAACATCAGCCCTCGTACTCGAGGTAGGCCCGACGCGCTTCACTACGGACTTAGTTGGAATTCTCACGTCCAGCGTGACGTTCCCGCTCGCGACCGCGCTAGAGATCGTCACCGCAGTTGGGTTCGCTGAGCATAGGATTCCGTACTGCTGCGAGGCGAGCGGCTGAACATCGACTTGGAGCTTTTGAAGAGATGCGCCGGACAGGTTCGAGGAGAACACTGTGTCCAGAACGGCGACGTTCGCGCTGCTCACCCTGACCATCCTTCGCCACTCGGCGGGGCTACTCGCAAGAACCCACGTCTTGCCAGTAACTTCCGTGTGCAGAGCGCCGCTAGAGCCCGCTACTGCGTAGTCCGTCGTGGAGAACGTCCCCGTTAGCGCGGTTACGTTCCCCGAAGCAGAGTATGTAAATGGACCGCTTGTTTCTGCTGTTAGGTCGTCTCCACTCATGCTCACGATCTTCACGTCCGCGTGAGATCCTGAGCCCCCCGCATCTACGAGACGGATGTGCTGCCCCACGTTAAGGAGCCCCGGAGCAATCATGCTGACTGCGTATTGGTTGCCTGTCGTAGACCCAGGCTGGAACGAGGCTCCGTTAGTCTTCGTTGACCAATTTTGAGTGTCTGAAGCTGTCACGTCTACGACCGACACGCGATCAACGTCGTTAATCAGTATCCCGCAGCGAACCCCTGAGCCAAGAGCTGAATCTTGTCCGTTGTTGTTGTACGTCCCGCCCCGGATGTATACGTCGCTCCCCTTGTCTACAACGACACCGTTTGAACCGTTATACATAGAGAGGCAGGCGTCCAGCACTACGTCCGACGACTCAGGTGTAGGAGCGTTGGCAAAGTGGCCGTTGGCTAGATCCTGATCTACACGGAAACCGTTGTTATCGTTTCCTATCGCCGAACAGTTAGTAAGCCTCACACCACCCGACTGAATTGCGAACCCGTCCGCCTCGGCCCCCATCACGAGAGCGTTTGAGATCGTCAGGTTCCGACACGCCGCGTTAGAACGATAGTTATTAGCGACCCCTGGCACGGTCGGTCGAAGCCCCAATCCGGCAGTGCGGCACCGAACGCCAATTCCGCCAGCCGCCGCCGTGTTGTACTCCAAATTGCAGTAGATCCCCTCGATTGCGGTGTCCTCGCAGGTATGTATCGAAATGCCTTCGTCGTATCCGCCGTCTACCGACAACCCGCGCAGGTTAGACCGGGACGTTGAGTCGATTGCGAAACCCATCCCAGGCTTAGTAACGCCTGTGAAGCCGGTCGCTACCAGACCGGATGCGTCGAATCGAAGCATACGCTCGAAGGTGAACGCGGTGGCGGTAGGCTCTAGGCCGCTGTTATCCGGCGCGAAGTCCACGATCCGCACATTTTTCATGGCTAAGTTATCAGCGTCTCTGAACTCCGTCGCGTGCTGATAAATCGCCTTCCCGTTGTTGCTGATCCCCTCAAATGTGACGTTCTCAACACGACCGTTATTCGCTTCCTGATGAGTGCAGCCCTTACCGCAGTCCTTTACGTGGATGTTTTCAAAGACCGAATTACTCCCGCTACCGAAATACCATCCCGCGTGGAGGAAGTCATGGATGTAGGTGTTGCTGACACGGATGTGAGTCGGCCCGCCGACCACGCGAATTGATGTCATCACCTGAGCGGTATGCCCTCCAGTAAGTGCAGCCGCGTTGCCATCGAACTGCCCCCCTTCAACAGACGAGAAGTCCGATCCTGTCGAAAACTTTAAGATTGCCTGATTCTGTCCGCCCGTAATGCTTCTCTGTTTTAGGATGGCTAGCGGCTCTAACGTAATCTGACACTTCTTGGTAATTGTGATTTCATCCAGCATGTAAGTACCGGCAGGAAAAAACAGAGAGCCGCCTTGAGCACATGCTGCTTGCACCGATGCTGTGTCGTTCGCGGACCCATTTCCAAGTGCGCCGAAGTCTTTTACGCTGAGCATATCTCCGGTGTGGTCTTGCAGGGTTCTATTTGTAACTCCCCCGGTCGCAATAACGGCACCCACAAGATCGCTTGCCTGAGCGTCAACGTAGTCTTTTGTTACTAAGTCAGTCCCTAAAATGCCAGTTGTAAGGTTCTTGATCCGGTTGTTCTTCGCGTCATACGCACCCGATCCGTCTACGTCACCGTCTGGCAGCTGGAGAGAACGGTCTACAAGATCACGCGATCGCTTGTTGATGTTTATGCTGTTATCGAGTGCGCCTTCAAGCGCTTCAGAATCAATTGCAACTGCGTAGGACAGATCCATTGCCTGCTTCAGCTCGGTGTCAAGAATCAATGTCACCTTTGCAGACGAACTCGTTGCCGGGATGTTGCCCGCCGTAAACGTGACAGTGCCGCCGTTCTGAGAACCAACACCGCTCACCGTGTAGTGCGTTGTCAGTGTCTGAACGGTGTCGACGCCCGCCGACGTAGACAGAACGACTTTCAAATCCGTCTGTTTCAGAATCTTAAAGTTAAACCCGTAGTCGGCTTGAAAGTCCACTACAGAATGCTGCTGTCGCAAGTTTGCGTTCTCGATGGTCATTCGTCTTCTCCCGCGATCAGCTCATAAGCCGCATCGTAAATTTTGAGCATTCCGTTTGTGACGCCCTTCTTTAGAAGTAGGGTGCGAGCAACGAGCGTTGCTCTTATCAGATCCTCTGCCGTAGCCTCTTCTTCGCCACTTAGCATCTCGAGTGCTTTCTCGAGCGGTTCGGCCACGTATTGAATCATCCGATCAATTGAAGTTCCGCTTCCAATAAACCGGTCGCCATCGTCAATCAGATTTGCGATCAGATTCTTTTGACTGCTTACGCCAGGAATAAAGCCTGGGTATTGCGCAAGGTGACTTGCAACTACGGTGCGTATAAAGTTTTTGTCTTCGTCTTCGTCGTCATCATCATCGCGAAAAGCGTTGCGCATAAAGTTTTCTAGCAAGGGACTCAAGATCATTACGAGGAAGTATGCAGCCATTGCTCGCGAACGGTTGACGTCTTTCTTCTGGCGTCCACCGACCCCGCCTTGGCTTGCGATAAGCGACAAGTGACTAAACAGCGTCATCATGTAGGAATGGAAAGCCGTGAACATGCGGTTTACGTTGTTGCCCCGCATGACCGCAGCAAGGTCTTGGACGTCACCACCACCCTGCGTCAAGTTGACGATCGCGTCTGCTGCAGCAACCGCCTGGATGTCGGTCATCGGCCCAGTGTCTGCGCTTAGCGCGCCGTCCTTTGCGGCGTAAAATGCCGCCCACCAAGTCGGAAGGTCTACCCCGTAAGTTTGACTTAGCCCGATCATTTCAAGGCCAAACATAGTGGCGTCAGCTTCCCTGCCGCCCTTTCCGCTCAACCTTCTAAGCGCATCCTTTCGGTCGCGTTCGCCGGCTGCAACTCGTCGCCGCATAACGCCGGACATCTCGAACGCACGATCGCGCGATTCTTTGGGGCTTCCAAGCACAGTGCGTACGCCTAGGCCGTGATACTTGCGAGCGTTGTTCATGCCCATGTTTTGGATCAGCATTGCGTGCGTATTCAAATGACCCAGGTTCTGCATTATTATGGTCATCGTATTATATGCCAAGTAAAATACAGAGAGCCCAGTGCGCGATTCTCGAGCCAGCCATTCCAGTGCGGACGCGGTTGGCGGATTTGGGTCAACAGAGTCTTTCGCAATCGCCATCAGCCACGGGCGGAACAGGCGGAACGCTTCTAAGCCGTGGGCTTCTTTGATCGCTGCCTTGACGTGCTCTGAGTCAATCAAGCGGTCGACTTCGTTCAGCACATTGTGGAGCGCGAGATCGTGAATGACCTTGTCGAGATGTCGAGGCAACACCTCGAGGTCGAGCAAGATAGGCCCGCGGAAACCTGTCCGGCTGACGCGATAACCTGAGTCCGTCAGCGGTCGACGGAAACTCGTCTCGGACCCTTCCCATACGCCCTTATCCTGGGTGCGATGCACGGAGTCCAGCTTGTCAGGGTCGTAGACGACCGGGAAGTATTGCCCGGTGACTTCGCCATACGGCGTCGAGAGCGTGCGCCCTTCGACCTTCTCAGGCTCGATGCCGTAAGTGGCAACTGCATCTGCAGAAATGGTCGGCCATAGTTTGTTGGTCAGATCCCAAAGCGATTGCACCAACTGCCAGTCTTCGCGTGACAGATTCTGATCCAGATACGCTTTGATTTTACCCTCAGACCACGCGAGCCCTTGCCCTTGGTATCCCTCAATTAGCTTGGAGGTATTCGACTCAGTGCCAAGGTTGAGCGCCATCGAGATCAACCCGTAGCGTGACGCTTCCATACCGTACACGTTGAACTTGCGTTCTCGATATTCAGCATCGCGATCGCCAACGTGCTGTTTCAGCAATTCGCTCAACTCGGAAAGATACGCCTCGCTCATCTCCTCGCGTTTATTGACGGCCTGAACGATTGGCTCCCACAGGTAATTACGCCAGGGGCCAACAGGTCCGCCGTCGAGCTGATAGATAATCGAGTTGATGCTGCGCGTTGCAAAATAAATCGCCTGCATTGCGCGAGTGCGCTCCTCGGCAGGCAACTCCTTGTCGATCATTTTGGGGCGCTTGATGTGGCGCGTTTCCTGAGATCGTTGTCGCAGCTCGAGCGCAACCGCTTCGCGATCCTGGGCTTTATCTCGCAGATGAATCTTGTTTTCTCTACGCGCAGACGCCTCGATGCTGCGAATGCCTTCGATGACTTCCATGAACTCGTTGTACGTGAGCGATCGGTAATGCCGTCGACCTGTTTCAATGGCTTGCGCGGGGCTGACCAGCGGCTCATAACCCAGCGCGGTTTCTTCGTTGATGAACTCGATCAGCGCCGCGGCACCTTCGGCGTCACCTGTCGGCGGTCGATTGCCTACGCTGCGGCGGAAGTCGAACTTGTCGAGCAAATACCCCAAAGCGTTCCCGTGCTTTGTGCCGGGTACGGCAACCCTTTCGCGGCCAGCTTTCGTCTTGAGCTTGGCGACGTGACGCAAGTGGCGCTCAACTTGGTCGAGTGCTTTACGCGCTTCAGATTCCATCAAGATGGCGAGACGTTGCTGACGCTTAGCTTCTTGAGCGGCAGCGAGATCGCCAGACTGAAGGGCCTCAAGCGCCCTCATAGCGGCTTGTTCGGCTTGCTTGCTGAATCGCCCAGGCTTGAGTTCGGGCAGCCTGGTGCTCGATACAATGCGTCTCGCGATCTGTCTCAGCATCTGAGTCGGCGACACTTGGCCCCCGGATCGCTTCGCCATCATCCGTTCCTCAAACACAAGCTGGTCGATCGCGTCCTTTTGGTCGATTGCTTTTGCGACTGCTGAGTCGATTTGCTCCTCGGTCGAATACTCGCCGTACTGCTCGAGCATCTGCTTTTCGGTTTCCCGATTGATGATGTCCTGCGGGTGCTCTTTCACCATGAGCGCGAGCTGCTCTAGCATTTGGTTAACTGTCTCGAAACCAAACTCTACGCGCAGCACGTCAGGGTGAACGCCACCTGATCGCGTCCAATAGCCATAGCGACCACTGGGCAAAACCTTGAGAATCCCGTTGCCGGCAATGTTGCGCAGCGCGTTGCGATCCATTTTGCCGGGTGGCACGTTCGGCTCAGTGCCGTCTGGCAGCTTACCGTGCTGCAGCCACATACGAAGCCTCATCGCCGGGCGCGCGTTTACTTCCTGCTCTACTTCTTCGCGGAGCGCAGCTTTTCGAGCGCGGTACTTCTCACTCTGCCGACGCTTCTCGACTGCCCTTGCAGCTTTTTCGATTGATTCAGTTTGCGCGCGCCTGCCCTTCCGTTCGATCTCGACGTACTCTTCTCGCTCGTCATCGGTAAGGCCAAGCATGTTCTGGTCGGAGTCTCGCAGCACTTGATCCATGCCACGCTGCGCCCTTGCAAACGCAATTTCTTGGTCGGTCGCGAGCATTCGGTCTAGGACGCCGCGCACTTCGTCGCTGAGCGGCACGTCGTAGCCGAAGATGCGTTGCACCGAGCGGTAGATGCGAAGCATCCATTCGCGGAACTGGTCGAACATCGGCTGAAGCTCGCGCGTTGGCGCGTTGCCTTCAAAGAAATACGCTTCAGCCATCGACGCGAACAGTTCGTGCTGCTCTGTGCTGAACGCCTGGTCTGGGGTCATGCCCAGCGCTTGCCGCAGGATCGCGACGTCGTCCTTCAATTGCTGCGGCGCACCCTCTCGAGCGGAGTCTGCAAGCAATTCAAACAGGAACAGGTGAGAGGCTTCATGAAGGAACGTCGAGCGGTTGGAAGCACCCAGCAGTCGGATGTAGGCGTTGCCCAGTTCGCCGCGCTCAAGTTCGTCGACCGGACCCATCGCACCGCGACGACCATCTGCAAACTCTTCGGGCTGGCCTAGTTCGCCTCCAAACGTGCCCTGTGGTCGTCCTCGTCTAATCGAGGCAACGACGTTTTCGGCACCGACAACCTCAAACCCTGATCTCTCGCCCTGATTGAGATCAACATACGCACCGTCATTTAAGTCAGCGAGTTCTTGAATTTGTTCAAACTGCTCAGGGGTAGGCGTAACAACTACGTCGATCAGCCCAGAATTAGCGTCGATTCGAATTGCGCCCGCGCCCATGAAATTCATCATCAGATCAGAACCGCTAACGTCACTTACCGGCAGGTCTATCTGCCGGTGATCCATCGAACGCTGACCAGCGTCACCACCCTCTCGGCGTCCAGAAAAATCTAGGAGCGTGCCATCGGGCAAAATGTACCCGGCTTCTGCCAAGTCATCTGTTGTACCCATCGACAGTTTTGCCCACTCAAGCGCATCTGTAGGCCCCTGCCATTCATCAAGAGAGTCTTCTCCTTCGTGTGCTTCGACGACTTCTTCAAATGTTCGCCGGTCACCGTTTCGCTCCATTACTTCAGAAAACATTGAATACTTGTCTGAAGCGCGGCCTTCAAGCAATTCGCTAACAGCTTCGGTAGGCAAGTCGCCCCATGACTGCATTAGTTCTAACAGTTCGACGCGAGCATTGTGCTCTGCAATTTGTTGAGCCGAGACAGGACCGGCAGTGTCTGCGCTGAGACTTGTTTTGACAGGATCGAGAGAGACTGGGACGGGGTCTGCACCGGACTGGAACAACTCCATCTGCCCGCGCTGTGCAATCTCTGAACCCAGGTCAGCGACCGGCCCAATAATTTGCGTCGTCACCGCTCCGTGTACACCGTTGCCCATAACAGTCTTCGAGAGCGCCCAGTTTTCCTCTGGTATAACGAAGTCGTCTGGCAAACCCATCAGGCGCGCCATCATGCGGGGCGACACCTTCTTCACCGTGCCGTCTGGCATGATGACACGCGGCACACTTTTAGGTGTGGCTGTTAATGTCGGAGATGGGCCTCCAGCGTTTCGAGCACTGGCGCGCCGCTTGTCGGTCGATCCGCCCATCGTGATAATTGGCAGGCTCGCGTCAAGCTCGCCTCGATCAATCATTGCGTCGAGCCGGGTGCGTTCCCAATTCGGAATAGTTGAGTCTTCAGCGCCGTCGATCAAGTCGCTGACAACAGAAAACCAGTCGCCTGGTTCCGAGGTCGCGGGCAGCGGCGGAAGCTCGCCTTCGCGCACTGCGCGCAGGATCATCCGCTTGCGCGTCTGCGCTGCGCCGTAGTCTGCCGCGTCGTACGTGTCGACGTCGTACGTGTAGCCCTCTTCGTCAAGCACGTCGGTAATGATCTTGAGCAACACGGTGTCTGCGTAGAGCGGGACGTTCTCAATCGTTACAGCCGGTGGGCGTGCAGCCAGAATGTTTCCCGCAACTTTGCGCGCACTAGCTTCGTCTAACTCACTAACACCGCGCCCTTTTCGCGCTGCACTTAAATTCGTGCAGACAGGACTGGCGTGATACAGGTCCGCGTCTTCAATTTCGCTTGGGTCAACCTGCAGCACGTCCCGCGCTTCGTATTCTGTGCCGTTTGCTTCGTTAAACGCCGCGACAATGTCGGGCTGTATTTCGGCAGCATGTACACTTTGGTGCTGCGGAAGCATGGCGTCTACTGTGCCGATGCCCGCAAAGTCGGTCGCGATAGTTTGGAACAACTCAATCGAGTCCGACTCAATCGCGTCAATCAGCTCGGGCGTGAAGTTGATCGCGCCCATAGCACCGATGCCGTCCCAGTCTTCAAGCGGCTCGATCTCGCCGCCGTACTTCTTGGCAAGCTTCTCCATTCGCTTTGGAACAGTGGTGTTGTAGTAGTTCGTGACGCCTTCGTCGCCCCAACGATTATCGATCATTTCCGCGTCTGTCATAACGACGCCTGACAATCCCATCGCGTGTGCCTGGAGGAGCGCGTTCTTTAATCCAAGGTCGGTCCACGCTTCAGTCTTGCGGAACGGGGCTTCAGGAACCCTTCCGCGCAAATTTCTCACTGCGTCTTCTGCACGGTCAAAGTTTTGTGCCGCTACAAGAAACTCTGGATCGCGTCTAACTAGTTCACGCACAGCACCATGTACTGCCCTGTGTGCGTTTCTAAAATCAAACGGAAGTTTCTCAACGCCCATTCCTCTCGGACTTCCGTCTGCGTTGAGAAATTCTAAGTGCGCACCAAACCCGTCGCGCATTTCAACGATTACAGCATTCGTTTTATTGTCGATCGGGACTTTGATCGTACCGCCAGCGGCTGCTAAGGCGTCGAGGGTCGCCGTCTCGTCTTTTTGCAGCGCAGACAATCCTGCTTCACTGAACTTTGCGCGCATTATTCGATCAAGTCTGGCTGTGACTTCCTCGTGGACTCTGCGAGTGTCACGGGTTACATCTAGCGCTGCGTCGAGTTCCAGCGCAGTTTCTGCTGTCAGGTAACCTTTTTCTCGACCCTGCTGGTGCATATCACTTTGAATTTCAAAGATGAACAGTTTGCCGTCGCGCGGTTCAGCAAGAAGACTAACAACGACGTCGCTCGGCTCGCTGCCCCAATGCCCACTGGTAAACTCGTCTCGCGTTTCATCCGCACGTTTCGGAACCGTGACGAGGATTTCCATGTAGCCGGAGCCGGCTTCTTCGATGTATTGACCGAATAACGGCGATCCTTCTAGCTGGCTTGCAACACCACCTTCCGGTTCTGCGTCTAGCGCTGCAAAATACTCGTCGGCGAACGTGGTGCGCGAAAGCAGCATGAGGATGAGCAACTCACCCTGGTCACGCGCCATGCCGGGGTCGATGTACTTACGCCCGTTCGGGTGTTCCGCGACAAACCGAGAGCGGAACTTCTCCGCAATATCTGGCTCTTCTCGAGTCGAGAGATTGAGGTTGTTGTCTCTGAGAATCGCCGTCAGCTCAGATTGTATGTCTGCGGGGTCGCTGCCTGGACGACTCGACCACACGTCCTCGTCGATCTCGTTGGAATACATGATGCTGGATTCGTACATATTGCTTGCTTCGACAAACAGCGGAGACTGGGGAAGGTCTTCGCGTTGCAAGCCATCTATGGCCGACACTCGGACTTCTCCGTAAGGGCCACCAATGTAGTGTGGCTCGACCTGCATGAAAATATCAGTCGCAGCTCGGCTAGACACATTCGTCGCTTCAGAAGCCTCGCCGCCCAGCAGATTGACTCGAACCTGCAGCCCGCCCTCCTGCAGAAACTCGACGATGTCTCGGCGCGACATCCCGTCTTCCAGCCCTTCGGACATTTCAAGGAACTCGAGCAATCCAGAGAACTGAAGTTCGTCGTTCTTGATGTTTCCCTTCTGCGCCTGCTTCTCAAGTGCCGCGCGGTATTCAGCGGCTGTGCCCTTCTTTGGCAGAGTAGTGGAAACCTCGAGCAGCACGCTTTTCAACCCAGGCGGCAGCAGGCTTCCCTGATAGAACTCACCGTCGCCGTCCCGCTCTAGGCTCATCTCGTCATCAAGTGGGCTTAGCAGGTCAAGCAGCGCCTCGGTGTCGTCGTCTAGCGTGAGTCCCGCTTCTTCCAAAACTGCTTGCACGCGCTCAAATTCTTGTTCTTCCTCACCGAATGCAATGGACTCATCGCCAGACATGAATGGATCGCCGCGGTTCTCTTGTGCGATTGCCTCAAAGACCTTGTTGGGATCTACAAAACCGTCTTCGCCTTGCAAAGAGGGATCGCTAAATATGTTTGACAACCGGGTGCTATCTCGGTTTTCCATCTCAGACGGGATGATCTGGTCGACATTGCTTAGGCCACCCTCTTGGAACAATCCGCGAATCGACCCTTTGCCGGTTTCGGGCACGTCCAACGATCTCAGGAGTTGACCCATGTCGGAATTAGGTTCGACCCCGCCTTCCTCTGCGAGCGCGCGAAGCATCCTACGCTCGCGAATGTTTGGGCGCACTCCGTCTTCGCGGCGATAGCGCTGCAAGCGACCCTTTTGCTCTGCGCGTGCGATCAGCGACTCGAGCGAAGCGCGTAACGCAACCGGTCCTTCGGGGCCTGCTTCAAGCTGCCGCGACGGAATTACTTGGACGATCCCGCTCTCTGCTACTAGCTCACGCACTGTCTGATTGTTGCGCTCTGCGCGAACACGAACTCGACCGGCAATAAACTGCGCGTATCGCTTTGCCTCAACCTGACCAAGCCTGGGCTCCTGCAGAATGCCCGCTTCAATCTTCTGCTCAATCGCCTCAAGCACCGCGTCGTCATCGGTCAGCTCAGCGAACTCTTCTTCAGAGAAGCGTGCAGCTTCCTCCGCTGTTTTGTCTGCCTGCTCTTGAAGCTGGCGCGGCGTGAAGTCTTCTAGGCTTTCGCGTGAGTCCATCGCAAGGCTGTCACCGGCACTTGTGCCTGCGACGTACGTCACCCATTCGTCGTAAGGGATCGCAATTTCAGCGCCAGTCTCTTCGGACGCCTGGTCAGCGCCCGCAAGCGAAGGCACGTTCTCGGTGAGACTCTGCCACTCTTCGTTAGGACTGCCGTCTTCTTCTTGACCGTCCTGCGCCAACTCGTTTGCTTTGGTTCGGTCGACGTAAATGTATTCCGGCGCAGATCCTTTCGCGATCAAGTCGCGGATGTGCTTTTGAAACGTAGGCTTGTCTCGCTCGCGCAACCGGGAGGCCGACGCTTGCTCGAGCATTCCCACCTTTGCCCGCAGTTTGTCAGCCGCTTGCGATTCTGTCGCTACGTTGATTGCAGCGCCGCCTATCGCCATGCCGCCGCCGCCGTAAAAGCCTGCCTTGCCAGCGTCAATGAGCTGAGCAAGCACGCCCGCTACGTCAAAAATAACAAGCGGCTCGCCAGTTTCTGGATCGATTAAAGGACGCCCCAGGGCGTTGGTCGGCGTATAGCGCACGTCTTTGTACGTGCCGTCATTAAACCGGGCAACCGCCTCAGTGGCAGCGATTTGAATAGCCTGCTGCCCTACCTCAGTTACAGCCTCGGTAGTTGCTGCGACTGCCGCTTGACCGACTGCGCGTTGCGTTACGAATTGTTGAAAGCTCTTGTTTGTTGCAGCCTGTCTTAGAAATGCAGACGCTGCCGACTCGTCTGCAGCACCCACTATGCGTTTGACTACAGGAATCTTTGAAAAACCCAAACGCTCAAGTGCTGCCATCGGCACTGCAGCAGCCATAGATACCCACGCGCCTGCCTGCCGGTTTATTTCTTGGTCTTCGCCGACCTCGATAGACTCGAGCCCTGTGTAGACTTCGCCGGTCATAGTGCTGTAGATGTACAGAGCGCCGGCTAAACCTCCAACGACTGGAGCGCTTACTGCTACGCCAGCCGCAGTAAGCAATCCTGCAGCGGCGTATCCAAGCCCTGATGCCACCATGCCACCTGAAACAAGCGGTGCCATCTCGGCAGTAAACGACGCTAAGTTTGTTAGTTGACCAGCAGCACCGCTTTCGGGCGCGCCGTAATCAACATTCAGCTCAGCTAACTGCTGATCGTACTGGTACATGTCGTAAAAATAACTATCGCTTGCACCTAGTCCGATTGCCTCGCCAAACGCTTCACGCCCACCCAACAGAGAGCGCTTAGTGTTAACTACTCCTCTTTGAAATGACTGCACAGTCTCGCGACCCATTCCTTCAATCGTCGCCAACACTCCAACGTCGTCGCGCGCCACTTGTGCAAACGCTGGGTCGCCTAGCCTCTCGTGTGTGATCGGTGCGTCTTTGGCGACTTGCTCGAGGTTCATATCCTCGCGCTGTGCTGCGGCTTCGTAGTCCGGGCGATGCTGCTCAACAAAGCCTTGGTCGACATCGAACTGATTGGCGAGCGCGTTATCGCGTGCAGCCTGGTCAGGGTTCACGTCAGCAGTCTGCGCCAGCGAAGACTCCACCTGCTCGCGGCGCATTTCTTCTTCTAGCTCAGCGCGCTTCTTCGGGTCGTTAAACCTGTCGCGGAACACGTCGGCGTAGGAGGGAGATGCCAATTACTCGCCCCCCCCAATCGTCGTACGCAAGTAAGCCCTAACCGCTTCTGTCATCGCTCTTTGGTATTCGGGTGAGTTTGGTTTGAGTTCCGGGAAGTCCTCTGCCACTGCTGATTCAGCTATTGCACGAGCCTTTGGCCCAGGCTTAAGAACGAAACGTTCGATGTCTTCCTCGCTTAAGTTTATTGCAGGTTCAGCGGGGGAATCCCAAATACCTCCTTCAGCAACGCCGACCAGCGCTCTCTGCATTAAGGCTAGAGACTCTGGAGGTGTAAGAGGCTCACCTTTTTTAATCGATGCGTTCAAGTACAGCAAACTGAATTTCTGTTTTAGCGCCGCGCGTTTGCTTGCTGTTTTGTATTTCTTTGGGTACTTGCTTCTAGCAAGCGCCTCAAAGCTAGAAAGCTCGCCGCCCAAGAAGTCAAACGTCTCCGAGTCTTCATCTTTTTGGAGCGACTGAAACCTGTTGAAGTCGTTTTGGGAAAGGTTTCCTGCATCTAGCATTAGATCGCGATTAAGAAACGCTGCGCGTCTTTCCGGGTCAGCGGATGTCATCTGCGCGATTATTTCATTGAAGGTATTCGGGTCTGACTGAATACTCTGGAAGCCTGTCCAGCTTTTCTGCCAAGCCATGAACCGGACACCCTCTTCGGGCGACATGCCATTCGCAATAGCCAACGCCGTGCCGGGTTCAGCGATAAATGCCATTTGCGCGCTTGCATAGGTTTCTTTGGCTTCTTGCTCCTGTTCCAAACGGATCTGGTTGAAACGGGCTTTTGCGTCTGCTTCAACAGCTTGTCGAACGTGCACGTTTTTGAAGTCTTCGTTTTGTTTAAGTTGTTCACGAATTTCAGACCAATTGGCGTCAGGGTCGCTTTCGACAAGATTCGTGACAGAATCCAAAATGCGATAGCCAGCTCTCAGCTCTTCGGTGTTTTCGTTGTTTGCGCGGACTGAAGCCGCAGTCGTGAGGCGCAACCGCATTGCAGAATCTTCGGTCATTGCCTTTGAATCGACAGCAGCAGCGAGTTCTTCGTTGAATTGCGACATCTCTATTGCGGAGACATTGCCGTTAAGACGCGCCTTTTCAATAAGAATGTCTGACGACTCCATAAGGCCCGATCGGACTTTGCCTAGCGCACTTCTCTGAGCAGAATTTCTCGCCTGTATCGTGCCCTTGTCCGACACATCGCCAGCCGCTCGTTCCCAATAACGTGCGCCTGAACCTGCAAAAGACTTACCCCGTGTTTTGACCTCACCCTGAGCCCAGTCGGTGTATGCCTTTTCTCGACCAACCGCTGGTATGTCTGGGCTTTCGTCAATCTCCCGCAGCTTCGCATCTGCTTCGAGCGAAAACTTCCGGGCTTCTACCTGCGCCTCGGCTTCGCCCTGCATGTCAAAGAAGTCGATTGCCTCAACGCCTGCCTTGGCGACCTTCCCCAGCCCATCGGAGATTTT
>Ga0208134_1000587_pt1 | contig 23897 bp, 15 predicted proteins | sample VirMetDEL_Mar_31_FD_184515 | JGI IMG/M metagenome (GOLD analysis project Ga0208134, IMG submission 184515) | Aqueous microbial communities from the Delaware River and Bay under freshwater to marine salinity gradient to study organic matter... | ecosystem: Environmental > Aquatic > Marine >... | reverse complement strand
AGATTATAAACAGGATTTAATTGATCAAGTAAATACTTACGGATCAAGATGGGCATGGGGTAAAAGAGAAAAAGAGTGGGTGCGTTTTTTAAGCGCACTTCAATAAAATAAAATTTTATATTTAAAAGGGTAAGTGTAAAGATATATTAACAGGAATATCTTTATATTCAAATAGCTTTTCTGTTTAAAAAAACTAATTAGAACATATAATATATTATAAAATTATGGAAGAAGAAACCAAAACACAAGAAGAAGTTCAAGCTTCTATTACTGCCGCATTTGATTCTGTCAATTTAATCAATGGAATTATTGATGGCTCTCAAATGAATGGCGGATCAGACTCAGAAAAACAAGGTACAGTAGACAGAAATGTCGAGCATCTTGAACTCATGAAAGCTAAAACATGGTTTTCTGATGGTCTAACCGATCAACAGGAAACTGATGTTGATGCAGCTATCGCAGCTGGTAAGGCTTATAGTGCCTAATTATGACTGAGAAGTATTTGGTTTTTCATGTAGAAGGGGGCTTGGGTAAAAACGTAGCTTCAACTGCTGTTGTTACTCATTTAAAAAAGAAATATAACGATAGAAAAATCGTTGTCGTTGCCTCTTATCCAGAGGTATTTTTAAATAACGAAAACATACATAGGGTTTACAAGGTTGGGGCAACGCCTTATTTTTATGATGATTACATTCATAAAAAAGACACTATCGTTTTAAGAAAAGAGCCTTACTACGAGAATAATCATATTATGCGAAAAACGCCTTTGTATGAAACTTGGTTTAATATGTATGATATTCCTTATAATAAAAAGGAAATCAGTCCTTATTTACCAATGAATGGGATGCAAGAACTTTGGTCTCAAGAATGGCGACGTGAAAAACCAATACTTCTTTTACAAACTAATGGTGGTCCTCTGGATGAGAATATGCAACCAAACGCATATGCTTGGACAAGAGATATGCCGCCAGCCATGGCTGAAATAATCGTAAAAGCAGCTGCACAAAAATATCATATTATTAGAGTTTGTCGCCCCAACTCTTATCACTTAGAAGGTGTTGAAAGAGTAGATGCGCCTTTAAATAATTTTCAGTTATTTTCTTTAGTTAGAGCTTCTCAAAAAAGAGCTTTAATTGATTCTTCTTTGCATCATGCTGCAGCTGCATATAAAATTCCTTGCACTGTTTTATGGGTAGGTACACATCCTGAGATGTTTGGTTACGATATACATGATAATATTTGTGCAAGAGAACCGTCAGGAAACGTAAAAAGAGTTGATAGTTATATTTTTGATTATGATTTTCATGGAAACCATCATGAGTTTCCTTATTATTCGAATGATGTTATTTTTAACTCCGAAGAAATATTAAATTCATTAGCTCTTTAAGAAGTGTAAAGATATATATATGATTTCTTATAGCGTACATGATTTAGCTGATGAAATATTCGCAAACGAGTTCGAATATGATAGCGGATACGCGCAGTTTTATTTTATTAGTGGATGGCTAGCTAATAATATTGGCCAATTAAATACAAAAATTTATTCCAGCTTTGAAGTAAGCTCAAGCGACTTTACTCCTACTGGAGATTTCAAACAAGAAGAAAGAGCTATTTATAAACAAATGTATTTGTATGAATTTTATATTAAAAAGACGCGCAAAGTATTACGTGGCGTTGATTCTTCTGTTGATTTTCTGTCTTTGAGAGAAGGTGATACAGTTATAACTCGCACAAATAAAAATGAATTAGCAAAAACTTATAGAGGATTAGCTAATGATGCTAGAGAGGAAATGGAAAGGCTTGTGACCTCTTATAATCTTTATCAAGCCGCCCCAGTTCAGGTGGCTGGAATAGATGGGTCTCCACTTGTGAGTGGTTCTGGTTATTGTTATTGACTTTTTTTAGTTAAAGTTTACAAAAAAAAATCCCAGCCAAAAGGCTGGGATTTTTGCTTTAGTATATATTAATAATTTCTTCTTACACCCGGGCCATAGAAGTTTTTAATTAAACCACTAAGCCCAGATCCATCAGCTGCTAATTTCGGATACTGTTCATCAAGAAAGGGATTTTGGGTAGCTGAATAAGACCCGCTCATAAATAGCCCTCTAACTGTATCATTAGCTCCACCAATTTGAATTGAATAAGTTAAATCAACCGTTTCATTTCCTCCGATGTCTAAGCTATGATTTTCACTAACAAGAATCGCTCCTTTGAACTTATACTTAATAGCTGGAGTATGAGATCCATCATCGTTACATTTATTTAATAGAACAGAGAATTCTCTTTCTGGTTGAGAGCCACAAAGAACATTAAATAAGTTTTTGTTACCATTAAACTCTGTTGCAAAAACGTTTAAATTTATTTCCATGTTTAATGGAACATCAATAACTCGGTTATACCCAAAGAATGCTCCCAATCTACTTAAGGTGGTTCTAGCTAAAGGTAAGCTAAAGCTGAGACTTTGAATATGAGCTGATGTTGATTTATCGCTGGCTAAAGTGATAAATTCATCATCTTCTGCATGGAAGCTATCAGTAGAAACTGTAATATCTCCGGGGCGTAAAGCTGCAATATCATTATATCCAGTTCCAGCGGTAGCGCTTATTAAGCTATCTTGAACAGCATAATATCTATTAAAATCTGCATCAGTAAATGCCACGTTAGGGTCTGCGAGAGTATTGATGCCGGGAGAAATACCACTCATTGCGTCACTATGGCCACTAGTATCACATTTAATATTGAAACCTTCTACTGTAACGTTAGCTGTTGGGAGTTCACCTACAGTTAAATTTAATTCGTAATTTGATACAAATCCATTTCCTATAGAAACCATGCTATCTTCATTACTTAATGTAGCGCCAACAACATCTTCGCCTTCATTAGTTGTGATAATGTAATAATTTTGGCCTTGAGTTTCTTCCAAAAATCCAGAAAGCGCTCCTGCTCCTATTGGCATATCAGTGTCAAAAGGGTGAGCTCCAGTGTTAACTGCTGCATTTGCTGTGTCAGTACCACCGAAAACAAAACCCATCAATCTTTCAGTAAGACCATCTGTAACATAGTAAGAATAATCAAGATTAACTGTAGGAGGTTCATTTGAAATTCTATTGATACGAGCTAATCTGCCCATTTCGTTAACGTCTTGAGCGTTAATTGTAAAGCCGAAGTTTAAATTTTGAACTCTATCTAATTTCACCATTAACCCAGTAGAGTTTTCTATAGCGGTATTAGTTTCTCCTTTATAAGGTGCGCCAGTTTTCTTAACCTCTGCTGCAGTATTGCAACCTGTTAAAGCTATCTGAGCGCCTGTTGCGCTTGGGGCGATAAATAGAGCTTTACTCTGATAAATTATACGATTTCTTGCCATGATTTTTTTAGTTAAATTGTTATTTTTATTTACAGAAAATAAGGCTGTTTGTGAAATTTATAATCTTGGGTATCTTGCCATACTTATTTCAAAATCAATAAAACCTATATGCAATGTTGGATTTAATTCTTTTGATATACTATCTCTCATTTTTGCGGTATCTACTTCGTTAACAAAAACAGTTCCAATTGAGTGATCTTTGGCAGCATTTTTGTAATCATATCCAGTTGAATATAAACCAGTTTTAAGGTTTCTAAATTCAGCTAAAGGGTGTTTTCCCATCGGTATTAATCCAAAAGCTGTTTCTGCGGCATCTGCGCAAGTGTTTAAAATTCCATCTACTTGATATAAACTTTCGCCAAATACAACGCCACGCATTATTACGTTTGTCATATCTTGACCTCCTAATGCAAATGGTTCGTTTTCTATGCTAGAAGAAGAAATGAAAATCGCTGGAGTGACAGCGTCGTAAGGAGGTATGTGAGTTTCTGTGACTGTAAATCTGCTATTTTCAATAAATTTATTCTCTACTATCAAAGATTCTTCCGTCTTATCAGTTATGTAAGTATTGAATTCTTTTACAGTATAAGTTCCTGTTATGTCTAAGCCGGTTGAAACGCCACTGTTAAAAATAACTCTGCCGTTATCAAAATCAAAAATCATTCCGCTTGTACCAGTTGCGGCGAAAGTTCCGTCGATAGTTAATCCAGATGGTATTGTTGCTCCTGATACATTGTTATCGTATACCCATTGTTTGTAAGGGCTTCCATATGTAACTTTGTCTCCCCCTAGTCTAGCGTCATCATAATTATACAATTTAGTTGTATATGTTTTATGAGCTTCTGCTTTTGCAGCCAAAAGATTATCAAACCAAAGAAAAAAGGAGTTATTTAAATTATGTGAAAACGTAGGAATCATAGAATTAGTTTTTCTAACTTTTTAATATCGTCTATGTATGTATTTATTAATGCAGATATATATTTTGTGTTTTTAAATCTTGCGCCTGAAAGAACTTTTTTAGAGGACTGTATGCCGGATCCCGATCTGCTTGAAACTCTTTCTCCTCTTATGTAGTAACCTAAACCAGATAACCCTCTTTCTATGCCTTTTGCCCAGCTTCTGCCTATAGCCCAAGGTAGGGGGGTTATATTGAAAATGTCTTTTGCTGTAGGAAAATCTATTGTATATCTGATTGTGCCTTTCATTGAAAAGGATTCATTTAGTTTTATTTTATTTAATTCACTTCTTATAGGGCTTATAGGGTCGTAACCTTGATTGAATCCTATAAATGAATATAAATTTGTTATACCGTTCAAAGTTCCAGATATATTGTTTGCGCTTATTCCCTGTTCTAATTCTAATGTGACTGGGTGATTATTAAACTGTTCAGTAATTTTTGATTTTATTTTTTCTACTTCTTCTCTTACTTTTTTTCTCACATATATACGATAATCTGCTTCTCTACTTATTGCGGGAAGAATTTGTGCTACATCAGATTTAGTTACTTTAACTTTATTAAACATCAGGTTGTAGGATAATCGTATAGAATTTATTATTAAATAAACCGTGCGGTTTAAAACTAGAATATAAAACAAATCTTTTTCCGTCTACATCAAATCTTTTAGCATCTTTAATCCAAGCATAATCGCTTGCATAAAATTTAATTCTAACGCTGCCTTTTACTTCTTCTATTTTGAATTGCGCTTGAATGTTAGATTCATCCCAATATTCTTTCTTAATATCGTCTTGATATTGAATTCTTACCTTAAAAGTTCTAGAAATTGGTGTATTAATAATTGACTCAGTAGTTCCTCCTCCTGTGTCATATAATGGGTTAAAGTTAGGATCTGTTATAATAACTACTTGTGACGCATCTTTATAAACGGTTATCTCCCTTGCGAACGTTTCATGCACGTCGTCCATAACTGCTTCTAATGCTGTTTTTTCGCTAGATGATATTAAACTTGAGGCCATGACTTTAAAAAATAAAATTTAACATTACTATAATTATATAAAACTATATGTCCAAGAGCATTTACACGTTTACCATCGATAAAGTCGCAAAAGTTTCAGAAAAAAGAACTGAAAAATACACTGACGATTCAGGCGAAGAAAAAGAAAGGACTATTACGGAGGAAGTCGAAAAGACAATTCCCATAGAAATTTTAATTAAAAAGCCAAACAGAAAACAAATCCAAGAAGCTGATATGGTCTACTCTATTGAAATGAGTAGATGTATAAAATTAGGTATCTTAACTAAAAATATGCTTCTCAATAAATACACTGATACAGGTGGTTTAGTGAGTAAGGAAGATAATAAGGTGATAGATAAAGCTAAAACAGATTTGATAGACATGGAAGAAAAGCTAGTTACGCTAGTTGCTGTTCCAAGAGGAGAAAGATCTGAAGAGCTAAGGTCGGAAATTAAAAATTTAGAGCTAGATATAGTTGATCTAAGAAAACGTTTGGTTGAAACTCAAGCTAGTTATTTGGATTTATTCAACAATACCGCAGATTCAAAAGCTCAAAGTAGAGCTGTTATGTGGTATGTTTTAAATATGTCTTTTTATAAAGACACTTCCGAAGGCGATGATTTTAAGCCTTTATTTATTGGAGATACATTTGATGATAAAGAAGAATACTCTTACACTTTAGAAGAGAGTGGAAATTTCATTTATGGTAATGCTTTTGGAAAAATCGCTAGAGTTGTGAGTTTTTGGTATTTTACTGGAACTGAAGATGTTACTTTATTGGAAGCCTCTTTAAAAGGCGAGGAGACAGGAGGGGAAGAAGTCGAAGAGGTAGAAGATGAAGTCGATGAGCCAGTAGAAGATAATGTCGAATGATTTAGATCATAAAAAAACTTTTAGAGATATTTGCAAAGGATTTTCTGTAATAGAATCTTCTGTTGGCAAATTTTTTGTGAAACATATTTCCTATGAAGATCAGACAGATTTGGATGATTTAAGGGAAAACTACTACAACTCTGCAAAAGAAAGAGGCTTACCTACTTTAAAGGAAGCTATAAAGAACTTGCAAGAAGAAAATTCTTGGACCCAGCAAGAAGAGTCTAAATTAAAAACCGAAGAAGATTTTTTAAATAACTTAATTAATGGAAAAAAGAAGTTATATTTAAAATCGCAAATAGATTCTCATAACAAACAAATCGAGAAAACTCAACAAGAAGTCTACAGGTTAAAAAACAAAAGAAGTTCTCTCATAGGAAATACCTGCGAAAATCATTCAGATCAATCTGTTACTGAGGATTTTATAAAAAGAACTTTTTGTAAAGATAGTACTTTGAAAGAATTAGCTTTTTGCGACAGTGAATTTGATGATTTAAATGCTTCCATAATTAGTGAGTTAGTTATTTTATATTCTTCTACAATAACTAAAATATCTGACGATAACATACAGAAAATGGTTTTGTGTGATTTTTTCTCTTATTACATGTCTTTTTGTGAAGATGCTTTTCATTTTTATGGCAAGCCAGTTATTGATTTAACTCATAATCAATTAAAATTAGTGTTATATGCAAGGTATTTTAAAAATATTTTATCGGATTCTGAAAAAATACCAGAAGAGTATAAAAAAGATCCCGAAAAACTAATCGAGTTTGTTTCCGCAAACGAAAATGCTAAAAAATATAAAGAAACAGAAGAGGGCAAAGCGTCTTCTATTGTTGGAGCGACAAAAGAAGATTATGAATATTTAAACATGACTAACAATAACAATGCCAAAGCAGTTAGCATCGGGGAAGAAGCAAAGAAGAAGGGTGGCAATTTATCTATGAAAGATTTAATGAAAATGATGGGTGAGCAATAAAAATAAGTGTAAAATAACTGTATATGCCAGTTCAAATTAATGTCCAAGCCAATCAGACAGCTTTAGCACAAAGCATTGCTCAAGGCGTTTCTCAATATAATTCTCGTTTAGCTGGCAAAAATAAAATAAATTTAAAAATAAACGAGAGACAGTTTAGGCAGCCTTTAGGTAGAATTACAAGCGATCTCAACGATTTTGAATCAGCGATGAAAGCTTCTAACGCCCGTGTTTTAGCTTTTGGCGCTTCTACGGCTGTTTTGGGTGGTGTAGTAAAAGCTTTTAAAGATGTAGCGGATGCTACATTGCAAGTGGAAAAAAACTTAGCAGATATAAATCGTATTTTAAATTTGTCTGTGGGTTCTTTGCAGAAATTTTCTACTCAGTTATTTGACATATCAAGAAATACAGCCACTTCTTTTGATCAAGTTTCCAAAGCCGCTTTGGAATTTTCCCGTCAAGGCTTGTCTTTTAATGAAGTTTTAAATAGAACTGGTGACGCTTTAACCTTGGTGAGGTTAACTGGGATTGATGCTGGAAAAGCGGTTGCAGATTTAACTGCCGCAGTTAATGGTTTTGCTAGGGAAGGGCTTAATACTAGTGAGATTTTAAATAAAGTTGTAGCAGTTGAGCAAAAATTTGCTGTTTCAGCTAGAGATATTACAGAAGCTTTATCTCGCGCAGGTCAGTCAGCGCTTGAAGCTGGAGCAGATTTCAATCAGTTAAATGCTCTAGTTGCAACAGCTCAACAAACAACGGCTAGAGGCGGTTCTGTTATAGGTAACGCATTAAAAACAATTTTTACCCGCTTACAAAGAGGTGAAACTTTAAATCAATTAGAGAATTTTAATATTCAAGTTAGAGATTTACAGGGAAACATTTTACCAGCGGTTCAGATATTACAAAATTTTTCGGCAGCTTATGGTGGGTTAGCTCAAACTCAAAAAGCTTACTTATCAGAGCAGGTTGCTGGTGTTTATCAAGTTAACATTTTAAAAGCTTTAGTTAACGATTTAAATAAAGAATATGGAATTTATAATTCAGCTTTAAGAGTAGCGACTGGGGCGACAAATGAAGCAGATAAAGCTAATGAAAAATTAAATAAGACTTTAAATGCTCTGCTTAGTCAAACTTCCGCTTCCTTAACTCAATTAGGGTCTACTTTAGGTGAATCGACTTTCAAACCTATCGCAAAATCAATCATAGAGCCAATTAATGAAGCTGTTCAGTACATAAATGGTCTTTTGGAGGGGGAAGGTTTGGGTTCTAATTTTGCTAGAGGGTTGTTAGAGGGTATTAAAAATATTTTATCTGGTCCAGCTTTGGTTGGGATTTTTGCTGTTCTAGCTCAAGTAGCAAAAAATACTTTTATAGATTTAACAAGAGCTTTACCGGCTCTTTTAGGTTTATCTAGTGCTTCTCAAAAAAGAGCAACGATAGAAAAATCTATATTAAATATTCTTCAAGGGCAGGGAGATGTTGCTAAAGCGTTAATGGGTCAAGGTAACAGTAGGGCAACTCAAGCAGATACTTTATTAAAATTAGCTAGAAATACCACCTCAGAGTATAGGAGTCAGTTAGCTACAGCAAAAGAATTGGCTGCTATTCTTTCTAGACAAAATGTTAGCGTTGGTGCAAGAGGTTTACAAACTGGTCGTAAATTTAAGTCTGAAGGTTACATTCCCCCGCAAATAGCTCAAGCCGAAATAGGTGGGGCTATGGCTGGAGGTTACATGCCCGGAGCAGTCGTTAAATCTCCTGTGGGTGGCGTAATGAATACCGCCGAAAATGTTAAATATGTTGCAGGATTCAATCAACCGTTTATAAACCCTCCAGCTGGATCAAAAGCTGGCAGAAAACATAGAAGTAGTTCTATGTCTAGAACTGGAGTAGATCCTTATGCGAGTTTTGGATTTATTCCTAATTTTGCTTTGCCGAGGGACTATTATAAGGTAGATGGGTCTTTAAATAATCCAAAAATTACTTCAGCTGTTAATTCTAAAAAAATTAGTGAACAAGACGCTAAAGCGGCAGGTTGGACAACAAGTCGTGACAAAAAAGCTGCAGCTGCTGAAACTGCAAGGTCTTATAATTTAAAAAGAGAAGCTTCGATGCTTGTTCCAGATACAGACTTTTTTGATGCAAGTGCAAAGAAGAAATTTCAAAGTGGCTTTCAGTTAGGTGGTGAAAAATATGATTCTGTTGATTTTTCAATTCATGGATTAAAGAAAGGCGCTAGTAAAAATTTAAAAAATAAAAATTCTACCATAGCAGAAGTTATAGATGATAGTTTGCATACAGCAGGAAAAACGCTTTTAAAATCTTTTGATCCTGCTTTCATTAAAGGAGCTCGAATTTCTAAAGCTGAAATAGAAGGTTTAGTTGATCAGGCTGGCGGTAAAGGGGCAAGAGAATCTTTGAAGGGAGCTTTTTTCGAAGGAATTATTAGAAAGTTAATTTCTTCCAAACAAGCGGGGGAATCATTGAATCCAGAATCTGGAACTTTAGATACAAAAATAACACCAGAGATAAAAGATTTATTTGAAGGTAACATAGCATCTAGTCAAGGTGATTTTAAGGCGAATAAAGGTACTAAGTTAAGAGGTGCTTTCGCCTCTCAGGTTTTAAGAAACTTAGGTGCTAAAATTTTATCTACAGACGACAGTAAATCACAAACAAAACGTAAGGGTAAATTTGGCGGTTTCATTCCAAATTTTGCATATAAAAATGCTGTTATGTCCTTAGAGGAAAACATGTCTGGTAAAAAATCTGTTTTTTCTAATAGTCCTATACCTCATATTAGAAATTCTGGTCAAGGCAGTTTCGCTTCTGCTGTTGCGGATCATGGTGGGTTACAGCAAGCAGTTAAAGATTCATACGCCGCTCAATCTTCTGCTGGGTTAGTTAATTCAGGTTATATTCCTAATTTTGCTCCGATTCCAAAGATAAGTTCTAAAGATGTTTTTGGTAAAAAATTCGCAGATTTAACAAGACAGCAACAGCAAGAATTACAAAAATTAAATAGAGCTCTCAGAACTCTTTCTTCAGAAGTTAATCTAAGCGCAAATGATCAAAAACTTCTTCAAGGAGATGTAAGAACATATGCTAAACAGTTAGAAGCGACTACAGGTTCAACTTTAGTGGTTCAAAAAGCAAATCAATCTGTAGCAATTGCTACAAACAGATTAGCTACAGAAAGAAATGTTGTAGCGACTCAAACATCAGCGTATGTGCCGCCATCGACTTTACCTGCTTCTATGGGATCTTACGTGCCGCCTTCTACTTTAAACCCCGGAGGATTCTCTTCTAAGCCCAGTCTATTAGGGAGAGCTGGGGCTGGAATTAGGGGCGTTGGCCAAAGAATTGGAGGTTTGAGTACAAGATTTCAAAATGCAAGGCAAACAGCTTTTGATGCACAAGCTAAAAGAGGTGGGAGTGGATTAGGTTTAGGTTTAAGTTTTGCAGCGCCTATTCTCGGCGGCATGGCGTCATCTTTTATAGAACGTGGTAGAAGCAGAATTGAAATGAGCGAAGAGGAAAGATTTAATTCTGCAGCAGCTAGCTCCGTTCCAACAGCAGCCGTAACTGGAGCAATGATAGGAAGCTCTATTTTCCCCGGTCTTGGTACAGCGATAGGCGGTGTAGTGGGAGCTTTGGCTGGTCTCGCTTCAGCTGCAAGTGAAGCGGCAACTAATTTAGATGACATTAGAAGTCAAGCTCAAAAAGACAGGGATCAGGAACAGGGAGTAATTGCTAAATTAACTAGTATGGGCGAGATAAATGAAAAATTACAAGGAACTGCAACCAATGCAAAACAACGACGGGAGTTAATTAGTCAGAGGACTGAATTATTTCAAGAATTACCTAAAGGTTCAAGAGAAATTTTAGGTGTAACTGGTGCAAATGATTCAGAAAAATTGAATGAAGAAATAGAAAGACTTAAAAAAGAAACCGCAAAAAATGAATATGTTAGGATAGCTAATGAATTACAAACTTCAAAAAGTTTAGATAAAGAAGGAAAAAGGTTAGCTTATTTGAATTTGGCTAGATACGCTGAAGAAGATGCAACCGTTAAAAAACTTTTAGATAGTTTAATCAAGAACAAAGATGATTCAGAAGCATTAAATGAAATAGTTCAAAGTTCAGACTTTAAGGAATTTCCTGAAGGTTTACAGAAAGCTGTTCTAAAAACTTTAGTTCCTCCAGAAACGGGGGGAGGCTCATATATAAAAAAAGCTTTGGAACTATCGACCGCCAGCCTTCCCGAAATGAGACGATTAGCCATGGAAGAAAAAGCTGGACCTATTGATGTTCGGGGGAATTTGGGGTTACTAGAAGAGCAAGTAAAATTAGTTGAACAAACAGAAGATGCTGCAATTAAAGGGGCTTCAGAGGTGGTGCCCGGAGTTGCAAATATTTTCAACCAAATTCTAGAAAATTTAAGGGATATTAATTTAGGAGTAGACAAAGAGCTAATACAGTTGGATAAAAGTAAAGATCTTAGAGAAATAGGTTTTAAAGCTAATCAGGCGCTAACTCAAGGTATTATAAGTCCAATTGACTCAATTGCACAACAGGGTACTTTCAGGAAAACTGAACTGCAAGCCGATTTTGATAAAACTAGTAAAGAAATAAATAACGATTTCTTAAATGCATTTGTTACCGCTTCTAAAAACAAAATCAAATCAGCAGAAGTAGCTTTAGAATTAAAAGACTTAGTTTCCGAAAAAGCCGGTATAAAAGAATTAGATAAATTTTTTGATAAAATAAAAGATACTGAAAATGTCCTTGTAGACCCCAAGGAGAGAATAGTTTTAGAAAGTTTAGCTAAAGAAGCTGTTAATCGGGAAATTACACGAAAAGCCGCTTTAAAAGCGCAACAGGACGTAATTGATGCAGATATTACTGCTCTATCAAAAAGAGCCGAAGTCACTGAAAAAGAACAAGAAAATTTAAATACTTTATCTAATTTATTGGCTAAACGTGAGATGGCAATTCAGGATCTTCAGTTACAGTCAGCTTTAAATACTTCTGATAGAAATCTTAAACTTCAAAGTCCCGGCGCTTTCAACAGAATGACTTTGCAGGAAGAAGATCAATTTAGAAGTAAACTAAGAAGAGACGCTGCGTCAGAGCAAAGAAATATTTTTACACAAACCAACATTGCAGGTAATGTAGATTCAACAGCCCTTGAAGCGAATCTTGACGCTTTAGGGACTGCGGGGATAGGAGCTGGAGCTGTAGTTTCAAATCCTGAATATTTTGTAGAGTTAAAGAAAAACGAAGAAGCTATTGCAAATATAAGCAAAGAAGCTAATAAGGAAAATTTAAGAGCTCTTATAGAAAGACAAGAAGCTATTAGAGATACCGCGAAAGAAATGGGTTTAAGTGGAAAAGCGATAAAAGACCAAGAAGATACAATTAATAGTTTGTTGATGCTTGAAGAGCAGATATTAGGTTTTGAAAAGCAACAAACTAAAGAATTAGAAAATCAAAATACTTTAGCAGATAGACAAAGAGAAGCCAGAACGACTGCAAAAGGAGGGTACGAAAAAGCTATAAAGCAGATAAGAACTGAAGCTGAAACTTTTCCTTCTAGATTTGCCGAAAATACAACTATCGCCTTTAGGGATGGTTTGGTTAACGCAATGGATGCGGCGATTAATAGAACAGATGATTTAGAAAGCGCTTTATTAGGCGTTGCTTCTTCTTTTCTTCAATCAATTCAATCTGCATTAATGGGTCAAGTCGCAAATCAAATTGTTGGCGCGTTACCTATGTCCAAACAGAGGGGTGGTCTTATAAGAGCTCAAAACGGTATGTATATTTCTGGAGGAAGAACCGGAGATAAAAATCCAGCTTTATTAGAAGACGGTGAATATGTTTTAAACAGAGAAGCCGTAAAAGGAATGGGTGGCCCTAAAGCTTTAGATGGTATAAATTACGGAACATTTCCTAGGTTCGCTTCAGGCGGAAGACTCAAAAGTGGAGAAAGAAGATTATCGGAAGATGTAGCATTAGGTTCTATGATGTCAGCCGAAGGTTCTGACGCTTCGGCTAGGGTTAACTTATCTGCAACAAGTGATCAATTATCTGCTTTCGCTCAAGAAAATACAGTTTTTATAAAAGAATACTATCAGCAAAGAAAACAGCTAGACGCGATAAGAAGACAAAAAAGAGCCGAGAAAAAAGCTAAAAAAAGACAAATGATTGCTCAAGCGATTTCAAGTTTTGCTATGGCTGGAGTTTCTGCTGGTATAGGTGCTATAGGTAATGCCGGAAACTCTGCTGGCTCCACTTCGATGGGTAAATTTTTAGAAAGTGGCCCGGGTGGCACTTCCGTTAATCCAAATTCTCAAGCAGGGCTAGGTTTTGATGCTATTAATTCACCGTTTCAATATAATGTAGGTCTTCCGTATAATAAAGGAGGTTACGTGCCTTATGGTAGCAGAATTACAGATTCTGTACCCGCAATGTTAACAGGTGGAGAATATGTTGTAAACAGTAACGCAGTAAGAAAATATGGAGTTGGTGGCTTAAACAGTATTAATTCTGGAATAGCTCGCTTCCAAGACGGAGGAATGGTTTCTGACGGTGGAGCTGGCGGGGGTATGACGGAAACTAATACCAATACAAGCTCAACTAATAATGTTTCAGTTAACATAACTGTTAACGCAAAAGGAGGTAATTCTTCTGAAGAAACAAATACAAATGAAGAAGGAAGCGCACCTCAGACTCAAGCAGAAAAATATGAAGACTTTTCTAAGAAAGTCAAGCAAGTAGTTATGCAAGTTATAAACACAGAACAAAGATCTGGAGGATTGTTAGACTCCACTAAGAAGAAACAACAGTAATGGCAAGCGCATTTACAAATTATAATCAAACAGTTTTTTTAAATGGAGTGAAGTTGCTGGGTGTAAGTTCTGTTAGCGCTTCTTATAATGTTAAAACTAAACCTGTTAATATTCTTGGTCAAGGATGCGTTAATCAAGTTATTTCTGACATTCCAGAATCAAACGTTTCTATAACTAGAGATTTAAATTTTGTAGATATTATTCAGCCTTATACAGGTTTGAATAGAGCTTTAAGGGGGTCAATTCATTACGATAATAGAATACTGGGTTTTGATGAAGGTCATTTGACTTCTTATTCTTATTCAGTTCAGTACGGTCAAACTCCAGTTTCAACTGCAGATATATCTGTTTTTGGTGATATAGGTTATGGTTTGCAAAATGAAACAGCAGAAAATTCTCTAAATGCTAGTGGCCGAAATGTTGAAAGACAAGTGAAAGTACCAAGACCTAGTGATATATCTTTAACTTGTTTAGAGTCAACTAGTAATAGAATTACAAATTTTTCTTTTGACGTTTCTGTTCCTAAGATACCAGTTTATGCAATTAATAATACAATGCCGGTACAAGTAAGCATTGGCTGGCCTATAGTTGTAAATACAAGTTTTACAATGGAAGTGGACGATTTCACTTCAAAAAGAATGTTTAGTTATTTAACAGATTCAGCTTTTGATTCATTTTCTATCAATGTAAAAGGTATAGTATATGATGCGGATTTTTTGACGGAAGTAGACGAAGATGTAACGATGCCAGATGGCACATTTTTAACATTTTTAAGTGATGATACATATCAAGTGAGTCAATTGTGGAGTTTTAACAGCTCTAATACAAGATTAATTTCACAAGATTTTTCTGCTTCAGCAGATGATGTGACTCAAGTTAGGTTGAATTATCAAACTTATATAGGAAGACGTAGAGGAGGAGTTTCTGGTCCTATGTTAAGACCATAAACTAATTTAAATTTTTAACTTTAAAGTGTAATATAATATATGGCCCAACGATTAGACAGCCTAGTGTCAACCTCAAGTATGCAGGGAGGTTATTTAATCCCTGTTAGCGACTTTAATGTCACAGCTTTTAATATAAGTTTTGATGATTTTTCAAGCAATTTAAATAAAGTGCGCTCCACGGGTGCGGCAGACATGACGATAGGGGCTAATAGAGATAACCCTTCAATTACTACAAATGCGACAACTAATAGGGTTGGAGTGGGATCTTATTATACTGGTATAGATCCTATATATGATTTTGAAATAGCTGGAACAATTGACCAAAACAGTTCTATTGGTTTGAGGGGTACTGGGATTGGACAAAGCATAAATTTCGATGATGGCATAGCAAAATACAGCGTTATTAAAGATTATAAAAATGATTTTTATTTAACTGGTAAAGCTGCAACTCATCCTTACTTATATTTTCAGAGTGGTAGTGGGACTTTTATTTCAGATGGCTTCGCTTATCGAGCAACAGGTTTAGATTCAGATATAAATCTACAACTATATGCTACAGAAGCAATGCGTTTTTCTTTCGATGATAATACAAACGCCGCAGATATTGATGTAACTTATAGTGGTTTTGATTCAGATAATGATTTCTATCTTGGTTACGCATCAGGAGCAAACGCAACAAGTGGTTCGTTCTTCGGTTTGAGCGGAGCGGTTTTTGTTTCTAATATAACTGAAAATACAAGAATAGGAAATATTAAAACTTATCCAGATGCAAGATTATTAGTATCAAATACTAATACAAATGGAACTAGTTACAAGACTTTAATACTAGAAGATGAAAATTATGCTAACTTATATTTTAGAAGAGAGGGTTATGCTCAAACAGCTTCTATAACTTACAATGGAGTAAATAGTTTACATTTTGGGAGAAGCAGTGCTACTTCAACTGTGTCAAGCACTGATGGTGTTATTTTAGATTTATCAAATAAAAGATTAGGTGTTGGTGGTGTTACTCCAGTTTATAATATAGACGCAACTGGCAGCAACTCTTCTACACAAAGATTGCAAACATCTTCTGATACTATGATTATGAAGTATCAGTCAAATTATCCCAGTTCCAGTGGTCCTGTGGATACTATGTTTACGACATATTCTTCTGGAGCAGATAATAAATTTATTGTTGGTTATGATTTTCAAAATGAATGGTTGTACTTTCAAACAGGAAATACATCAAATACTTATGTTACTTCGAGAAATACTCATAGATTTTATGATAGTGGAAATTTAGACATTAAAGGGTCTTATACTACTAGTGATAATTATTGCAAAGGTAAGTTTATACAAAATTATCATACAAGATGTGCTTCTTCTGATATATATATTAATCCACTATTTGAAAGCTCTTCAACTTCTGCCAATGCAAGTAGTAGCACAGAAAGTGCATTTGCAATTGCGCCATTTAATGGGAAAATTAAAAAAATAAAAATTTTAACTGCAGACACAGCGTTGTCTGATTTTACTGATGGAGCTAGATTTGAGATCTCTGTTGTGAACCCTTCTTCTGGGGGTGTTGATGAACAGTTAGATTGTTTCTCTAATTCTGCTTCTTCAGCTCCGACTTCATTGCCTAGTAATGGGGTTGTTGCTCAGTTTGCTATTAAGGGAATTTCTTCTGCTGGAACAGTGTACACTTTTGAATCCTTTTCAGGAGTAGCTTCTTTTACTGAAGGTCAATTAATTCAATATAGAGTGTGTAAAGTTGATGGTAGTGCTACAAGTATAAATTCTACGATAATATCTAGTATTGAATCCACGGTGGACTAATAAAACGTTATGGCGATAACTCAATTAGACAATAAGGGAAAGTTTTTAGTTTTTGAAAGTAATGCCGTAAGGTTAAATGATGATATTTTTCCCGCAGAAAGTATTAATGTCAGTTTAAGCCCTTCTATTGATCCTCTTATGGATATAGATGGAAGAGTGACAAATTATGCGCCCAATGGACCTTTAAAAGGTAAAGTTGATTTAACTTTTGATTTAACTGGTAAGTTGCCCACTTATTTTCATGCTACAGGAGTAACCGAAGTGCCGACTTTGGTAAAATTTAATACTTTTGTAATTTATGGTTATTTAGAAAATTTAACTTATGAAGTTTCTGCTTATAGACCTATAAAAGTTAATGCTGGATTCGCTTTTTTTCACGGAATTAAATACTTAGAAACTCAGTTCAAAGATAAAATTCCAGCTTCTTTTGATAGTTCGCTTGAAACTTATAATGGGCTAAGAAGTTATTTGGTCGGAGATGGGGATAACTATTCTTTTATTTCTAGTTTTAATTATTCTTTGACAACAAGAAGAACGCCTTATACTAAAGTTGGATTTGAATCTCCAACTAGGGTTGCTTTAGAAGACGTTAGAATAGAGATAAATGCTCAAGGAAGTAATATAAATAATTATATGACTATTAGAGGCAATAAGACTTATCTTCTAGGCACTCTTAATGAGTTGTACAATTCTGCTAAGACTATTGTTATGCCTTTAGCTGGAAGAGTGGTGGAGCAATCTTTTTCGGCTTCTCAAGGATCTGTGGGACAAGGTTCTTTTAAGGCTATACAATCATTAAGCAATGTCAGAAGAAATGTTTCTATTCCTTTTATAGAAAATGAATTACTATTAACTGCTACACCAGATAGAGTTTTTGAGTTGCCAGATTTTAATTCCGCTTGCCCTCCGGTTATTATAGATAAGCAACCTGTAGATGGTGGAGATCCCGGCAGAGGGTGGACTCCTCCGGGTGGCGATTATGATCCTTGTTGGAGAGATGATACTTGTCCTGACCCGGGATTCGGGGGTGGCGTAGGCGGAGGAAGTCCGGGCGGAGGAGGTGGGAGCGATGGCGCTGGGGGTGGTCCTCCTGCTGGAGAAGAAATTACTCCACCGATTGATGAAAACCTTTATGTGTGGACTAATATATATGTTGTGAATACTGTTTCAGTGTTACAGACTAAGACTACATCGAGTGTGTATACACCTCAAGACATAGTAGATTATTACGGAGGGTTTACAAAAGCTGCACGAATTATGTCTGAAGGTATAAATGTAGCGGCAGGTACGACACATATAATCGCAAACATTGAAAGTTTGAAAACTGGTCTTAATACAAATGTAGGTGCTGCTGGGCTTGCTGGCACATTAGGGGTTTTAAAGGATGCTGCTGGTCTAGGTGTGAAGGACTATACAAGTAATTTAAATGTTTTATTTGATGATTGTTCTGAAAATAACGCTCCTCCTCTTCATCCGTGTGCTGACTATAATTCACAAATAGGAGGCTCAAACAATGATAAATTTTTAGTTCATTATGGTAAGTTTGTTTCTTTCAAAGAAAAATTAGACAATGGGACGTTGACTGATGAATTTGTGACGATAACTCAAGCGACTTTAAATTTCTCTGAAATAGACGAAGCGATAGCGCTCGGAAAATTTGCTGATACTTTAGAAGAAGCACAACAAAATTTAGCTGAATATAGAATTGAAGTTCCATGGGTAGAACTAAGAGATTGCGCATACCGTGATAGTTGTTAAGCATAATTATGAAAGCTATAAATGATTTTAGAATAAAAGTATCTGATATTGCTGTATATGAAACTGGTATAGAATTAAAAAAATACCAGCCTGTGTATTATACTGGCATAAATGGGGGTAATTATACTGCTAATGGGGTTACGGAAAATGTATCAACGGGACCTTTTGAAACAGGTTATTACTATTCTAAATTTGATATCCCTAGTGGAGAGAATTATTTTTATGTTAGGCCCAATAATTCACGGTGGACTCAAGAATGGAATTACACCCCGAGTTATGGATCTAGCGTAAGTTTTCAAAGCAATTTATATTCTATTTATTTTGGAGATAGTTATGTTTATAATGTTTCTAAGAATGAAAATTCTTTGTCCATGCAGGGCCAGCTTGTGTTCAATGGCATAACTGATTTAGAGGCTAAAAGTATTTCTCATTTCTATCAAAACAATCAAACTCAAGAAGAAAACGTTTCTTCAGAGGGGTTGAAAAAAGTTAACTTGACTTTATTTGAGCCTTATAACAAAACAGTTCCATCTTATATCTCTGATATAGATTATCAGTACATATATGCCGATGTTAATACTTTAACAGTAAACGTGCAAGCTCCTTTTATAAGCAATTTAGATTGGAAAGGTAAATTGATAGCTAATACTGTTGAACAAGATTACGACAGCACTAAAAATTATAGTACTCATGATTATATTTTTTCAAAAGCTGGCACGTTAGAAGAAAGGGGGACTTGGTTCATGACTGGGATCGCTGATTTTAAAGCAGGAGGGTCAGGCCCAGCAAGTAGATCACCCATGTGGACAAAAGATTTTTATTTTAGACCAGACATGTCTAATAGCGTTAAGTTGACTACTAGAAATCATAAAAATCAACTTGATAGATTTTATTTAATGCAAAAAGATAATGAAAATCCTAATTTGATGGGTTATCAATTGCAGTTCACGAAAAGAAACGATAAAGAAGCTAAAGCTTTATTGCATTACCTCGAAGAAAGAAACGGTATTGATGCTTTTGAGTTCGAAGGATTACCTAATCTAACTGGTAGGAGAACATTTTTTTGTCCAAGATGGAACCATACTTATAATTATAAAGACAATAATAGTATTTCGGCTACTTTTATAGAAACTCTTTATGGACTAAAAGAATCGGCTAGATTTAATACTTATTTAACTCCTCGAACTCCTGATTACTCTGTTGATTTTGGTTATGTGCCTTCAGGTTTTGCGGTAACAAAAACAAAACATTTGTTTAACAGTGGCAGCACTGATAATTTTTACGAAATGCAACCTATGTTTATACGCGATGAGGTTGACAAGCAATTTGCAGATATATTTGTACTTGATGATTCTGAAATTGATGAAAAAGTAATTTCTACTTTTGATAGTGGAATTTTATCTTATACTTTTTATATAACAGACTCATTTAGCAGTGGGCCTAATAGTTTGGGCGTTACGGGTCCAACTAACTATATAGCTAATCATTCCATAGAGCAATATTCTCCTGAGAATGGAGAAATAGGTCCTAATGTTTTTATTCAATTAACTGGAAGATCTGATACTATTAGTAGCACTAATTTTCCAACAGGCCCTAATTCAGAATGGTTAGGGTTTAATAAATATTGTATATCCAGTCCGTCGTATGATGCAACAAATGATGCTTTAAAAATAACAACTTCTTGGAAGCCTCCTACAACTGGATACTTTTTTGAGAGTTTTGAAATAGATATTTCTGAACAAACTAATTTTTCAACAAAAACAGGTAAGACTGTAGCTGTAGAAAAAGCTGACTCTAATTTATTAGGGGGAGTTATTGATGGAAACTTATACGGAACTTTAAGCGGTTTATCTGATAGATATGAATCTTATTTTGATAATCTAGAGCTTGATAGGGATTATTACATAAGAGTTAGAGGTGTGAATTCAACTTATATTTCTAAGTCTATATATACATATGCAACTGGCGTTTGGGCTCAAGACAGAAACATTCAAAACGATGATATAAAAGATGGTCACACCACTGCTCCAGTGCCTATAAGTTTTGGTAAAATATTTTTATATCTTGGTTTGTATGATCCTTATTACTATAATTTAAATATTTATAACGAAGTAAAACATAGAGGAGTTTACTCAGATAATTTTGAATTTTATAGTGGAGTAGTTTTTAATATATCCCCACAAACATCGATTGGATCTAGTGGTATAGATTCAAAATATTTAGGGTCTATGATTATAACTGGAGACTATAGCCCTATGGGTTCTGGTTTAGAGATAAACATGAGAGGGGTTGGTGTTTATGGCGCTGGTGGAGCTGAAGGTCTAGACGGAAATACTGCTGTTTATGTATGCGCTTCAGGGGATATAAATTTAGTAGTAGATGAATCTACTATAATAGGTGGAGGCGGTGGTGGTGGAAGTAGTTTTTCCCATTTAGATGTAAGTGGTATTCTTGATGACTATAAAGATGATACTACTGAAGCAGATTTTATGAAAAAATTACTACCATCTCCAGAAGGGCTATTGAATGAAGAGTTTTTTAACAATTACAATAAAATATATGGCGGGTTAGGTGCTGGGTTAGCGAAAGATAATTTACAAGGAATAGATGTAAATTCTAAACGAATGGTAGAAGCACCTACTCGCTTAGGTGGTTCTGCTGGTTATAAGATGGCTATTTTAACTTCATTAGAAGAGCAAATGTTTTCTTTGCCGGAAGAAGCTGGAACAGAAACTTTAGATGATCAAACAAACAATGTGCAAGATTAAACAATTTTATTATGCCTTTTTTAGTTAGTTATAATATATTAAGTGAATACGATTTAACGTATGTACCTATACCTGTAGATCCTATACCTGCACCTAGCGCAGACTTAGATGTAAGTCAAGCTTTTTACTTTAAAGGGGGAGATGGTGGATCTCTTGGGAAAAAACCCACAAAAAGAAGATGGGTTAAACAAAGGAAATTAGACTTTTTTACTGATAGTTCAGATACTTTTTCTATGTCCGTGCCCGATAAAGTGTTTGATTACTCTAATACTAAAAATTTAGATAATTATCCTCCAAATTTTGACGATGGAAATGAAATTTTTCAAGTGGTAGACGGTCAATCTAACGCTGGTTTTTCAATCAAATATTTAACTGGTTCGACTAGTTATGGAAGCGGCCCGACTGGCCCGAGTGGTCCCGGAATCGTTACGCCAATGAGCGGTAAATTAAACATAACTTACAGGCCTCAAACAGTAGTAAACATAGATAACGCTTTAGGAAATACAGAAAAAGGTATTTACGGCAGAGAAGGCATAAATTGTAAAGCAGTCAGAAGAATGTCTCCTTATCCTTATTCAGGATTAAGGTTTGGTTGTGATTTTAACTATAACGCTACTACTCAAGATATTAGCATAACTAATATAGCTTATGTTGACGGCACTTCATACTCTCCAGATCCACATTATAAATTTACAGGAATGAATATTTTTTTGAGCGGTAGTGGTTTGAATTTTAATGCTTCTTGTAGGATAGATGATATAAATGGATCGACTATTAATGCCACAGCTACTCATAAAGTTTCTCTTTCTAATTTAAACGGCCCGGGATTAATATACATGGCTGGAAATGGGGCGGAGATAAATTCGGGGCATTTATTGATGCATGATGACAATGTTGGGTTTATTGGAGCTGATAAATACAAAGATGAAAATCTTTATTATTTTCAAATGCCAAGTAATAGTTATTTTAGGTTGCCTATATCAGGGGTGCAAACAAATTTTGATTATAAGGGTTCGTCTCAAAGTGCAGAAACATTTAATAAAACAAGAGCAGCAGCTTGGGATAATTTAATAGTTTTTTATGTTTGTGAAATCGATTATGATGATAAAGATAGAAAATTAGATCCTGAATTAGTGAGTTCTAGTGATGTTTATGAAAATTCATATAGAACTGGAGCTATGGATTCTATGTTTGAATTTTATTACAATAATAAAGATTTTATTTCAAATAGCCCTTACAGAAGCAACGTGCTGTCAACCGATTTTAATGAAACTCATAAATACAACAGAGCTAGATTAGATTTTTCTATATTAACTAGATATTTTATAAAAGATGATGCATCCGCTTTTGAAACTGCAAGTGGGTTTTTTAGAGATTCTAGGGGCAAGACTTTTTCGCTTGATACTTATAGATATTATGATTCCTATGATCCAACTGCATCAGATGAGCATGATTTTAGGGTTATAGAAAAACAAAATAGACTAGAACTGTATAATGACAGTTTTGGGGTAAATGATTTTAGGGTTGGTTTGGACGAAAAGATTCTTACTACAAATATCGGTCAAGGATCAAATATTGCTGGCTCTACTTTAACTAAAGTAGATGATTTTAAAATTCAGAGAGGACTTTATGATGAAGATTATAAATATCTTCCTTATAATAATTATGATAGAGATTACGCTAAAAGTAGAAATAAATTCATGATTATGCATCATGCATATAACGCCCGAACTAACACATATTTTTGGGGTATGAATGGAATTCATAATTCGTCATCTAAATTTGTAACGCCTTCAACTTTTAAATCAGCGGGAACGCAAGCGGCAGGTACTCAGTTTATTTATTTTGGAAACTTTTGTGCTGAAAATGATTATGTAGATGGTGGCCAATTACCTAAGGGCTCTCTTGCAAGAATAAAGTGGGACGAAAACAACAAATACAATAATCAATTATTTGATGCCGTTAAATTAAATGTTTACGATGTTTTAGCTTATATCGATACTGGTGATGGCAGTAATGGAACTATAGAATCTGCGATAGAAATGATTTATCAAAATTTAAAATCAGAGTATTCCAAGAAAACTGTTTTTGGTGGAGCTGTGACTCCTCCAACTGGAGAGTATACTGCATATTTAAATGAAAGTTTATTTCCTTCAGAAATAACTGCATCAGGAATACATTATGATGAAAGTATGTCAAATCAAATTCCGCTTTATGGTCCGGCACAAGCTTTAACGAAAGAATAATTTATGTCAGATATTTCACAAATAAGAGATCTCTTATCTTTAGATCCAGATACTTACATGGAGCTTTTTGAAGTTTACATAGATGCATCTGTTGGTTTTCTTAGATTACATGCAGGTAAAAATTTCAATGCAAATTTAATTTATGAAGGAAATGAATATTTAGCTTGTCCTGTACAATTCGCTGGAGCAGAAACTAATTCTTCAGGCGCTTTGCCTAGGCCTACAATAGTTATAGCAAATATTAACGGTTTAGTTAGTGATTACATTAAAAATAAAAATGACTTAAACAACTGTTACATACGAAGAACGAAGAT
>Ga0208134_1000585_pt1 | contig 23903 bp, 37 predicted proteins | sample VirMetDEL_Mar_31_FD_184515 | JGI IMG/M metagenome (GOLD analysis project Ga0208134, IMG submission 184515) | Aqueous microbial communities from the Delaware River and Bay under freshwater to marine salinity gradient to study organic matter... | ecosystem: Environmental > Aquatic > Marine >... | reverse complement strand
AACATAAACATCCGTAGGTGCTGAATCGAATCCACCTAATAGATAAGGTATCCCTCCTGCAGCTAATGCAACTTTCATTGGATCATAAGCTCCACCAGGTTCTTTTCTTATTAAATCTAATAAGCTACCGCCTTTAGCTGGATCAACTTTATTTGGAAAATTTCTAATTGCATCGGAAGCAAAAGTTGCTTCACCGGTTGCGTTCATACCTGGAATCGAAGTTTTTGTTGGTGACATTCCTGGGATCATTCCACTTAAAGATTGACCAAAAGATGATTGCCCAAAGGTTGGAACAGTCGTACCAAATCCAGCACCTTTCGCAAAACCACCCATTTGTCCTAAATTGTATCCACCATATGCTCCAATACCACCGTGAATTAAAGAACCAAGACCACTTATTCCTTGTTCTCTTGCTCCTCGGTATCCTTGAACTCCTCCATATGCTGCTAATGCGTACGGTATTAATGCTAGTGGATTCATATATTATAAATTCTCCTATTTAAGACTTTAAGTTTTCAATATTACCATTTTACTTAGGTATTATCAACTCATCGGCAAAACATCCTTTATACTGATGCTCCCCAATATGCATAATTGGATCATCAATAAAGGCATAGCACTTACCCCCTATGTCTTTCCATAGTTTACAAAAACTAAAATCTTCGCCTAAATATGTCTTTGTTTCAGGGTCGTGAATGCAATCAAAAAAGTTCCACATATGGGGTCTGTTTACATACTCACCGTTTATAATTGTTTTTTGAACTATCTCTTTATCTGGATAATGTTTAATCATTTTATCAAACACTTTTCTTTTAATAAGCATGCACCCTGTTGGGCTATGAGTTACTTCTATAACACCTCTATTTACAACAATATCATTAGTATCTTCTACTCTCATTGGATAACTATTGGTAAATTTATGAATATCAGAAGGTTTCTTTACCTCACCTTTTTTTATTGCATCAAAAGCTTTATCCCAATTAAATGTTTTAATTGGGTATGGAATTGAAATAATGTCTTTGTCTCTGTCTATCATTTTAAAAATAGATTCTGCATTCATTAATATATCTGAATCAACAAATAACATGTGAGTCATTCCAGATTCTATAAAGCCTGATACACACAAATTTCTTCCTTGTGTAACTAGAGATGATTTAAGTAATTGAAATTGAATATCAATTTTTTTCTCCATGCATATTTTTTGTAATTTTAATAATCCTTGTGTGTAATGTATAGAACAATCACTGTGGACAGGTGTAGCAACAAATAAAGATATTTTACTTTTCCGTTGTCCGGTGTTGTTTATCCATATTGGTTTAATACGTTTTTCGTATTCTGTTAGTTCAGTTTCTTTTTGATTTGATGGTGCCACTTTAACATCTTTTAAAGTTTGATAAGTGTCTTCGTTAATATATGTTTTATTTTCTTCCACTTAAAGCTCCACGTAAAAAGCTTTCCCATTCTAATCCTTTTTTTGTCCAATTATAAAATCGTTTATAAAATTTTTGCTGTTCCTCAAGATGCTCTTGTATATATGGTTCATGTAAATATAATGCAGCAACATTAATAGCAGCAGCTGTATCATTTGCCATTCTTTCATTGTCTGAATCATAATTAACGTATACAGGCCACTCAGCACAAGTCTCATATAATGCACCAAAATTATTAGTTATCACATGAACACCTGCAGCTAACGCTTCTAACGCGGAAGCACAAAATGTTTCTTCAAAATTACTAGGGTAAACATATAAATCATAATCTGTAATGTGTTCTAAAATATATTCATTAGGTTTATATCCAATATAATTTACATTTGGCATTTGTTTTGCTTGGTCATATAATGGTTCAAAATCTTTTTCATTTCTACTAGAGAAAGCATCTCCATATACTTGAGAAGAACTGTAGACATCTAAAGTGATGTTGGGGTTTTTAACTAATTGCATAGCAGCCAATAACACATTCAATCCTCTCCAGGGAGTATTGTGGTGTAATATTTTTATTGGATCACCCTTCTTGTAAACTTTTCTTTTTGGAAAATTATTAATACCGTTTTTGATGACTACACATTTTTCAGTGGGTATATTAAAAAAGTATCTAAACTTTTCGTAGTTCCAATGACTATTGAATACATACCAATCATATTCATTATGCCTTGTCTTATCTCTAAAAAAAGGTTGAAGATTGTTTTGATCCCAAGAATTTTTCTGCCAAAGAATATTTAATTTGTTTGGATCAATAGGAACCTTGCCTGGAATAGAAGTACATATTTGTACTTGATCAAGTAATTCTTTTGGCACGTGCTTTTCCAGTAATTCAAACTGTAGCTCAGTGGCTCCTCTGGGTTCCATTATTCCTTGGTTTTAGCACCCATAGAAACTTTTGTCACCTTTATTTCAAGGTCTTGTCGAAAATCATCCACAGTAGTATCAGTATTGGGATCAGCAACATCAGCATCAAAATCAGCTTTGGTAGCATAGACCTGTCCTGTTTTTTTGTGTTTAATAATTTCTTTTGCTTCCGCAGGTATTTTTATTACATCGCTCATTGTTTTCTTCCTTGTTTATTGTATTGTTTATAATCTCTTTTTTCATTTTTGTTAAGCCTTTTTTTATGCCTTCTCGGACGTTTTTTTGGTTTTGCTCTTGGTATAAAGTGAGTAAACTTTTGACGTGCCATTAAAAAAATCCTATGTTAAATGATACTGAAATTCTTTCTCCTTCATCATAATGCGGCAAGACCATATGTTTTAACTGAGAAGGAAATAATATAAATAAATTATCTTTAGGTTGTATTTTAAAAGTTGTAATAAAATCTGTATCATCAGGTAAAAACTGACTTTGATCAGAAAATAAGGTAGCATCATCTCTTAAAATTTCTAACTCTCCACCTTTTTTAGAGCCATTTAAATAATAAATTCCAGAAAAATGACTACCAGGATGTAAATGAATTTTATTAAAATCTCTTTTTTTATTAACATTAATCCAAACATTTAATATTTTAATTTTTTTAGCAAATAATTTGTAATTTGCTAATATTAATTGTTCTGATTTTTTATGAATTTCTCCTAAAATATTTTCGTTTGTAAGATCTTGAGTTTGGAAACCACCATGATTAGATATATCTCTCCCACCGATTTTTTTGTGCAGCTCTAAATCGTGCAAAATAAGATTTTTTAATTTTTCGTTTGGGTAAGTATCAGCAACAATAGAGTTTGTAAAAATTGTATGTCTAACCATTTTCTTGAGATCTGTCTATCAATGCATAACTTATAGCACCTTGTATTTTATTACTACCTGTAGCCGCTGTAACTGTTATGGCATCACCTGCTTCTAAATTTAGACCTTCAGGTGTAGCATTAACTTGTGATTTAGCAGCTAGATCATCTCTAAAAAACTCATACTCTGTGCTTGAATCAGAAGAATCTACTAAATTCATGTTTACTATAATAGCAGATGAAGCATCATTGTTTGCACAGTATACGCTTTTTACAATTATTGTTGCATCACTTGGGCATGTAAGTGCAGTAGTCTTACCTGTGCTTGCTTGTTTAAATCCTTGATTTTTATATTGTATGGTCATGATAAAAAATAATTAAAAGCATTTTGTTCATTTCTAAGTTCTTGTTGATAAGATGTATTTAACTTATCTTGCATGGTTCGTAAAGACTGAGTTACTTGTCTTTGATTTTCTTCTTCATAAACAGGAGTGGGTTCTGGAATTACTATATCTACTCTAGCCATTATTAGTAACCTGAATGTAGTCCGCCTGCTCCACCACTATGTCTTTCAGATCTAGGGGATGATTTTGAAGAGGAAGCCGGAGCTGTATAATTATTTCCTCCACCCATAGCTTTATCTCTTGCTGTAGGCTGCATGTTTGTAATTTTAGGATTAGTTGTAGTTATTTGTCCTTGCATGTCTTTAATTATATCTCTTTGAATAGCTTTCTGTGCTCTATTGTTTCTTAGTATACCTGCAATTCCTTTTACTGAATCTGGTAATAATGAGCCTACTGTAAAAGCTGCTGTAAGAGGATTACTTAAACCCATAAGAGTATTACCTCCTATAACTGATTTCAATACATTACCTTTTAATCCATCTATGCCTAATTTTTTTACAGCAAAATCTGTCACCATTTTTTTACCAACATTGGTTGCTAATTGCTTAACATCTATAGGTGGGGTTTCTTGAGGTAAAAATGTATTTTCAAATGAAAGATCTTCGTTTAGGGGTGAAGCATTTATAGTTGCAATACCACTTTGATTTGATGGTGTATATCCACTAAAATTTGGATTATCCGTTATTGCTCTTTGTTGATCTAAAATTCTTTGTGTTATAGGATCCATTAGCCCCTCATTCCATCTGGTTGTACATCAGCTCTAAAAGTACCGTATCTCCAACTTTGATCTGTCGAAAGATTAGCAACTTTTACACTTGCAAATCTTGATCTTGCACGTGTATCTACTTTATCAGTAGAGCTCGATATTGTAAATGGCCCTAAAGGTGAGCTTGATGCTGTGCTTGTAGGATAATTTCTTAAATTAATAGTAATTTGTGCGTTTCCAACAAGTCTTTTAAAATCAGGTATAAATCTTCTTAAACTCATAAAAAATTCTCCATCGCCTCCTACAGACAAGTCAAAATCTCCAGACTGTATAAATGCAGGTATTGCAGTTTTATTACCTACACTATCTACTTCGTTTACTCCAACCTCATGCGCATAATAAGTAGAAGCACCATTTTTGTTTGTTACTCCTTGAATAACGGGAAATGAAGGTGTTCCTGTGTTATTATATTCTGTTGCATATGGGTTATCAAATAATGTTGAATCATGAAATGTAGTTCTTGCTAAAGATCCTGTAGTCCAAGTATTTTCGGTGTAATTATAAGTTACAACTCTGTCCACTAATTCAGAACCATTTTTTGGATAAAACCAATTAATTTCTTCATAAAGATGATTTAAACCAGCATACACTTGTTCGCCCGCACTGTAATTAATTCCTAAATTACTTCCAGTTTTAGTGAATACAAAGTCTTCAACTAAACAAGGAACAGATTTAACCGTACCATCATAAACAAAAAAGCCTCCTGCTTGTCCCATCCACCACACTCTACCATTAACATAATGAATAGCATGTTGACCAATCAATCCACAATTACTACCTACTTGTCTAATTGAAAAAGTAAATGGCGGTCCAACAAATTGCATTACATACGCAGAAGTGTCCGTTAAAATTAAAATGTAATCTTTACCTTTGGCCGCTCCAACAATTCTTACACCAGAGTCTAATCTAAACGTTCCTGCGGTATTGGTTGAAGTAGGCGTATATTCAGTAAGTGATTCTTGATTAGAAAATCTAATAAACATTTTGTCTTGTGTAGTATCACTGCCAATTGTTGTTTCAGTCCCAAGAACTATTAAATGTCTATCTCTATCTGACACAATAGACATAACAGACCTTGTTGGTGCTCCACTTACGACTGTTGCTCTTGTTGTTAATGCATTTGCATTTGCATTTATAGGATTCCAAGAAAAAGTTTTTCCATTTTTTATTGTTGAAATTAGAACTTGACCAAAGTTATCTAATGACCACGAAGCAGGATCTATAATAACATTACTAGTTGTTGAAGCAGAACCCCATTTTCCTCTACCCCAAGTTCCAGTTCCCCATCCATACCCTGCTGTTGCATTTAATGGCCCTGGCTTTACATAAGGATTTACGGTCGCTGATCCGGTGCCCGTTGTAGCCCCTGATGCAGCAGATGCCATAGTAATTGTAAAACTGTTTACAGAAGAAGTAATTACTTCAAATGTATTTGTTTCAAAATCAGATGCAACGTATCCCGCACCTGTAGGAGGTGTTACTGAAGTAAAAGTAAATAAGTCTGAAACTTCTAATCCGTGCCCTGATTTATTTACCGTTACAGTCGCTGAAGTATTTGTAGTAGTAAATGTACATCCAGTAACAGCTGTATGTAAAGGTGTTATGTCATAGAAAGCACCTTCATAATATATAATTAAAGCTTTGTTTGTTCCTATTGCCGCATATTTTCTACCATCTAAATCAGCCCAAACTAATTGTTCTCTTGCAGCACCAATAAATGTTTTTGCTGTAATTTGTTCCCAACCACCAATTTTTTCAGGAGATCCATACCTAAATCTTACAAAATCTCCATCAGTCCATTGACCTTCAGCTCCTGTCTCAGTGACTTGTTTATTGAATCCTGGTGCTATTTGTATGTTTGTTAAAGGCATATGGTATTATACAATATTATAAGCCACCATTAAAGTCTGGTATCAACCCTCTTGTTTTGGTTTTGTAGCTATTATCTTAGAGTCTTCAAAAGTAATTTTTTTTTTCGTTTCTTCATCAAAATTTTTATTAAATTCAATACAAATATTTACTAGTTTGTTTGAAAAATGTCTTAGAAACTCTTGAGTCAGATGAAGCTTTTTATACTTATTAATAACATTTATTTCATCATCAGAAAAAATTATCTCACACGAACCGTCTTTTTTTTGATCAAATTTCATTTTTTTTCCAAGTAATTCCCCAGTATTGTCTTCCATCCATAAAGTGATCAGTAAATTCACCATCTGCATCAACATAATGTAAAAATGTTTGAAACTGATAATCTCCTGTAAACTCTTCTCTATGATGGGTTAATTTATTTCCAAGATATATAACAGCATCACCATTTTCTAAATCTACTGGTGTATCATTCATATAAATTGGCCATTCTTTATCTCCACTTATTTTAACGGTAACACTGATTTCACAAGGGGGTCTATCTTTATGCTTTAAAAGATTAGAATATTTTGTATAACATCTCCAAAAAGAATATGTTGCTAGTAATTTTTTACCAGTAATTTTTTCCATAAAAGGTTGTTTGCTTAATAACAAAGAATCCATAATAGCGTCTCCATAAAACCTAGTATCCATGTTGTTGTTATTTGTATTGTCAAATTGAGTGATATTAATTTTATGTTTTAATTCACAATAAATAGCTAATAAATTTATTTCATCTTTTGTTAAAAAATTTTCTACTTTTTTATAATCAAAATCTTTTCCTATAACGCCCATGTTACTACTGAATACCTTTCTCCTTTTGTGACAGGAGTCACACAATGTGGAAATAAAAAATTACTTGGCCACACGATCATTCTATTTTTTTTATGTTTTATTTTATACTCTGAATTTACTTTTGGAAATTTAAAAAGTAAATCACCACCTTCAAAATCATCATTTAAAAAATAAATACAGCTTATAGTTCGAGGTGAGGTACCTGCATGATCTACGTGAAATTTATAAAAACCTCCAACAAAATATTTTAAAATTTGAATATCCTGTATTATACATCTGTATGATATATCAAAATTTTTTTGATATTCTTTTATTGCTGATTCAAACAAAAAATATAAATAATTAGTCCAATGAATTGTTGTCATACTTGATTCTTTTAAATTTTCCATAGTCCACGCAAAAGTTTTTCTCATTTCAGTGTCTAATACTTGATTTCTTCCACCTACTTTAGCGGGGTCAAATTCTTTTCTTTCCTTACAAATTCTTATTAAATTTTCTAAAGCCGTTAAAGGCATTACATCATCAAAAACTTTTATATAATTATCTAAATTAGAATTTATTTCCATATTTTTTTATGCCAGTATTTTTTTTTGTAATTACCAATTAAATGTTGAAAAGAAAAAGCCCTACTATCTTGTCTTTCTTTTGCACTTATTTTTTCTATTTTCATTTTCCAAGGTTCTCTTTTGAAAGGAATTACTTGTACATAAGGTGTACCTATCTCTATTGTTGTTTCTAAAGTATGGTATTTATCGCCATTCACTACAATTGGAAAATTTACTTCATCTTTAAATGTATCTGTGTCAACTATTCCAGGTATAATAGAAAATCTATCGTCAGTATTGTTTAAAGGTGGTAAAAACAATGTTGAATATCCTGGTGGAGTTTCAATAATCCAAGGGTTTAAAATTTTGTGAAAAGAAAGTTTTTTATTTTTTTCTACAAGAGGGCATCCTTTTAACTGTAGAGTAGGGTGAAACTCAGGTTGTCCATAATTTAAATTTACTTCATTAGGGAGGTTGGAATATCTATATATTTCATTTCCAGCTACCATTTTAGTTTGTCTTTCACCTTCCACTAAAGTATTATGTTCTATAAAATAATCAATTGGCATTTTCAAAATATACCCAGAAGTAAGAGAGTCTAGAAAAGGAACACAACCTTTTACAGTTTTCATGTCTACGCCATGATTTAATTTTTTAAACCATTCTGGAATGTTTAATTTAGCTGGTGTTGGTAAATATTTTTGATGTGTATCAATATATTTTGGATTAGCCTTAAATTTAATAATATTCTCAAACACGCCTTTTTGTAAACAATTTTATGGAATCTGTAAAGGATGAATATAACTTATAGAATTATCCTGACAATATTTTTCCCATGTAATTGATAGTGGGAGGCTTAAAGAAGCATAATCAAAAGATTGTAAAAAGCCACGGTAATCGTTTGCTTCATTCCAAAATGAGTGATCTTTGTTAACATCCATAAAAGATGTTAAAGATTGTATTACATCTTTATGATATTCCGTAAGGTGAGTTTCACTAAAACTAAAATCAGTAAAATCAATATCAGTAAATGATGCAGTTTCGCCAGAAATATTAATGTTAACTAAATTTTGTTTAATTTTTAAAAAATCAGCATCAGATATTTCTATTGTTGAGTAAGGTGGTATTGTACAATTTTGATTATTTTTTTCAGTGTCGTTACTTGCAATTTTATATAATTGATTTTGTGAATTAACTATTAAATATGCCATGATTACTGTCCTCCATCATCAAAAAAAGCTAAATGACCAACTCCACCAGATGAGCCCGGTTGATTTGGGTTTCCTCCAGCTCCTGGAGCTGCAGTATTTCCACCTGCTAAATAAGCAAAAGTTGGTAAGGCTGAAGTTGATCCTGGAGTTGCACCAGTTGCTCCTGGTGATCCAGGTTGGTTATTACTTCTTGGACTTCCTCCTCCGCCAGCGCCTCCGCCAACTGTAAATAAATTTGTTATGTTTGTGTCACCTCCTGAATTGCCACCTGCTCCAGGTCCACCAGAAGCACCGCCACCATTTCCTATAGCGCCTACTGCATAAGCATAGGTTGTGCTTGCTGCACAGTTTCCAGAGTAAAGAGCAAAACCACCCGAGCCTCCTTGTCCTCCAGGGCCTTGAATAGTAGTTCCTCCACCACCTCCGCCTCCGCCTGATTGTACGTAAGCATAAAATTTTCCTGCATTAGCCGGTGTTGCAACGTTTCCAGAACTTGGTCCAATTGCTAGGAGTCTAGGAAAATAACTTCCATCTCCACCTGCTCCACTTGCGGCAGCTGTAAGTCTCCCCTGAGCATCTACTGTAATATTTGCAGTTGTGTAAGATCCTGCAGTCACTGCAGTGTTAGCTAATTTATCTGCCGTTACTGCGTCATTATTTATTTTTGCTGTTTCAACTGCGCTTGCTGCAATCTGTGTAGTATCGACTTCATTCGATTCAATAGCACCATTATCAATTACTGTATTTCCATTTGAAATAATACCCATAGTTTCTCCTTAAATTTTTTCTAACTTTAATCTAAATTTTTCATTAGATTTGTTGTTGATTAAGTATATATCGTCAGAACCTTCCTGTAAAGTCCAGCTACCTTTAGTTCCGTCAACTATATTACCCGCTGTTTTATGTTCATTATTAAGATGTAAATCTCCTGTATATACGTTTCTCCAAACATTTCCCGAAGCTCCTAAATCATAAGTGTCATTTGCTCCTGGTACAATATTGCCTGCAAAACTGAGATTGGCGTTTACATCAATTATGTTAGTTCCATTACTGTAAAGAATTTTGTTACCTTTATCTGTTGTTGCAAATGTAGGACCACTTCCACTAGCTGTTTTAAATTGAACGGTGTGAGCTCCTGAAGTATTGTTAAAAACAATATAAGATTTTTCAATACTGTTAGGCACTGTTACAATTTGATTTCCTGTGATTGTTCCAGATAATTCTATAATTAAATTTCTTGCATCTGAAGATGATGTTGAACCATCCGCTACTAATAAAGCAGTTGTTTGAGCACCACCTGCAATAGATTTATTTACATAACCTTGCATTTGGTTAATAATTTCTAAATTTGTATTTGTTTTAGTTCCCCAAGTACCATCGTTGGCACCTGTAACCATTAGTTCTATTCCAAGATCAGTATATGTTGATGACATGTTGTTATTATATCCTCTCTAAGCTGCTAGATCAACCGTAGTCCAAACATTAGACACCCCAGGATCTATTTCAGCCCAAGCCGTTACATTTACTTGTCCTACATTGGATTGTGCTTGTATTCCAGTAACATCTACATCAGCATTAGCCGATGTCGTTATTGTTCCTATAGATGTAGCCATTTGAATACCTGTTACTTCAGCTACACTTACTGCATCTACTGTTCCAATTGAATTTGTTAGTTGAATACCTGTTAATGAAACATTAGCGTTTCCTGTAGAAGTTTCGTCCCCCATAGACATCGTTAATTGTGAGCCAGTAACCTCAGCAGTAAAATCTGTAAAGGCAGATTCATTTCCTAAAGTTAAAGATAATTGCTGTCCTGTTATACCTACATTAGCAGTACCTGTAGTTGCAACTGTGTCAACAGTAGCTGACAATTGTTGCCCTGTAACTGCCACACCAACATCTATAAATGTGGTAACTGAACCAATTGATGAAGTAATATCATGTTCAGTAACTACAACACTTACATTACCATCAGCAGCAACAGAGTATGTTCCTAGTGAGATATTTGCTTGAGATCCTGTAACACCTACATTACCAGTTATCTCAAAAGATACATCATTAGTAGAAAGTGTTAACTGAGATCCTGTAGCACTTACTTGAACATCTGTAGATATAGATGAATTTCCCGCAGCAGTTTGTAATAAGAAACTTGGAAGAGTTCCCGCACCTGTTGTTGTAGCAATATCTACAATTGGTACTTCAATAGTGCTTGGACTTAAAGTTCCGAAAGGTGCCTGACCAAAACTAGTTAATGTGTCTTGAGTGAACTCTTTATTGCTTATAGATAATTCTTGTCCTGTAATAGGAACACCTACATTTATAGTTTCTTCTCCTATAGATGATGTTAATTGAGAACCAGTTAAACTGATTAATGCAGAGGTACCTGCAACAACTTGACCAGCACTAAAAGTTGCTTGAATACCTGTAACAGTAACATTAGCAGAAGCAGTATTTGATTCTTCGCCTATTGATCCCGTAAGGACAATACCTTGAGGATAAGCAATGGTGTTGTTATCTTCTGCTGAAAAGGCCGCTCCAGAATAGGCGGTTACCCCAAAAGCCATGGCGTTTAAATTTCCTCTAGTTTAAACTTGTATTTTTTACCGGATTTATTGTTAAGGATAAATAAATGTTCTTCACCCTCTTGGATAGTCCAATTACCTTTCGTGCCATCAACTGAGTTACCTTCACTTTTAGCTTCATTAGTTAAATGTAAGTCACCAGTGTAAACGTTTCTCCAAACATTGCCGTCAGCACCTAAATCAAAAGTATCATTTGCTGTAGGTAAAACGTGGTCTGTAGTGATGTTACCCGTAGTAGTTATGGCTCCAGAAACGGTCAAAGTAGAACCATCAAAAGTTAAATTAGCTTCTGCGTTTTGTGCGTCTGTACCAGTCGCAGTTATAATTCTATTATTAGAACCATTGGCCATGAAGTCTGATACATCAACTGAGATTGCATCTGCTGCAACATCAATACCTGTTCCTGCACCAATATTTAAAGTAGCAGCTCCACTAGTTGCTCCTCCAGTTAAACCTGATCCTGCTACAACAGAAGTAATATCACCAGTGTTTGTAGTATATCCAGCGTCATTATTAAAACCTGAGTTATTAATATTTCCTTTAGTTAATTTTTTTTGAGCATTAGAAGAATCAACTACAACAAAAAAATCTCCATCTCCATTTGATGTTGATGTTGTCAATTCTGATAAATCTACATCAATTTGATCTGCTTGAACGTCAATTAAATTTCCTGCTGCAACGTTTAAAGTTACATCACCTGATGTTCCACCACCAGTCAAACCAGTTCCTGCTACAACAGAAGTTATATCTCCAACTGTAGGTGTTTGAAAAGATGGTACTGCTCCAGCTCCCGCTGAAGTTAAAACTTGTCCAGAACTTCCAGTAGCAACTGCTACAGGATTACCTGAAGCATCGAATGAAATAATATTACCATCTGTACCTGATGCCATTTTGGCTAAAGAGACAGCATTGTCCGCGATCTGGGCTGTGTCTATGGCATTGTCCGCCATCAAAGCGTTCGTAATTTGATCATTTGCAATGTGAGCTGTGTCTATTGAACCGTCAACGTATTGATTGCTGTCGACACTGTTCGCTGCCATTTTGGCAAGCGTCACATTAGAATCAGCTATTTTAGCTGTCGTAACATTTGCATCTACAATAGAAGCAGTTACTACAGCATTTGCTGCAAGCTGATCTGCGCCTACTGCATCATCTGCTATCTTAGCTTGAGTCACTGCATCGTCTTGAATTTCTGCTGTGGCTACTCCTGAATCTTTGATTGTTATTGCGCCAGAACTAGCTGCAAAGTTGTCTGAGCTAAATGAAGCAGCACCTTTAGCAGACGTAGAAGCGTCAGCTAAATTGATAGTAACATCTCCTGATGTTCCACCGCCTGTTAAATTTGTACCTGCTGTAACACCTGTAATGTCTCCAGTAGTTGGAGTTTCAAAAGTAACGGCACCTGATCCGTCAGTTGTTAAAACTTGGTTTGCTGATCCATCAGCATTTGGAAGAGTGTATGCACCATTAATAGTTAAAACTCCATTTGATGCTATAGCTATTGCATCTGTATCTGAAGCAGAACCAATTTTACCCGCATCTGCTATTATGATGTCATGATTAAATGTAGCTGTACCAGCATCTGACATATCCAAACTCAAAGCTGTAATAGTTGCTCCACCATCATTACCTTTAAATTTAATATCTGCGTCTGATATTTCAGATTTAAACTCCATGTTATTAGAAGCTTGTTTTAAATGACCAAATTTTGTACCATCATCTATAAAATTAATATCAGCACCACCAGCATCTAAATTAATATCTCCAGCAACATCAATTGTAAAATCAGCAGCATCGCTTATTGTGCTTCCAGATAATGTCATGTCACCGATAGTTACTGCAGAGTTAGCATCTTTTATAACGGCTTTGGAAGCAGGTAAAGTACAGAAAACATTTTTTGTCCCTGCACTAAAGTTTACTGCAGAATCACTATTAGATGATGATATAATTGTAGTTCTAGCAAGTGTATCTGGACTTGCATCTGTTACAGTTCCTAGACCAACTTCGAACTCACCATTACTGTTAACGATAGCATAATATGTTGTATTAGAATTACCAATACCAGCAACGAACGATTCAAAACCAGATACCGCTCCCGCAAGATTTACGGTTCCTGTACCAGTTGTAGTTGTTGTTTCCTTAACTCTATCGTTTACTACCAAAGCCATTTTAACTCCTATTTATTAAGCTATTCTTAAAATCGCAGCAGAAGTAGTGAATGCAGGGAACTGAATTGTAAATGTTCCAGATGTTGCAGTCTTGTCTCCACCAAAATCTAATACACATACTGCATCAGTAGTGTTTGAACCACCATTTGTAGTTGTATTGTAAATCAAAGCACCTCTAGCAGTAAGAGTTACATTTTGAAAACTAAGATCAGCAAAATCAGTGATAGCTATACTTGATGAAACTTTAACACCTTGGTTAACAAGTGCTGAGCCACCGGCAGTATAGTTAGATGAAGTAACTTCAGTATTAGATCCACCACCTGGGTTTGTTGAATAGTTCGTTGTTGATTTTCCTAAAGTCGCTGAACTTGTGTACATCGCTAATTTATATGTATCTGTTGATGCATCAAAATCGTGACTTCCTTGTAGTAATTCTTTTTTAAAAGAATCACAGATTGCGTTTGTTGTTATTGCCATAATTATTCTCCTTATTAATTTGTGTTTGGAGGAGGTGAGGGAATTTGTACTCTAGGTACTCCATCATCATACTCCGCACGTCTTCTTCTCCCCATTTGTTGAAGAGCAAAATTCTGTACTTCTTCATTATACTTCTTTTCATACAGGTTGTACATATCCAAGGGACCTTTTAAAAATCTAAAAGCTTCTGTTAGTACACCATGCAATAACATAGACTCTTGATATTTAGCTATAAAAGTTTCATTAGTAGAAGTAAAATTTGGTGGATCTTTTATGTAATTTATTTGTACTTGCAAAGCTGAAGCAGGAATTGGGGCAACTAATATATTGAAATCATCCCAGTTTGCATAAAATTTTGGAGTACCTGTTGCTCCTGTCCCATTGAATTCTGATATAAAACTTGTTTCTCTTTTTTCTAAAAAAGTTCTATTACCAGAGCCATCAATAACTTGAACTGATCTTAATATTAAAGAATCTGATGGTATAGATACGTATCTGTTACTAGCTGTAAAGTTAGAGGTAGCGTATTTTCTTAAATCATCATAATCAACTTTACCTGCAATATCTAACTCAACTGATCTTATAAAATCCTGAATAATAGCATCAGTTAAAACATTGCTATCTACTTCAGTATAATTTCTTACTTGTGTTAAAAAATTTGCGTGTGTAACAGCCATTATGTAATATTAACCTCCACTTGACCAGCTAATGCATCTAATTGTCTTCTTCTGTTTTGTTCTGAAGGATTCTCAGGTATCATACTATGTAAAATAGAACTTACACCATTTCTAATTATTGTAAAATCTTGTGTTTTAAAAGCAAAATCACCTGGTAGAGTTAAATTAGCAATTCCAACCATCGTTCCACCAGAATCAGAAATTGTTTGGTCATTTGTAAATTCTTGAGTTGGTTGTTGAAACTTCATATTTCTTGAATTTTGTAAAGCTATAGCATCAGCCACATTATATTTTCTTCTAATTTGAGGATGTTTTGGTTCAAATTCAGAATAATGAACTAAAGAACCATTCCATTCCTTCACCATTTCAGTATATGGAAAAGCCATTCCTGACCTGTCCGATATTGATTGTGATTTTTTTCCTGTAGCCCACTTTGCCATAATTAAACTCCTGGATAAAAAGATTGTGGAGTGATGTATGTAGATGTTCTTTGACCATCTTCATCTAACGCTCTTTTCAATTCATCCTCATAAACTAATTTATTTTGTTGTAATAATTGTGGTGCTTTTTTCATAGATAGATAATATGCTAAGCCCGCACACATGCACGGCAAAAATCTATAAGCAACATCAGCATCATTTGTATAAGCACCAGCATCTTCAATTCTTTTTATAACGTAATATTTTAATGTTGTGTAAGTGTTTAAATCAGGTGCTTGGTATAAGTAAATTTTAGGTGTTGTTAATCTCTCAACATAATATTGTGAAGGTTGTCCAAGAGCTAATTTATTTGGTAAAGCTGCATAAGCTGATCTATCTATTTTAGTTAAAGATACATCTTGAGTGTTAATAGTATTCGCGCCTGCTGCAGTCGAGGATACAAAAGCTTCTAAGACATCATTAACATCAGCTGCAACAGAATATTCTGCTTGACCACTAACTAGAGAGGCTTCATGAAGAGCTACCTTCCAAAGATGTATACCTCTGTTACCCCATTCTGCAAAAAGTAAATCTAAACTTCTTCTTGCTGACCTAAGATCATAACCTGAATTTGTGGATAAACCACATCTTTCGTAACCCTCGTCAATTACTTCATCAATATTTAGGTTAAAACTAGTTGTCCCTGAAGTCGCCATTTAAGTCCTTTTTACGGTTGTACAATTTCTTAGATTGTATCACTTTTTGACTAAACTTTGAAGACCTTAGACTTTTTGCTTCGTAATTTCGCGATGACACGCTGTTTTTTCTTTTTCTCATCTCGTGCACCTCTCAACTTCCCTTCAATTTGTTTTGATATTTGCCCTCTTCCTATTGCCATTATAATATATCCTTTGCGTTACCCAGTATTGGTTTGTATTTAGTTTTACCCTCACTTCTATAGGCATGCAAGAACTGTTTTCTTGGAGTGCCTTCTGTAATACTACAATGTATCCACCCGGAATTGGGTTCCCCTGAAACAAAATACTCAACGATTAATTGATCCCATTCAAGTTCTCTACGTATCCAATCTGCTAATTCTCTGTTGTCAGTACCAACACATTCAAAATCTGCAGCCTCCGCGCGCGAGTGCTGGCTGTTAATCGAGCTGCCAATAGCAGTGCAAAGTTGAGGTGAACGAAATCCTGATGTTACTTTTACTCTACCAAAATGGTCACGTACAGGCTGTAAAATTTTTTCACAAAGTAATTTTAATTTTTCTATTTGGTCTGCATTTGGATTATTATCAATACCCTTACGTATTGCTGTATCTGATTTGATAAGTTCTTGAAGAGTAAAATTACGAGATAAGTTCATTTTCGTTAAAATTTAAAATTATAAGCTAAGGATATCTTGTAATCCTTAGATTTACTTTGAGTTACACCATGAAGTAAGTTAGATTTGAAAATTAACAAGCGTCCTGGATTTGGCGTTATATAAAATTTTTTCCAAGTGTGGGGATTTTTTTCTATAAAAACTTCTTTAGGTCCTTTAGCTTCATGAGAAACAAAAAAAGTTTTACCTGAATTTTTTGGAACTTTTAAATAATAAATTGCTGAAACATCGTAACCTAAATGATCATGTATTTCCTGATAATCGTGTTCATCATAAATATTTAACCAACCTTCTTTGCTTTGAATTGCCTCAGTGTAACCAATGTTTTTTGAGTAATTTAATATATTTTCTAAAACCCAGTCATTAAGCAACTTAAAATTTGAATCTTCTAGAATAGAATGAGTACCGCAAGTATTAAAAACATTTGATTCCCAATCAGAACCACCTTTTTTTAATTGATTTTTCATATTTAAACAATGCTCAGTTAAAGATTTATCTATTTGAAAATTGTCTTTAAATTCTACATCGCCTATAGTAACAGGAAAAAGATTTATTAAATTCATTCTATAATTTTTTTAATTGCTTTAGATCCGTCTATGTTTTCTTCTAACTCTACTTTTACTTTTCCACATTTATATTCAATATTATCATTTGCTGAACGTTCTGCAACACGTTTTCCTTTTAAACAATCTGACATTGCGGGCTGTATTCTATGTTCTGTAAGAACACCTCCTATAAACATACAAAGAGCTACTACGCTACTGATGACCGTTTCCATTTTGTCTTACCTTATCTTTTAGTTCTTCAACATCGTTTAATGCTTTTTCTAGTTGAGCTTTTAAAAATTCTATATTAACCTTGTTCGTCATGTTTTGTTCTTGAGTTATCTCTAACTTCTCTGTTGTCTTGTATAAGTCTTCTATCAACATGTACTGTTCCTGGTCCGTGGGTAATTGTTCACTTTTCTTAAGTAAGTCCGCTTGAAATAGTTCTCTTGATGTCTCAAGGCTTGTTAGTCTACTAGTCACTTCTGTATATGCAAAGACACCCATGGCTACAGCAACTATAATACCGATCATGTTTTTCATTGGCATACTTACTGATGTGTTTTCAGATATTTTCATAAGGGTGCTATTAAAATTGTTAATATAATAAAAGCTATGACTAATGCACCTGTAAAATAATAGTTCATATTAGTACACTCCATATTATTCACTTCTTTTTATTAATAAAGTCATAAAATCAGTTTCTAACTTTTTTATCTTTTGTTCTAGTTGTTTAATTTTATCGTTGGTAACAATAGTATTGCCATTATTTGTTTCTAATTTTAATAATAAATGGCTTTGATTTTCTTGTATTCTAGCTATGTATCCAATTTGATTTTTTAAATGTTTATCGTTTATAATAGTTATCTCTGCTTTATTTTTGTTAATAGTCTCTGTTAGACTTACAATATATTTAACGCCTGTAAATGTTCCAACTAAAACTGATGCAACAACCGGCACCATTACTACGTTTTTTTTTAAAAGATCTATTAAATTCATTAAGCATCCTTATTTTTTTTTCTTCCTAAATATATTATGAATCCATCCTGCTGCTTTGTCTAGTGCACCAAAAAAATTATATATAAATCTATCCATTATTCGTAACTTTTATCTTCTGCGTTTACTTTTTCTTCCATTTCATAAAACATTTTGTCCGTGTCTTCTGTAACCATGTCATTATCCTCTGCATCCCAGTATGTAGTCTGAACTTTGTAATCTGGCCAGCTGTCATCAGTAGTATAACTGTTAACGTGCCAAAGAATACGGTTATTAGGCTGAGCTGCATAATTGCCGTTAGCAAGAGCCAGTATATGCGCACACTTGTGTTCTTGAGGAATTTCAGAATGTTCCACATCCAAAATATTACTTTCCGGATGAGCCCAATCAACTGTGAATAAATAGTTTCCATGATAAAATTTTTTATCTAAACCTAAAAATTTACCTTTTAAACCAGCCAACCAATCAAAGCGATGGACACTAGGCCAATAACTAAAACAATTCCACAATTCCAACTCGTGCGTCTGCATATCCGGCACATTGGCTCTATCATGCGATTTTTGGAAAAACGCTGAGATAGGCAAGCGCCAAAAGCACGCGCCATTGGGAAGCATAATGTTAAATAAGATAGCCCGACCTGGAATAGAGACCAGACCAAAGATAACACAGTCACTAGACTCTCCTTGATGTTCTTTAAGATCATAAAGATACTCCTTTCTTACTTTACAGTATATTGGTGGTGTGTTTGCATTTAAATAAGACATCTAGCATTTCCATCTACGCCTAGCTTGTCTAATTCTTGAGTTAGGATCATTTTTAGTTTTTGCACTAGATCTTTTTAACTGTCCTAGAGATCTTGCACAATAACTTTTTCTTCTTTTAGCAGCAGCTGATCCTTTTTTTACTTTTCCCGTTACTGCTGTTTTCAATTTACTTCCAGGGTTTGCTGCCCTGTAAGCTTTTACACCTTTTGCTGTCATTCCAGCTCCAGATTTTGTTGGTCTATAATTACCACCCTTAGTGGTGGTCTTTCTAATTGGGTTTTCGCCTCCTCGACTATAACCCATAACTTTTAGACCTTGTTTATTCATTTTAAGTAAATGTTATAGTTACACCACCAGTTCCGGCTACTGTTGCATGAATACCTTCTAAAAATAAAATACCAGAACCAGGTAAATACATATCAAGACCTTCTTCGCCAAAAAGATAAGTAGCAATTATATCACCTGTAGCACCGCCAGTTCTAAAAATAATAGATCCACTTGCGCTATTACCTTTTCCTTGGATTGATGTAAGTCTTGCTCTTCTTCCTGTAGGAACCATTTGTGCAGTTGCAGTAGCGTGTGCTACCGACTGATCTGATGTAAAACTTCCGCCACCACTCATAATTATCCGTTCTGACCTGTCATATTAGGTCCTGAAAATTTGTCAGTTAATAAAGTATATGCAGTAACATTTGTTTTTGTTTTACAAAAAATTCCTGCAGGAAATAAAATTCCATCTTCTGGAAAGTTAAAATTAATAACATCTCCAGTTGGTATATCAGCTTGAAACAAGGTTTCTCCTGAGTTTGACGTTGTAGTTAATTCAAGTACACCTGCTCCACCACCATCTGATGCAATTATAATTCCTTTTAACCTTATAGGATTAGCAATGATTGCAGTTGCACCTGCTGCCGCTGCAGATCTTGTTGCTTGTATATCGCCTTTAAAAGCCATAAATTTCTCCTGTGTTCGTGGCTCCCGAAGGAGCCACTAGTTAATTATTAACTCCAAGGGTTAGCGAATGTACCGTTACCGATTAGTTGTGCACTAATCTGCCAAAGTAAACCGTCAACTGCTTGACATTCAATTTGAGCACCTACTAATCCACCTTTTGTAGTGGCTGTAAGTGTTAATGTATCAGTAGAACTTCCGTTAAAAGCTGTTACAGCTCCCGGATCAGTTGCTGTATTGTTATAAATAGCCATACCTGCAAATACATCAGCTGTTGCTCTTCCTGCTGCAGTTCCTGCGTTTAAAACAAAAGTATTTCCACCCGTTAAACTTGCAGTTAAAATAAAATGATATTTTATTCCAACTCTGTTTAAGTTAGATGGATCACCTCCACCTGCTGAAGCTCCGTCAGCCGTGTCTATGATTGAAGGTAAGTTAAATACAGTATTAGCGTTTCCAATCTGTATAATTTTTCCTTGATATTGATCAATACCTGCAATGTCTGTTCCACCATCTACAGTTCCTGTAATTGATTGTGCCATGTTTGGACCTGTTCCTAAAAATCCATTTAAAGATCTTACCGGTCCACTAAACGTTGTTCTTGCCATAATGTTTCTCCTCTATAGCGGTTAAATTTTGTAGTCTCTATAGCGTCTGTCTAGTCAGTCTACAAAATTATTATTTTCTAGAAATTATATTATACATAAAAAAAGGGGCGATGTGAACACCGCCCCTTTTAAGTAATACTGTTAGTATTTATTAACTAGTTGGTAAATTTCCGTTACCAAAAATACATCTTGGATCAGAAAATCCAAAAGAGTATCTTTCTCTAGCTTTAAATCTCATGTTACCAGTATCGAAGTCACCTTCCATCGCTGTTTTGATTGGTGATCTAACGAACATTTTTAGTCCATTAGGCACATCAGTCAACAAGAAGTATGAATCAGTGTCAGTTAAGAAATTATTAATTCTGTAACCTTCTGGTACCATACCCATGTTAGCGATAGCATTGATGTCATTATCAGCAGTTCCAACTCTCATTGGAGACTTCATGATTCTTTCAGCAGTAAATTGTAATTCTTTTGGAATTATCATTTTTCTACCTGAAGCAGCAATTTTTAGACCTCTTTCGTCTACAAATCCTGCAATGTCAATCAATGATTGCTCAAGTGAAGTTTCGTTAAGATCTGCAGCAGTTGCAAGAACGTTTGAGAAAGTACCGCCTGTAGCTAGTGGGTGAGCGTTTCCGATTAGGGATTCACCATCACCACCAGTAACAGTTGTTACTTGCGCGTTGTTCAATACGTTTGCAGCTTTAACTTGCTTCGTATTTGCCATAGATCTTGCAAGAGCTCTTGTGTATCTGCCCGCAAGTCTATCGTATAGGTTGTCTTCGATCGCTTCTTCAGTTATAGCAAATGCTAAAGCGATTGTTTCGTGGTTGTATCTAGCTGTGAAAGTTTCACCTGCTTGATCAAACACTACTCCAGCACCTTCTTGTTTAGTTGGTGCAGAAGCGAAACCGCTTAACATTACTTCTTCTTCAAAAGCTCTGTCAGATGTTTCAGTAGAAAAAATTTCAGCATGCTGATTTTCATATCTACTATATTCCAGGCCGAATAAAGCATTCAAACCTGGCTCTAGTTCTTTAACTAGTTGGGATCGTGATATAGCCATAGTTATTCTCCTTTATCCTATATACCTGTACCACTTCTAAAGAAGTGATTGTTGATTCTAACAAGAATATTTGCATTTGAAGTTCCAGTATCAGAATTTTCTGGGTCCTGTGAAATGTCAATTGCTTGTACAGCAAATGTTGCTGCAGTACCTGTAGCAGATACATCTAATTGTACTTTTGATATTCCTGTTTGTGTTACACCTGTAGTGTTAGAAACAGAGTAGTTTGCAAACAGATTCGCTCTTGTAAAAGCCTCATCAGCATCCATTAAAAACACCGCATCTGGATCATCAACAACGAACGCAGTAATGTCGCTCGCTACGATTGAACCAGGGTAGAAGTTTTTGTATGTCGGCTTTTGAGTAGTTGGATCTGTATAAAACACTCCGTTAAAAACGCCCACAACAGCATCACTAGTGTTAGCAGTATGTCTTTCAATATTTCCTGCAGCAGTTGGTTGAACCAAATCACCTTGGAAAATTGCAGTGCCATAATTACTAGCAATTGTGTATCTGTTTTGAGCTCCTACTAATGGTGTTCCGTCTAGTTTTCTGTACGGTCTTAGACCGAACTTTTCACTTACGTTTGCCATAGTTGTTTTCTCCTATTATGTTTATTTATCCAAGCTACTTCGAGTAGGTAATGCAAAAAAATTATTTTTTACGACTACCACCAAAGGTAACTCTAGACTGCCTATTAATATTAATGGGCATGTCCGGGTGTTGTTCCTTCATAAGATCTCGATCTATCGCGTCTGTTCTGTCTTGAGTTATTTTTCTAAAATACTCAGCACGACTTTTCAATATCTCTTCAGGTATCCTTCCCAACACAAGGCCACCAATTCCGATTAAACCAGCATGTTTTCCTTCATGAATAACAGGGTAATCATGTTCACCGATCTCACTTAAAATAGTTTCGGCTTTAACGAATTCCCAACCTTCTCTGAGTTTCTTAGATACATTACCTGGATCTTCGAATCCCGCAGTTGAAGTTCTTATCCATCTGTGTGCATAACCTTGCGGTGCAGCTGGCGCATCCAAACTGGATGGTGGAGTCCAATCTTTTTTACGAGTTGTTTTTTCTCTCGTACTAGACCCGCGTGAAGTTTTGTAGTTTTCCATTTTAAGCTCCTTCCTTCACGTATTTTGCGTATTCCTCTAGTGGCACCCCTAATTTCTTAGCGATAACTACCTGCGATTTGGTGAGTTTCACAGACTTGCGTCCACCTGATCTTCTACTAACTGAAGCTACATTCTGGACGGGTGCAGCTTTAGTTGTTTCTTCAGCAGAAGAATGAGCAAACTTCTGAGGGAAATACTCCTTCATACGTTTGTTGATTTGATTATAATAGCTATCACTTTCAGATTCAATACCCTCCTGCAGCAGGTCTTCATGTATTCCCATGGCTGCTGAAGTCATAACCCTGTCAGCTCCGAACCAATCATTATCTTCAGCCCATTGCTGTGCCTTAAAGCTAATTTGAGGTTGTGGAGCCTGTTGGTCTTGAACAGGTTGTGATTCTACTTCTTTTTTCCTTGACTCTTTGTCCGCTAAAGTCATTGAAACTTTTTCTTTTTCAACTGCTAATTTCGTCAAACTATCCTGAGCATCTGTAATTGCATCAGTATCTTGAGAGTCATAAGCAGATTTTAACGCAATTTTTGCTTTATCTCTTTCGGCATCAATTCTTGCGTTATATTCCTTAAGATAATTTGTATCAGTTTCTTCAAACTGATTTTGAACATTATCATATTTATTTTTTAAACCTTTCGCATAATCTAGCGCAGCTCTTTCTTTTCGCTCAGCTTCTTTTATTTGAAAAGTTAATTTCTTAATCCTTTTTTGAACTTTATCCGAATAACCTTCTAGATCAGCGTATTCTGGTTCGCTTTCTTCTTTCTGTTCAAATTTAGGTTTTGTTTCTTTTACTTCTGCCTCTTCAGATTCTTTTGCTTCATTTAAAAGTTCTTTAGCAGTTTTTTGATTTGATACATCTGTATACCCAAGATCTACTTCTTCTTTTTTTTCAAAAGCAGTAGAAGTATCACTAGGTGTTATTACATTTATTGTTTCTTCATTTACTCCATCTGTATCTATTTCAACAGATGCTTGATTGTTTTCTTCAGCCATTTAATCCTCCTTAATAATGGTGCAAAATATCGTTGGGGTCGCTTATAGTTGAAATGACTTCATCATCATTTAAAACTCTAACTTCTCCTCCGTCTATTTTGAATCTTGAACCTGCGTACCTACTAAAAATTATCCATTCATCTAGTTTGCACCAAGGTCCTTTTGGAAATTTATTTTTGTCGTGATAACAAAGATCTCCCATTTTTAATACAAGACCACACACTGTAGTCATCTGTATTGTTTCTTGAGTTGTATCAGATAACCACAAACCACCTTTAGTTTTT
>Ga0208134_1000583_pt1 | contig 23911 bp, 52 predicted proteins | sample VirMetDEL_Mar_31_FD_184515 | JGI IMG/M metagenome (GOLD analysis project Ga0208134, IMG submission 184515) | Aqueous microbial communities from the Delaware River and Bay under freshwater to marine salinity gradient to study organic matter... | ecosystem: Environmental > Aquatic > Marine >... | reverse complement strand
AAGTAAATATTCTAAGTTTTCACAAAGCGCCCCGCCAGGGGCGTGTATAGCATTTGTCGCAACAGATACGACGTATATACGATAATATAATTGAGTTTAAAATATAATAATAATAATAATAATAATTTAAAACAATTTAATTATGCAAAATGCTTTAACAACAAAACGCTTCGTAATTCGCAAATCTTTAATTGGCAAAAATCAAATAATTAAAGTTGAATTTAAAAATGGCAAAGTCGCTGAATATAATCACGATATAGCTTATAAAATAATGCAAGATAAATTAAATAATATGGCTTGCTTTAAAAAATATAAAAGCTACACAAGCTCAACTAACTTGCCAGTTATATTACGCGATAAAAAGCTAATATAATAAAACAAAGCACAGCGCGCCGCAAGGCGTGCGTGTATAGCACCTTGTGTATAGCACTTGTCATAACTAATACGACTATTATTTGATAATATAACTGAAATTAAATAATAATAATAATAAAATAAATATTAACTTTTAAATTAAATTAAATTATGAGCAATGTATTAAAAAGTAAAAGATTCGTAATGCGTAAGTCGCTAATTGGCAAAAATCAAATTATTGAAGTAACATTCAAAAGCGGCAAAAGTGGCACTTATAATCACGACGAAGTGTACGAAGTAATGAAAGAAAAGCTTAACGCTATGAATTGCTGGGCGAAATATAAAAGTTATACTTCAAGTAGTAACTTCCCACTGATAACAAGAGAGCTAGTAAAATAGCTCTTTTAAAACAGTGACACTAGCCTGTTACTATATTACTTAATAGGCTAATGTCACACTTTATGCTATACACTCGGAGAGTGTGCCATTACCATAGCCTGACTCTGAAATAAGGTCGGAAGAGTAGACTCCGTCGTACAACAACCTCAACGGTTTACTTGTTAATAAAACGCCGCCCGAAGGGCGCGTGTATAGCACTTGTCGTAAATAATACGATGTTATTTTGATAATATAACTGAATTTAACGTATAAATATTAACTAAAATAAATAAATTATGAGTGTATTAAAGTCAAAGAGATTTGTAGTGAGAAAAAGTTTAATTGGTAAAAACCAAGTAATCAAAGTAGAGTTTAAAAATGGTAAAACTTTTGAGTATAACCACGACAAAGTGTGGGAGATTATGGGTGACCACTTAAGTAAGATGAACTGTTGGGAGAAGTATAAAAGTTACACGAGTAGTACTTCAGTACCAGTGGTATTAAGAGATAAAAAGGTACTTTAGTGTACTTTTTTATAAAACAGGTAGTCAGAGGTGTAGTGTTATACCTCTACTACCAAAATATCAAGTAAACGAATAACCCACTTTATAAACGAGTTGTAGTGCGACAAAATAAATACGATGCACTAACGATAATATAACTGAAATTAATAAAATATATAACTATGTTAGAAGTAATAAATAAAATAAAAGAAGACTTCCCTTTTAATGAAGAAACAGATTGTAGAGAAAAATATAACGAGTCAATACTTGATTACTTATATGAAGAAATAATAACTAAATTATAATAACTATGAAGACAATTAAATTTTTTAACAAGAACAAGTATCCATTCGCTAAAATTAACAATGTGAATTACAAGGGTTACACAGTGGGTAATTTACCAACTAAGTTCGCATTTGTTTATAATGAAGAAACAGAACAAGAAGGTGTAACAAAGTGGTTTAAATATAAAGGTTTAACTTATATTGAAGTAACAGAAAGTTTCTGGACAGAAATAAACAGAAAAAACCAAGAAATGAATATAGAAATGTTATTTAACGCTATGAATTAAAATACAAGTAATATGAAGATAAATTATAACTTAATAGAGGACGTGGAAGTTGATGGTATTGACTTCCAAGATTACCCTGACTTTGTGGACGCATTTATTTCGAGTGCTATACACGACGGTAAACCTATGTCAGACGAGATGTTAGATGAGTTAAATGAGAATTATGACTTTGTCTATGAATGTGTAACTAACCATATATTTTAATTATGAGTGTAGAGTTTGAGAAAATATTAGGAGCTGACGTGTTAGAGCACGTTAGAGTAGATTTAGAAATGTTATTTCTACATATATGTGAAGAGTATAATATAACTAATGGTGATATAACACCTAATCAAAGTCAAAGACTTAGTGATATTGAAGAAAATTTAAAAGAATTATTAGTGGAATTTATAAATCAAAACAGTTAAGAATATGAGGAGTTTTAGGTTAACTATTCAGGAGTTAAAAGATGAGGTATATAATGATGTGATACAGGAATATTCAGAGTTATCTGAAGTATTAACTGGTGATGAACTACAATACGTAGTGGGATTAATAGTAGATGATATAATTAAACAAGAAATAAACAAGTAATGAAGAAAATAATAAAGGTAATATTAAGTAACGTTAAACTAGGTAAAGCTCCTAGAGAAACTACGTGGTAAACAAAATAAATACGACCACCATTTGATAATATATATGAATTTAAAAATATAATAACTATGAATTTTCTAATTAAAAGTCCAATTACCAACTCTCAACAAGCAAAACTTTATATTGACTTTATTGAGACACAGTATATTTACCATCCAGATGACTGCGCTACGTCTGTAACTACACCAGACGGTAACAGAGTATATAATGATGAAGAAGCTTCAATGATAAATCAAAGAAACAGTGAAATATTTGACCATATCCACGATCCTTACGAGTACATACTTAATGTTAGAGAATTTAAAAATCAACTAAAATAAAATTTAAAATGAAGATAATAGATAATTTAAAATACAGAGGTGTTAATTACAAGTTTCAACAGTGGGTTACTTGGAACGGTAAACTAGCAAGTGGTTACTCGTGTGAAGACAGAGCATTGCTCAGAGACTTAAGTAGTCAAAACATAACTTCAAAAACTCATGAAGAAATGATTGACTTAATCGACTTTTATATCGAAGCATACTCCGACTTGCTATACACGCAAGAAATGACTTCAATGTATACCCAACAGTATTTTGACTTACACCCTTACGAATCTAAAGACTAATATTATGAAGTTAACTTGGGAAGAAATAAAAAATATCGCTAACCGATTAGATGAAATAATAGGTGACAACTTTCACGACGCTATGTACAATGTTATATGGGAACGTGAGAGCGATGAAGAAGTAGAAGTAACGGATGAAGATATACTAGCAATTAAAGAGCAATTAAAACGAATACTATGATGACAATGAAAGAAGCGTGCGAGTACGTTAAAAACTCAAGATTAGAAAGAGCTATGAAACACAGAGTAGAAGTAACAAAAGGCGACCTATGCGGTAGTTTTACTGACAGAGAATACAAGAAAATATCTATAAGTCAGAAATCCAACTTTGCAAAAGGTAAGAAAGCTAGTTACAACTCTGTATGGAGACACAATAATTTACCAATAATAAAAACAACTATATGAAAGCAGCAACAAACTTTAAACCAACTTCGTTCCACCATACTACAATAGTGGCTACACCTAACGAATTAATTTCTTTAGCTAATAAGTTGGGTGCGAATTACTATGATGGTAATGATGGAGAAGATAAAACGAACTTTGACTTTGATTTCGAGACAGATAACGGCGTGTACTTTACAGTGTACGACTGGAAAGAATACAGAGTATTAGATCTTGACAGAGATGTAACTTGGCACATAGGTGGCGAGACAGGGCGTGATACAAGAGAAGCAGTTGTAGAACTAGCTAAGGCTTTAACAAATTAAACTAAATAAAATGGAAGACACAAGTATAATAGAACAAGTATGGCTTGAAGTATATGGTGAAGATATGAGATTTGAATATCCTGGTTTTTTTGATGTACTCGACAACTATACAAAATAAATACGATTACTTAACGATAATATTAATGAATTTAAAATAATAATAACTATGAATTTTACTAAAGTAACAAACAGTGGTGCAATACACTTTAAACTAAAAGACAACAGAATTGGTGCAATTTACCCTACGGGCTATGTAAGAGTTTCTACATTCCAAGATAACTATTACCACAACAAAAGACTAATGTACCAAATTAATAAACAAGAGAAAAAATGGTATGACAAAAGCAAGCCTTGGGGCTTCAATATAGTACGCGTCAAAGTACCTACTTTACTAGATGGCTTTAAAATGCTACAACGCTTTGAAAACAATAATTGTGTAAACAGAGACAATGTAACACAAGAAAGCTTCCAATGTAATTCAGAAGCTATAAAAATGGTAGAATATAACTATGGTACTCTAACACTAACAGTAGTGTTCAACAGCGGTAAAAGCTATGAGTACCTTAATGTACCTAGAAAAGTATATGACGACTTAAAAATATCAGAATCAAAAGGTAAATTTATTAACACTATAATCAAGAAATTCAAATGCAGAGCACTAACACAAGCAGTTTAAGAACTATAGAAGATATAGATGAATTAGCACTATTTCAAAGTGAGGTAATGCTAGAAACATTAAAAAACTCTATTGAGTGGTCTATCGCAGATGTTGACTTATCAGGTGATGACTACTACGATTTACGCGACTATGCTATACATCGCGCTATTATACTTGCGCTCGATGAAATACACTTAGACGAACCAGACGACTTACGTGAAGTAATCTCTAATAAACTAAAAAGCTATGAGTAAAGAAATAAACAACCCATGGGATTTAGCGTGGTCTAAATGGTGGGTGCAACAGAACTACAAGAAGTGCGATATAGACGATATGACTCTCGTAGAAATTAGTGAATTGTTAGAGCAAGATTAACTTGACAAAATAAATACGATCGCTAATTGATAATATATATGAATTTAAAAATATAACAACTATGTACTGTAAATGCGGAAATGATGTGCATCCTGTGCGCCAACAACTAGGCTATAATAACTGTGTAACTTGTTCAACTACAAGAACTTACAGTCACGTACCTATTATTAACGGTAAAACAGGTAACACTATACAAATCGTCAGTCAAGAGCTGAGTGCAATAGTTCACAAATCTTGGCGGCGTAAGTAATGTAAACACGGTAGAGGGATTAGTACGGCTGCGGTATTTGACGTGGTTAAGCTAACGAAGATCCTCCAATGTGTTTAGAGTTTTACGGTATATAGCTCTATATAAATATGAAAACCGACCCCAGCGAATAAATAACAAACCTGCGTACTGGTTGAGTGTAACTAATTAAGGTACCGGAGAGCGGTTAGGAAATGTCTGGGTGGAACTAGGTCAGGTAAAAGCATTGTACAAGTAAACGTTTTCACGAGCTTGTAGTGTTATATAGGCTACCGACGGGTATGAGGTTCGAATCCTCACTAGTTACTAACAAATTAAATTAAGTAAAACTATGGAATTAAAATTAATTAACAGTAAAGAAGCTGAAAAATCAAGGTATTTTTCTACTAGAGTTGAAGAACATTACCAAATAAACTCGGCGATAAGCGTAAAAGTTAACTCATACGTTGCTATACACCAAGCTCTACACACTGATCTTCACAACCTTGAAATACAAGATTGGGAAACAACCTACTTTATTGGTGGCGAAAAGTGCAAGCATGATGGTGTTAAAGAATTATTAAACAAACTTTTCACTGATTTAAGTTATGATAAGATTGAAGATCAAATTAAAAGTGCATCTTGTGACGAAAGAAGACTAGCAGATTTGTTTCCTGAATACGAATTTATACAATCTTTATCTAAAAACAAAGCAAAGCTCTTATTAGAAACTTTATTGCCTGAAGTAAAAACAACTATTAACGATAACGTAGAGTTTATTTTTGACTGGGAATTAAAGCAAATAGCTAAAATAGCAGAAGACGATAGGTTGCAGACAATACCTTGCTTAAGCGACTACGACTTACAGAGAATTAAAAAAGGTTTTACCGCTAAGCCTTCATATAGAGAAGTAATTGTAATTAATAAAAACTAATAAACATGGAAGAGATTAAACAATTTATTGAAGATCAGAAAAATATCTTAAACAAAAGTATAGTAGCTACTCCAAAAGACAGGCAGCGATTAGAGCAATTTGCTAATGCTAACAACGGCGTAAGTGATATTCTACTAATGCAGATGTCTATACAGTTTGGTTACATTGCGGCTATTGAAGAATTAGAGCTAATAGTAAATTCTGATTATAATCTTATATAAATAAACTATGAGTGATTACAGCTTAATAAACGTTTTGGTAAAAAGAGATGGCGTTAGTAGACTAGATGCTATACAGGTTATCAGAGAAGCTCGATTAAGAGTTTTTAATGGTGAAAATCCAGAGACAATACTTTATGAAGAATTTGGTTTAGAGCCAGATTATGTGTTTGACTTGCTTCCATAGCTTGTCATAATAAATACGACAAAGAATCGATAATATAATAAACTTAAATAATATAATATGAAAACACTTTATGAAAGGCTAAAGCCAGAGGTTAAACAGCAACTAGAATTAAATTATCTAAAATACGAAACATCTGTAGGAAGGGTTTATGAGTCATTAAAAAATACTAAATGGTACTCAGATCTAACAATAGATCAAGTAAGCTCTATATATATATTTTCAAATATAGACTTAATAAAAGTTTCAGTATGGGATTTTAAATATGGTGATAATATTTTACTAGAAAATAGTTAAGTTATGAATGATATATTGCATGATGCACCGCTATTTTATCCTTCAGCAAAAGAATGGATGTGGAACTATTGTATGTACTTAGGTCCTTACACAGATAGTAAGGGAACTAATTTTGACTTAGGTATTTATTTTAGAAATGGTAAGGTTAATAGCTTTGCGATAGTAGATGGAAATGAACCAGGTGATTACTTTTCAGGAGATTGGAGAGATTATGAAGATCGTGGTTCTTATAAACGTGAATGTTACATAGAAACAGCACGTAGAGTTAAAGAATTAGGTTTAATAAAAAAGTAAATAAAGTAAAATTTTAAAACAATGACTAAAGAACAATTAGAATTAAAAGTAAAAGAGTTAACCGCAGCGTTAACACAATTCGAAACAGATCAAGCCGCACTTACTAATCAACTTAATCAAGCTAGAATACAGCTCGCTGAAGTTAATAAGCCTGTAATTTCTGTAGAAATTAGAAATCAAATACGTGAAGCAGTAAGCGAAGGCGTACGAGAATACCAGTTTGACAATGCTGATAACTACGATATTGACTTTGAATTAAACTACGACAATCGCGTAGAAGTGTCTAACATAGAATTCAACTACACAGATGATCTTGAAGAGAATATATGTCGTGAGATTGAAGACTTGTTTAAAATACAAGATGATGACGAGTGCTAATCTGATTTTGCTATACACTGTGCTCGTTACAGGTACTATATATCACGCTGACCCAGCTCAATGTAATGCAGATTACTTGACTACAGCGAGTATGAAAAAAATTAATCCCGATAATCCCGCTGGGCATCGTTGGATCGCAGTAAGTAGGGATCTTGAGAAGCTAGGTTTCACAATGGGTACCAGAGTAAGGATCTCTGGTGCCGGTGACCTGGACGGAATTTGGACGATTGAAGATCGTATGAATAAACGATGGACTAAGCGTATTGACTTTTTAGTAAACAAAACGCGCAAGTATGGTAAATGGAATAACATTAAATTAGAAATAATTTTAGAAATATGACAGCAAAAGATAAAGCAAAAGAGTTAGTACATAGGTTTAGAATTGGAGATAGAAATATGAAGTCAAAGGCCAAACAATGCGCGTTAATTTGTGTAGATGAGATGTTGGAAATGTCTTATAGTGGATATCAGTACGATGCAGAAATTGAAGTGCCATTCCTAGAAGAAGTTAAACAAGAAATAGAGAAATTATGAAAACAAAAGAACAAATGAAAACAAAAGAACAAAAATTACCTAAATGGTTTAATGGCCAAGTGTATGACGAAGGTTTAATAGTAGAAAATCCTTTCAGTAAAGAAGAGTATGAATTAAACAATATAGAGTTATCTATGTATGATTTTATAATAGGCGCTAATCAATTAGCAGAGATGGGGTTGATAGCTCCAAAAAACATACAAGATATGCAAAAAGGTTTAACTTGGTTTAGAGAAAACAACCCTGAAGCTTATATGGCTTTACTAGATTAATAACATGAACTTATTGACACAAAACAGTAAATTAAAAAAGACAAGTAAGAAACTAAGTCTTAGAGTATTTAACTTTGGCATACCAGCGTATAAATCTGCATCGGGTAAATTAACTTGCCCAATGGCAGACGCTTGTGTTAAATTTTGCTACGCCAAAAAAGGTGCTTACATATGGAGTAATGTTCAACCTGCGTTTGAAAAGCGTTATCAGCTAAGTAAGACTGATGAATTTATAGATGCAATGAATACTGAAATACTTAAGAAAAAACCTGACTACGTTAGAGTACACGACAGCGGTGATTATTACTCGCCGAAGTATCTTAAAAAATGGATTCAAATCGCTAATGACAATCCTGACGTTAAATTTTATAGTTACACTAATATGATAGATATGATTCTAAAGACTTCATTACCAGACAACTACGATATTATATTCAGTGACTCAGGTAAACAAAAGCACTTGATAGACAAAAGAAAACACAGGCATACTAAAATATTTGATAGCTCAAAAGATTTAGTTAGCGAAGGTTACACTGACGCAAGTAGTATAGACTTAAACGCCACTAAATGGTTTAACCCAACAAACAAAGTAGGATTAATATTTCATTAATATGACAGAAGAACAAATGAATAAGTTAGCTGATATAGTAGCTAGAAAAGTTGTAAACGAATTAGAAGAAAAACAAAAACAATGGGATCAAGAGCTGAATGACAATGTGTCAGACTTTTTTACTCAAGATAATACTCATGATGTAAAGTTTTTATCTGAAGAAGAGTTTATAGAAAATCAAATAAAAGAATTACAACAACTATTAGAGAGAACAATAGAAAAAGAAGACTACGAATACGCTAGTAAAATAAACGCAAAAATAGCACAATTAAAAGAAAAACTAAAATAAGTATAATTTTTTTAATAAAAAAATATGTGACATTAGGCTATTAATATTATTAGTAATAGGCTTTTGTCACAGTTTAATTAAATGGAATACAGTAGAAATTTAAAATATCTAAATAATCATAGAATTATATATAGGAGAGATCCTGTTAATGATAAACCAACTACTACATATGAGTGGGGTTGGCATTATGAAGATGGTACTAATGAATGCTATACACTATTTAATACGCGTGCTAAAATAAACACGTATAAGAGTCTTAAATGGCATTTGTATGTATTATGGTATTTGAATCCTAAAATGAATCCAGATAAGTTTATATCATTGTCTAATTATATATGCGACAAACGAAATGGATTCGTAACGTTTAGTATAAATGAGCAGATAATGAATAGTATAAACTATGACGTAAGCATGTCTGATTTAGATAAACCACCACCTAATAAAACTAGAAAAATAATATTCAAAGAGTTTAGTGGTTTAAGTATAAACGAAAAACTTTCTATAGTAGGTAAATTAGTAGGTAGAAAAAATATGGTAGACCAAGAATCAATATATCAATGCATGTTAGATTTGCATGATACGGGTAAAAAAATAACGATAGGAAGGTTAGCTGGACTATTAGACTGTTCAACTAGAACAATATATAGAAATATGGGTAATGAATTAAAAAAAGAAAAAGAATTACTTAATCAAAACAAATACGATCACTAATTGATAATATAAATATGAAAAAATATAACGTACAGAATTATATTAGATACAAAGAAGACCTAAAAACTTCTATATGCAATCTAGAGGGTAAGTTTTATGATGAATATACTAGAAATGAACTTATTGTAAAGTTTATGCCTCTTGTAGAAAACTTAGCTAGAAAATTTGCTACATCACAGCAAGCTTCTGGTGTTTTAAGTATTAACGATTTAATACAAGAAGGCAATAAAGGTCTTGTTATGGCAGTTGACAAGTTAGACTGGTTAAAACTAAATGAGTCACCTGACATTGAAAAGACTTTAAAAAGTTTTTTTAGTAAACGTATAAAAGGCGCTATAAGACGAGCTATGGATATAAATAGAGGTAATATAAAAATACCAGAGCGTAAGTTAAATGAAATAAGAAACAATCCAGATAATGATAAAATAGTATCTATGTTTTTTAATTCTATATTTCAAAGCATAGATGAAAAGTATGGAACTGACGAAGATGATTATTTTAATAATATTGAAGATAAGTCTAAGGATTATAATCTAAATATATTAAACGCCTATATACTAGGTCTAATGAAACAACATTTAAACAGTAATGAGTACGATGTACTAAGACTTTCGTTTGGACTCGACTGCGATAAAATGAAAGCTATAGATGTGGCTAAGCTTTTAAATATAAATAACAAGACAGCCAACATAAAAATATCTAAGATAAAAAAAGAAGCAATTAACAAGCTTATAGAAAATGTAGACAGAGCGCAAGTTATTGATTATCTTTAACTTAAGCGTTAATAAATTAAAAAAACACGTAATTATAATATAGTATGACAAAGACAAAATCAACGCTAAATGACAAGTTAGCAGAAATTCAAACAAAGTTTAAATCTAAAAAATCTAGGTTTAACTCTTTCGGCAAGTACAACTTCAGATCAGCCGAAGACATTCTCGAAGCAACAAAACCCTATTTATTAGAACTAGGAGTAAGTGTTAAAGTATGTGAGGAATTAATTAGTAATACTAATTTTCCCATAATACAATCGTCCGCAATAATTAGCGACGGTGTAGATGCTATACACGCTACAGCTATCGTTGGTGTTGACCTTGATCAGAAAGGTATGCAAATGCCACAGAAGTTCGGAAGCGCGTCTTCCTACGGTAAGAAATACGCATTAGGTAATTTATTTCTTATCGATGACACAGCAGATGCTGATGCAACTAATGCGCACGGTAAAGCACCGGTAGCTAAAAACACATTAACCTCAGAAAAAGATCCAGCTTATCCAAAAGCAGTAGATTTTATTAAAAAAGGAGGTAAGTTGTCAGCTATAAAAGCTAAATACAATATTTCAAAAGAAATAGAAACAAAACTAAAAACACTTTAGTATGAATGATTTGACAATAAAAGATATATTAGAGAAACTTAAAAACGACGAAGATTACTACGGTGATTTTGGTAGACAGTTTAGAAGTAATTCTGATATATCTACATTGTTAACAAACCCTTTAGCTTTAGGTCAAAGTCAAGGTTCTAACATAAATTTTTTAATAGGTGGGTATTTCCATACGGCAATACTAGAGCCTGATAAAATTAAAAAGTTTAAAATAATAGAATCAACGACTAGAAACACTAAAGCTTACAAGGAGATTTCTGGTGGCGAAATGTGTCTGTTGAAGCACGAAGTAGATAACATTGAACTGCTTATAGATAAAATACACGATAATGATATGTGTATGAATCTTATAAAAGGTATCAATGTAGAATACGAACAACCAGGAATTAAAGAGATTGCAGGTTTAATGTGGAAAGGCAAAGCTGATATTGTTAATCACGATGAGAAGTTAGTTGTAGATTTAAAAACAACGAGTGATATATCAAAATTCAGAAGCTCAGCTTTTCGATATAACTATGACAGTCAAGCCTACATTTATAGAAGACTATTCGGTTATGATCTAGTGTTTATAGCTATAGACAAAAAAACACACCAAATAGGCATGTATGATTGTTCTGATGAATTCTATGAAAGCGGCTTAAACAAAGTTCAACAAGCAGTAGAGCAGTATAAACTGTTTTACGAAAACGAGGATTTTAATCCAAAAAATTATTTTATTAACAAAACACTTTAAAAATTATGGCTAGTATTATCAAAGCTAACATTAACTTAAACGAGATCCCTAAGGATAAAATATACAAGGGGAAAAAAGGATCTTATTTACCAATTACAATCACATTAAATGATGAGATTGATAACTATGGTAATCAAGGCCCTGTAGTAGTAGAGCAGTCAAAAGAAGAACGTGAAGCTAAAGCTCCAAAAGTTTATTTAGGAAATGTAAAAGTTGTATGGACTAATGGAGACAATGTTGCTGCTGCTCCAAGAACAGATCAACCTCAGCAAGCGGCACCTGCTCAATCGTTTGCTCCTCAAGAAGATGATCTACCGTTCTAAACTAAGGACAAGTAATAGTTCTTATTTAAGATACAAAATTGCATTAGATATGTATAGAAATAACGGAGAAATAGCGTGTCAATTTTGTCATGCTAGCATGTCGCAAGAAGAATATGACTTCTGCGATATATGTCCAGAATGCAGAGACGAGGAAGAATGGTAATTAAATTAAATTAAATGCAGACATTAGAGATCAATGGATTTTTGATTGACGAGTTCAATCAACATAAGCTTGAAGAGGGAAAAAAGCAGGGCGTATGCCCTCTTTGTTCTCGCGATAGAAAACCCAAGAATCAAAAGGCAAAATGTGCGTCTTATGATTGGGAACGGGGTCTCGGTACTTGTCATAACTGTAACAAATCATTTCAACTACACACTTATCAACGCAAAGGTGCGGCTGAAAAAGTATATACTAAGCCAGAGCCCTATAAGTTTGAAGAGCCTGGCATGAAAGTTGAAGATTGGTTTAAGACAAGAGGTATATCCAAGCAGACTCTTAGTGACTTAAAAGTTACTGAGGGTCCTGAGTGGATGCCACAGACCGGTAAAACCGAGAATGTAATAAAGTTCAATTATTTTATGGGCGGTGAATTAACAAATGTTAAATACCGAGATGGAAGAAAGAACTTTAAATTATATAAGGGTGCTGAGAAAGTATTCTATAATATAGACAGTATAGTAGGCTACGAGTATTGCGTCGTAGTTGAAGGCGAAATGGACGTTTTAGCACTGCATGAGGCTGGTGTAACAAACGCTATATCAGTTCCTAATGGAGCTACGTTAAACACAAACAACTTAGATTACTTAGATAGTTGTATAGATTATTTTGAAGATAAAGAGAAAATAATATTAGCCGTAGATTCAGATGAAGCTGGTCAAGCATTACAAGCGGAATTAATAAGAAGGCTAGGTTCTGAAGTATGCTACCTATCTACTTTTGATGACTGTAAAGATGCTAATGAATATTTATTAAAATATGGAAAAGAAAAATTATCAGAGCGTATTTCAGGAGCAAGACCAGTACCACTGGAGAATGTTACAACGTTCAGGGATATTGAAGATGAAGTCACGGACTTTGTTCGCAATGGTTTTAAGCCAGGCTTTCAAGTTGGTTTACAAAACTTTGATGATATATTTTCAACTTATACCGGTCAATTTATTACTGTCACTGGTATTCCTTCTTCCGGTAAAAGTGATTTTGTCGACCAAATGGTTGTTGGCTATAATGCGAACTATGGTTGGAAGACGGCGTTTGCTTCTCCAGAGAATGTACCAACATATCTTCATGCGCACAAATTAATGCGTAAGACTTGGCAAGGTATGCCAACTAGAGACGATATAGGTGGCGATAAGTGGAATCAAATAGCAGATCACTGCAACAGTAATTACTTTCATATTGATATGGAACGTTATACATTAGAATCAGTGCTTAAAAAAGGTGCTGAGCTTGTTAAGCGTAAAGGTATTAAATGTCTAGTTATAGATCCATTTAATAAAGTAAGGGACGTTGATTGCAAGACTGAAGACGTTAATAGGTACACTATGGAATACTTAAGCAAAATAGAAATGTTTGCTAAAAAGTATGACGTACTAGTATTTATTGTTGCTCACCCTACTAAAATGTATAAAGACAAAGACGGTAAAATTGAAGAGCCAACGATGTACAATATTAAAGGTGGTGGTGAATGGTACGATGCTAGTTATCATGGTATATTAGTTCACAGAGATTACGATGCTAAAACTGTTAAAGCCAAAGTATTAAAAATAAAGTTTCAAAACTTAGGTGAAAATGGTGCTGAAGCTAATTTTAAATGGGAACCAAAGTCAGGTTGTTTTATTCCGCATGAAGATATAAATATCAGCGGTGAAAAAATGCCTTGGGAATAAATGGCTAAAAACAAAGGATCATTTGATATGGGTGATTACACAACTAGCGCGATAGATATAAAGTCTTACGTTTGGTGTATTAGAAATAAAATACATATATACCCAGTAGCTATAAGAGAAGCTAGATGGACCATTGAAGTTAAAAACAAAGATAATATAAGTAGAGATCCTAAAGATTACACTAAGTCTAACATATGGGCTAAGGTATACGAATACTACAGATATTATTATAACAAGTACAGTAACAATGAGAAATAAATTTTATAATGCAGATGAAGCTTACGAAGCTTTAATGGATGAGGTTGTTATTAATGGTATAGAATTTGACAACACGCAAGCTATATTTAATTGCGGTTTTTATATTCTAAATCCAGAAGACAATCACATTACAAATAAGCAGCGTAAGTGGAGTTTAGATTATGCAGAGGCTGAATGGCAATGGTATTTATCCGCTGATCCAAATATTAAAAAACTTGGTGATTTGTATGGCAAAATACCGCCAATATGGAAACGTATGGCTGATGAGTATGGTAATGTTAATTCAAACTACGGCTACCAGTGGAAACGCAAAGATCAGTTAGATAAAGTTGTCAGTATGCTTAAGGATAATCCAAAAACAAGAAGAGCTTCAATATCTATTTATGATGGCAAAGAAATAGAAAACTACGAAAACGATACACCATGTACATATGCTATACATTTTACAATTGTAGATGATAAACTGTGTATGTCTGTCTATATGCGTTCTAATGACATCTGGTATGGTTTCTGTAACGATCAATACCAATTTTCATCATTACAAAAATTAGTTGCACAGAGGCTCTCTATTGACGTTGGATGGTATTACCATCACGCGCACAATATGCATTTATATAATGATAAACTATAAAATATGATAAAAGAACAAAAATATCATTTATACCACATACCTGGTAAAAAAATAGGTATAACACGTAATCTTAATAAGAGGGTTACAATGCAGCAAGGTTATGCATCAGACGAATACGAAGTTCTACTTACTAGTGATGATATAGATTTAATATCAGCTATGGAGTTAGAACTTCAAAAGTCTTATGGGTACAAGGTTGATAGGCAATCTTATAAAAATCTAATAAAATCAAATACAATGAACATAAACGCTACAGAGCAGACATCAACATTTCCGTGTCCATTAAATAAGCTGAAAGGCCAACTAATGGACAATTTAGACTTAAGCTGGTACACTAGTTTGGGTGAATTTAAAATAACATCTGAAGTTGTGCCTTGGATAGTTCAAAACGCCAAAGAGTCTATGTATAATAAAAACAGGTGTTACATATATAACAAAGCTTTTTATGAAGCATTTCTTAATCCAAAGCATAATCCAAAAGAGGAATGTATAAACAATAATACAGGCTGCGAAAGATTTGATCTTATAAGAGCTTGGGCTAAAGAAAGAGGCATATACGAAAGAGGTGATTCTAAAACTCAATATCTAAAACTAATGGAAGAAGCTGGAGAGCTAGCTCAAGCGTTGTTAAAACGCGACGAACCTGAGATCATCGATGCTATTGGAGATATAGTTGTAGTGTTAACTAATCTAGCGGCAATAGAAGGTCTAACAATTGAAGGTTGTATTGACAGCGCCTACAGCGAAATATCTAATCGCAAAGGTAAAATGATTAACGGAACATTTGTAAAAGAACAATTATGAAGATAGAAACTAAAGATGAAATAGTACTAGCTGTACTTAGAAAAATGGATCAAAGAAGTATTATTGGTCAGCAAAAATATGGCGCTACAATGATGCAAGAAATTGAAGGTCAAAAAAAAGATCTTAATCGTTTCTTAGTTGATGTTCAAGAAGAGCTTATGGACGCTTTGCTATACATAGAAGCTGCTAAGCGTTGTTTATCAGACGAAATAGAAGAAGCTATGTTAGCTAAAATAGAACACGACAATGTAATACACAATATAGATGTTCATGAAGAAAATACCTTATAAAAGAAAAAAACGCAAAAAAGGTCCAGTACAGTCGAAGAAGGTGTCATATGATGGCATCAACTTCGCTTCTGGTCTTGAGCGTTATATGTATATGGCTTTGAAAAAAGCTAGGATTAAAAACAAGTACGAAGGAGAAACATTTGTTCTGTTACCTGGTTTTCATTTTGAAAACGAAGTATATGAAAGACAAGCCAACGGTAAAGGTGATTATAAAAATAGAGGTCAAAAAAGAATACTACCTATCAAATACACACCTGATTTTATTGGCGAAGACTTTATAATAGAAACAAAAGGCAGAGCTAATGAATCATTTCCAATGCGATGGAAGCTATTTAAAAGATTAGTGATGAATCAGTTTCCTAACGTAACTTTGTACAAACCACAAAATCAAAAAGAATGCGACATAACAATAGATCTGATCCTGAAAAATCGAAACAATTAGCAAGACAGAAGTACGCTGAGCGTCAAATAAATAAATTTGTTAAATGGAGCTGGGATATGAGAGGTAGAGTTAAGTATAAAGAATTAGTAGAATTACAAGATAAATATAATATAAAAGTTTATGGATGAAAACGAAGAAAAAAGCTGGAGCATATCGATAGGTTTGTACCCAGGAGTATTATTAGGAATTAGAAGTTACGTAGAGCAAAAAAGAACGACTCACGTATTTTATTTACCATTTATTGATATAGCTTTTGTTAATGAAAAATAAGTTAGATATTATAGCTTTCTTTGTAGATAATATTCTACTTGATATGGAAAACATAGATGCGTCTACAACTAAGATTAATTTAAATGCATATATAAGTGCTTGGAAAACAAACTTAAAGACAATTAAAAGTATAACAGATGAAGAATAATAATAAAGATCAATTAAACACTGCCCGGGAAGAAGTAAATTCTCGGGTTAGTAAACTTAGTTATTTAGGTAAAAGTAAAAAGATTGCATGGGGTAATCAAAGAAGAAATCGTTCAATTTAAAAAAATATAATGGGATTATTTGATAAAAGAATAGCTTACAAGCCTTTTGAGTACCCAGAGTACTATACAGAAGGCTGGTTAAAACAAGCTCAGGCTTTTTGGCTACACACTGAAATATCTATGCAGAGTGACATAAAAGACTGGAACGAAAAATTAAATGAAAAAGAAAAACACTTAGTAGGAAATATACTACTAGGTTTTGCACAAACAGAGTGTGCTGTGTCTGATTACTGGACACAAAAAGTCGTAGGTTGGTTTCCTAAACACGAAATACAACAAATGGCAATGATGTTTGGATCACAAGAAACAATACACGCTGTTGCTTATAGTTATCTGAACGAGACTTTAAAACTAGAGGATTATGAAGCGTTTTTACATGAGCCAGCAACTGCTGATAGATTTGATAATTTGGTTGCTTATGACGGTGATAGTAGGGTTGGCATTGGTAAAAGTTTGGCTGTATTTTCAGCCTTTGCTGAGGGGGTTAGCCTTTATTCTGCTTTTGCTGTATTATATAGCTTTCAATTAAGAAATTTACTTAAAGGCATAGGTCAACAAATGAAATGGTCAGTGAGAGATGAATCACTGCATAGTAAAATGGGTTGCCAGCTCTTCAGACACATGTGTCAAGAAGATAGTCAGCTACTAAGTTTATGCAGAGAAGACATAATTAAGGCTGCTGAGACTATGGTTAGATTAGAAACTAAGTATATAGACAAAATGTTTGAAGCTGGTGACGTAGAAGGTATATCAGCTAATGACTTAAAACACTTTATAAAAAAGAGAGCTAATGAAAAACTTGTGGAACTTGGTTACGTCGACTTGGGATCGTATTTCCCATATGACAATAAAGCAGCGGGTAATCTTGATTGGTTTTATCATCTTACCGGCGGGGTTACTCATACTGACTTTTTTGCAACTAGGCCAACGGATTACTCGAAAGCAGGTGAAGGAGAAGACTTTGAAGATATATGGTAATGAATATAAAAAGAAAGTGGAAGTATAGACTTATAAAGTTTTTAAGATATACTAATAAACTTACGTCATATCAAAAGTTCGCATCCCGTGTCGGTTACATGGGTGCGGGTTTTCTGATAGCCGCGCAATGGACGCTAGAGCCTTTACTATACATAATAGGTTTTGTATGTGTTATGATACAAACTTCGTCTAGAAAGCAATGGAATTTAGTAGCTTTAAATCTTAACGGTTTATTAGCTTGGATAAAACACTTAACAACAATTATATAATATGTGGAATGAAAAATGGATTAAAGGAGAAGATTACCCTGTTTGGGGTAATACAGACGTATACAAGAAAACTATATCCGGGGGATATTTATTTGACGGAGAAACGCCTAAAGAGGCATACAAAAGAGTCGCTAAAACAGTTGCTCGTAGGCTTTATAAGCCTGAGATGGCTGAAACGTTTTTTGACTATATCTGGAACGGGTGGCTTTGCTTGGCTAGTCCAGTACTCAGTAATACTGGTACTGATCGTGGTCTTCCTATTAGTTGTTTTGGAATCGATGTCGCTGATTCCATACAGGACATAGGATCAAAAAATTTAGAGATGATGCTACTCGCTAAGCACGGCGGTGGAGTAGGTATTGGAGTTAATCAAATTAGACCCGCTGGCGCTAAAATAACAGGTAATGGAACATCAGACGGAGTCGTACCTTTCTGCAAAATATATGATTCAACAATACTTGCAACTAATCAAGGATCAGTTAGAAGAGGAGCCGCATCAGTTAATATCAATATTGAGCATGATGATTTCGAAGAATGGCTGGAAATCAGAGAACCTAAAGGAGATATTAACAGACAGTCGCTTAACTTACATCAATGTGCAATTATTGGTGATAAATTTATGCGAAAACTTGAACAAGGAGATGCTTTGGCTAGGAGTAGATGGAGTAAACTTCTTAGAAAACGAAAAGCTACTGGAGAGCCGTACATTATGTTTAAGGGAAATGTTAACAAAAACAATCCAGAAGCATACAAAGAAAACGGTTTAAAGGTACATATGACAAACATATGCTCTGAGATAACATTACACACTGATGAAAATCATAGCTTTGTATGTTGTTTATCATCATTAAATTTAGCTAGATATGAAGAATGGAAAGATACTAACCTTATATACGACGCAATATGGTTTCTTGATGGCGTCATGGAGGAATTTATTCAAAAAGCAAAAGGACTTAGAGGTTTTGAAAACGCAATACGATCAGCTCAAAAAGGAAGGGCCTTGGGCTTGGGGGTCCTTGGATGGCACACATATCTCCAAGAAAAAGGTATTCCATTTGAAGGTTTACTTGCTCAGTTTGAAACTAGGAAAATTTTTAGCCAGATTAAGATCGAAAGCGAAAGAGCTTCTATGGCACTTGCTGAAACATACGGTGAACCTTTGTGGTGCGCTGGTACTGGTTTGCGTAATACTCATTTGCGTGCCGTTGCTCCTACTGTCAGTAATAGTAAGCTTTCAGGAAACGTAAGTGCTGGTATAGAACCTTGGGCCGCTAATGTGTTTACAGAGCAATCATCTAAAGGAACTTTTATACGTAAAAACCCTACGTTATTAAAGTTATTAAGAAAACTTAAAATAAATACAAATGAAACATGGGATAAGATACTCGCAGATGGCGGTAGCATTCAAGGTTTACCTGAGCTTGATGATGTTGTTGTTGGCTCGCACAAAATTCCAGCGAAAGAGGTGTTTAAGACGTTTAAGGAGATTAATCAACTAGAGTTAGTTAATCAAGCAGGTTTGAGACAGCAGTATATAGATCAGTCTGTTAGTCTTAACCTAGCTTTTCCTAGTGAAGCTACACCTAAGTGGTTAAACAAGGTTCATTTTGAAGCTTGGAAAAACGGTATTAAAACTTTATATTATACTAGGACAGAATCTGTCTTACGTGGAGATATTGCAAAGCAAGCAATGAGTGAAGATTGCTTAGCTTGTGATGGTTAGTTGTTTAGTTAGTTGTGAAATTAGGGTGCTGGAAACAGTACCCTTTTTTTTATATGTCACAGTATTCTTCCTCAACGTTAAAACAAGGGCAAGCTTTAGCAGCAAACTCATTATGCCCATGAATAGTTGCGTTAGGATGCATCTTCTTTAGCGCTCTGATGATCAGTAGTAAGCTTTCTTTTTGTTCCGGTGTTCTAGTGTCTTTAGGTTTTAAAAGCTCATCTAAACCGCCTATATAACATATTCCTATGCTGCCTTTATTATGACCTTTTACATGAGCTCCTTGTCTTGTTATTTCTCTACCGTATTCAATACGACCATCTAAAGATATTACGTAGTGGTATCCAATACCTGACCAACCTCTTTGCTTGTGCCATTGATCTATAGTTTCAGCTTTAATTTCTTGCCCTTCTTTTGTAGCTGAACAGTGAACTATAATTTTATCTATATCTCTCATGACTAAGACACATTACTTTTAGAAGATCTTCTTTTACCCATACCTACTTTCTTTTTAGCTCTAACAACCTTAGACTTTTCAGACTCAGTCATATTGCTCCATGTTTTAGGAGATTTGGAACTTACTTTTTTAGAAGGTCTACACACTTTAGTGTTCTTGTTTTTACTAGAACCGCATACGTTGCCTTTTTCGTCTTTCCACTCTTCTTTAAACCAACGCTTTAGCGCTAATCCTTTATCGGTTTTTCGGACTTTAAACGGCGTGTTGTTTTGTTTATATGCCATTACTTTATTTTTCCTTTTCTTTTTCTACATTTAGCTATATAACCAGAAGCGTAAGCAGATGGGAATACATCGTATTTAGCTTTAGCTTTGTGATAGCACGCATCTTTCTTTTTAGCAGGTGACCCTATATGATAACCGTTGTTGCCTAGAACACCTAAGCCTTGAGGCCCTATTTTTTTAGCTATACTTATAGGACCGCCAGATCCATCAGCGTTCATACTTACTTCTTGATTAACGGGGAATTTGTTACTTCTGTTTTGAGAAACACGCTTTGTAATTGGCTCTGTTTTTAAATTTGATCTCATATTAATCATCTTTTTTAACGTTATACCATTTTGTTACAGTATAACCTATAGTTATTATTAATAGTATTATTTTCAACCAGTCTTCTATTGTAGTAAATGTTGTTACGCCTAAAGCACCAGCGTTCATAGCGTATAGTTTTATGTCTGATAAGCTCATTATTTTGTTTTTACAAATTTATTTTTTTCTAGTTTATAACCTTTTTCAAACATAATATCTTTTATGCTATCTTGTTTTTCGTATTCTTTAAGTATTGCATCTTCATATTCTTTAGTAATAGAAGATAGTTTTTTACCTTCGTGTATTTTACTAAAACCCTTAATATAAGCTTCTTTAATTTCTATTTGCCTAAGTGATTCTTTGTAAGCTTTTTTCATGTCGTTAATATTTTTTCTACTTACTTTAGCTTTTTCAATACCCTCTTTTTTTCTTTTAGCTTTACCTTCTGCTTTTATAAGCTCGTGCTCCTCGTTTTTAGCACCAACGTCCCAAGTTCTCCAACCAAGAGCTAATGCTACTCTTTGCCAAGCTGAATTTCTAGCATCTAAAGCTTCTGTAAGACTCTCTACTTCACTAGTCATTCTTTCTAAAGGAAAATTAGTAGCGCCTTCAACGTAAGCTCCTAAAACTCTATATTTAGGACTAAGATTAAACTTACCATCTATAGTGACGTCCCACCCTCTAGCTTCTACAACATCTTTTTCAAACTTCTCAGTTTGCATACCGCTATATATTTTTCTAAGCTTAGAGCCAACAGATGGCGCTAAATTAGCAGCTTGGAGTATAACGTAGGCATTATCTGCCATAAAGCCTTTTTCTTCTTGTTTCTTTTTTTCTAAATAAACATTTTTTATAGTAGAAATAAACGCACCAGGCACACCAAAACCACCTTTTAATATAGTATCTGATATACCATTTATTATTCTACCTTGCTTTGTACTTACTACTTTACCGTACTTTTCTAATTGTTCTTCTTCTGTTAAATCGTCATCTTCATCTTCAAAGCCTGGTATTAAAGCAAATAAAGCGTTTTGTAGTGCTGAAAATATTAAGTTTTGTATAGCTCCATAGTAAATAATCTTACTTAAATTAGAAAAATCACTTTGAATCATCGTTAAGCCAGGCGTGCGTCTTCTATTCTTTATGTCTAAAGCAGCTTTCTTGATAGACCTATTTAATTGTATAGGTGTGTTTTGAAAAGCTAAAAGTAATCTACCTAATGCGCTTGCTTGATCAGAAGATATTAAGGCAGGATCACCAGATTGCTGAGTTTCTTCCGCTATAACACTAAAGTCGTCAAAAGCTTTATCTTCTGCTTGTTTATCTGTGTATTTTCTTACTAGCTCACTACCTTCTGCAATATATTCTGCTTTATAAGAGTTGACTCTGTTTCTGTAAAAACTAGCTCCACCAGAAGCTATAGCGAAGCTGTCAACCATCTGTGTAGGTGTAAAACCTATTTTTAATAAATAACTCAATGCAGCTAAAGCTTTGTTTTTGGAACCTTTAACAGCGCTAGCTATTTCAGCTTCATTAACATCACTTCTTAAACCAGATCTTCTTTGTTTAAGTTTTGCTGAATTAAATATCATAGTAAAATCTTTCCAAAACTGAGGCTGATTAGCAAAAGCTAAACCAGCTTTTAACATGTTGTTGTCGCTCCAGTTTATAAAGTTAGCAGTTGATAAAGTTTGTAATACCGCAGACCTTCTGTTAAAAAACATTATAGCACCTATAGAGTTGTTAATCCAGTTATTAAATCTATTTACATTTTTATTGTTACCTGAAGGACGGTTTGTTCCATTCTTCATTCTATACATTATGTCTTCCAGTGCTTCTCTATGAGAACGCCCGTACAAAGCTTCTACTTTATTTAAGTTTTTCTCACTAAATATAATGTCTACATTTTCTATAAACTCTGACAGATATTCTTTTCTACCTACCTTTTCTGTTATATTATTAAGATCTGATAGTATTGTTTCAGCATCCCAATGAGCTGATGGTTTTGTCCATTTTTTTCTTTTAGCAATACGTTGCAACATTTGTGTGTATTGAAGAAGCTCTTTGTCTTTTGATATAAAATCAACAAGCCTGTTTTTGTCTTTAATATCTAATCCAGGTATTTCGTAACCTGCTTTGTTCCATAAATACACTCTTATAGCTTGATCATGCGTATATTCAAAATTAGGTAGTAATTTACCTAGCTTTTTTAATACAGGTTTATACATTTTATTAAGCTTCTTAAAATCATCTTTAAGAGCTTGTTTCTTCTGGTATATGGCTTTAACACCTCTAAAGTATGGTGTTATCAAAGCATCTTGAAAAAACTTTTGATCAGCTTCGCCCTGCTTTCCTTTTCCAGAAAAAGCATACATAGTTAAACCTTTAAAATCATCTAGCGAACTAGGCATCCATACTTTAAATCTACCTTTTCTAGCGCCAAGTCTACTAGCTGCCACTTTAGAGTATTCTTTTTCACTTAAAACACCTTTGTTTCTCTGTATTATATCATTAAAGTTTTTATCTAAAGAAGCACTAAATTTAATCTTAGCTTGCTGAACCTTACCCTTGACGTCAAATGTATCTAAAACTTCTTTTACAGCTTTTACATTACCTAAGTGATCATCAGCAAAATAGAAGTCATTATAGCCTTCAGCAACCTTACCTATCATCCAATTAGCTTTAGCTTGAGGATTACCATCAGCCAAGCCCACTATGTTGTCTAGCTTTATATCTAAACCAATACCTTTTAAAAATTTGTGTATAGCAAATTTTGAATCTGGTGGTCTAGCAGTTAGTATGTATACGTTTTCATTACCAAACTTTTTATTTCTAGCGATAGCCTTATCAAACATAGGACCTTTCTCGCCTTT
>Ga0208134_1000581_pt1 | contig 23982 bp, 32 predicted proteins | sample VirMetDEL_Mar_31_FD_184515 | JGI IMG/M metagenome (GOLD analysis project Ga0208134, IMG submission 184515) | Aqueous microbial communities from the Delaware River and Bay under freshwater to marine salinity gradient to study organic matter... | ecosystem: Environmental > Aquatic > Marine >... | reverse complement strand
TCAGTTATCTAAGGAAGAAACCAAAGGCTACGATTGCGATGAGATGTGGTTTTACTGCCATGATCTGTACTCAACCTTCTGCGATAGCGAATTCAATGACGATAATATCTCTGAGATAGATGCTATGAATAAGTTCCTAAAGAATATAGAAGAGCGAATAGCTTGGTGTAAGTATAATCCTCCGCTAACTAATGAACAGAGGAAGTATAGAGTATACGCTTCGACAACAACTAAATCCTTTGTTGATATTAATGCAACGGATTATGATGATGCTATAAAGAAGGGTGGGGATGTATTAAAAGAGCAACCGTATGTATTCCCTAATTGCATTCGTCATAAAGGTAATTTCATAAAAATTGATTCACCTCCACCTTCAGTTTATTCAGCAGAACAATTAGAAGATGAGGAGGTGAGCCATGCTTGATCAAAAGAAAGTAGACCCCTTCAAGGAAGTCAAAGATTATGATTGGAGCGAATCTAACAATAATTCCGCATGGAAGGAAGGTTGGACTATATGGGAATGCTACGGCTCTGATAATGGATTTTTACAAATCGGCAAATACGATAATGAAGATGACTGTGAAGTCCATTTACAGAACGAAGAAGATGCATGGGATATCGTGTGGAATGGGAATAAGCCATATCATATAAAGGCTCTAGAAATTATCAAAGAGTACAACCCCATAGAGTATAGCTACATTCTAAAACACATAAATAAAGATAAGGAGGTGGTATCAGCTTAACCCTATACTCCCATCGACTGAGATCGTAGGTCTTTGATGACTAATGGGAGCAACCAATATTGGTTAAACTTAAACAATTAAAACAATGTACGATAAAAGTGGAAGAGTGAAACTCGCTGAGTTACTAATCAGAAAATATCCTAAAATACTTAAAAAACTCGAAAATGAACTCAATGAGAAATTTGAAATTTACTGGAATCAACATCAAATATTGGATATTCCAAATGAAATAGAAAAGAATAAATCTCACATAGCAACATATATGTCTACTATAAAAAAGATGAGAGAAAAAAAAGATATATATATAGATCAATGTATGTCTAGTGTTAAGAAAATAACAGAAGAGAATGAAGAATTAATGGAAGAATGGTTGACAAAGTACGAATTAATAAAAAATCAAATTGTCGGATTTGAGGATGACCTACCAAAATATGAACTATCCATTGGAGTGAAGACTAATGCTGAAATTATGAAAATTATAAAGAAGAATAAACCAAACATAAAGGAGGTGAGCCATGGATAACGTAATAGATTTTATAAATAAAACTACGAATGAAGAAAAACTTTTTCTCATTGAGCGTTTAGCGAAAGATATATGTATCGCACATTATCATACGGATAAGAAATCTGTAGAGGTGATGGGTTTGTGTGATGTATCCCCAACAGTAATGAATGGTACATCCTTTCAATTGAATACAAGAGATTTCATAGATTATATGGATGAAAAAGATAAGGAGGTGAACCATGAGATTCATTTATAACTACCACGATATCGGAGATGTGGTTTATTTAAAGACAGATAACGACCAATATGAAAGGATAGTCACTGGTTATTACGTTAGACCATCAGCTATTACCTATGGACTAACGCAAGGCACTGAGGAGTCCTGGCACTACGATTTCGAGATCACTGTTGAAAAGCATTATTTCGAAGGCAGTTAGCGCAATGACTTTTGAAGGCGCAGTAAGAAGAATAATACCACCACTAAATAAATGTTTAAATTAATCGAAGAAGAATGAAAAATGTAGAATTAAGTAAGAAGATGTGTTGTACGGTTTGCGGTAAGGACAAACTTGAGTGGGCGGCACACGTTGACGAGTTCAACAATATTGTAGAGAGAGACGACTACGTGTTTTGTAACAATTGCGAAAGGGAAACTAATGCAGTTGTAAAGTCAAAATATAGAAACCCTCTCAGCGATAAGGAGTTGTACGAGGTTGGTTTGTTAGCCGTAAGTGGTGACATGTCAAAATATGGTATGGGAGATAAATCTGAGTTTATCCGATTCGATTTCAGTCATATTAACCTAGTAGAGAACTACCTTAATAAGTGTATTAGGTATCTGATGAGAAGAGCAATTTCAATTGACTTTTTGGATGCTATGAAGGATGAGAACGATGCATATCAGAACCTCAGAGATGTCAGCGTGTTCGGACACAAGTATCAGGCTCGTACAAGTTGGATTCTTTCACCTCTAGAGTTTGCCTACAATGTCAAAGATATTTATATCATTGATCGGAGATCGCTATCTAATAGATTGGCACTTGACAAGCAATATAAGGATTAAGTTGGTGCGTATATAAGATAGATTATGACGGACAAACAACTAAGTGTTTTAGATACTATATCAAGGATTAGGTCTGAATCTAATAAAATGTCGAACCTAGAGGTATTCGCTTTAAAGAAGGAGTACGGTGTTTCGATTTACTATCTGATTACAGGTAAGGGAGATATTTTCTTACCCATAAAGGATGACAACCGAGGAAAGAGGCTATGAGTTTAATAGAAATAGTGAGAGGTCTCTTTTCAAGGAGGACAGGCCCAATTGGCTTTGAAATGATAATACCATTTTCATTCCCAACAGAGGAGGCTAAGAAGAAATTCTTAGACAATACAAATGAATTTTTAAACAACAAAATAACAATATTATGATCAAAAAAGAATGGCACTTTCTTCAGGAGTACAATACTCAGGAAAAGATTAGACAAATTGCAGAAGAAGTCGTAGATCGACTCTCAGATCAAATACACGACACCGTTAGAGGTGTAGTAAAAGTTCGCCTTCAAATCCCACGAGAAGACGAGTATAGCGAGTTCAATAAGAAAATATATTCAGAAGTCACAAGTAAATTAAAGCACTTTTTATGAAAAATAGAGCAGACATCAATAGCCTTTTATATGATAAATTGGCGGTCAAAGAATCTGATATAAGATCAGTTCAAAAGACAATAGATAAGATATACGACTACAAAAATGTAACGGTAGATGAAGTCCAAATGATTAGAGAGATGCTATCTGAAGAGTTAGCCGATGAGGTTACGGCCTTTGTTACTAGTTACTCGTATCTAAGGAATAGACAACTTAACGCTAAAGTGAAAGGAACATGAATAGACTCTACTACATTATGAACGAAGACCTCCTCCTAGAGCAACTAGTGGAGAGGTGTCCTGAGATTAGGCTTCACTTGTCTAAGAATAAGATATCCTACGGTGGTAAGAGTATACGCTACCAACGTGACAAGGAGAACATCGTATATCAACTTACGGATAGCCATAACCAAGATTCACACCCAGTCATAAGCCTTTTAAAATCTAGAGGAATGCGGTTGTTGGACGAGGTGGAGAAGGATATTTTTTTCCACTGAATGGTGCGTAAACAAAATAGATTATTTATTTAAATCAAAAATGTTAAACTAATATATATATGAAATTAGTCGATAAAAATACTAGAGACACTGTGGAGGAAACGCTCAAAGCATATCCTGAGACACAAGACAGTGATACCTACTTAACTGCTCTTATTTGGTTCAAGGAACTAATGAAAATGGGTTGGAGCAGAGAAGAAGCTGTTAGGTTTTGTAAGGCCTTGAAGGATGGTAAATTAAGCCATCCTGAGAATATCCGCAGAACTAGACAGATCATACAAAAGAGAGAACCCGAACTCAGGGGTAAGACCTATAACAAGAGGCAGAAGAATTCAAATAAAATTAAAAAAGAAATAGTAAAACTATGAAATCAATTTTAATAACAATCGTAGTGGCTACGCTATACAATGCGTTACCACAGCAGACAGACAGTTCACCATTGATTACGGCTAATGGGTCTAAGATAAATGAGCTATGCCCTGAGTCGCACCGATGGATTGCAGTCAGTCCTGACTTACTTAAAAAGTTCCCCTTTGGTGAATGTGTTAAAGTAGAGAATGCTGGTGAGATGTCAGGAACTTGGAAGATCATGGATGTCATGAATCCACGCTATAAAAACTATATAGATTTCCTTGTTGAGAATGACCGTAAACTAGGCAAGTGGCATAATGTAAAGATCACCTTAACTAACGAAGATTATGAAACGGAGATTTGACGAGAAGACTATAGGTATAGACTTGTTAGTTCATAGTGAACTCAAGATACTGGCTACTCAAAGTGGTCTCAAAATGAAAGACCTTATGTTGACTATTTTAACCGATTACATCACTCAAAAAAGAAGTAAGAATGACTAGATTTTGCAAGAACACAAAGTGTCAGAAAGAGTTAATAAATGGAAAGAGAATTTGGTGTTCAGATGATTGTAGAAAGAATCAATATCAAGTCCTCCCTAGAGTACTAAATTGCGCTAGGGAGGAATGTAAAAAAGAATTTCTAGCTGCTGCTGCCAATACTAAATTCTGTTCTGTAGAATGTCGTAAGAAAAACCTAAGTGAAACCAGTCGTGTTGTAAAGGTTAAATCACCTTTGCGAATTATGAATAATACAGCGAATCATTTTACTTTTGCTTACGATTTTGTTTTTAGTACAAACCGATCCGATTGGATTATATCACCTAAGATGAAGAGTAACAGAAAAGCAACCAAAGAAAGAAATGAGATTGAAGTTTAAAGGATATTTCATAAACAAGTCAGGGCAAGTCTTTAATAAATTTAAGAAGAAGATGAAGCCCTATGTCAGCGGTAATAAGTATAGAGTTAAACTAGGGATGGAGGATTACGACCTCCAGTCCTTAGTGGCTCAATTATTTATAGAAAATCCCGAAGCGTATAGGCATATAGAAGCCATCGATGGTAACCTGAAGAACGTAAGATCAGACAACCTCAAATGGTCTCTACATCCGCAGAGGAAGAAGCACACTAAGAGTGTCGGACTAGATCATTATAAGTCTACCTTCACCAAGAAAGATGTGGAAGCTATTAAGAGTCTATTAGACGAGGGGTCCCTGACTCAATCAGAGATTGCAGAGAAGTTTGACACCAAGCAGTCAACCATTTCTAAGATCAAAAATGGATGGACTCACAAAGATTAGTAATAACTTAATTAAGAGTAGTTATATAAATAAAAAACCACTTTTGGTACTGCATGTTTGGAATTCATGTAAAAATATACCTACATTGTATTTAAAGATAGATATTTAGAAACTGAAGAAGTAATTTAATTACTAATTCTAAGTCATTCATAGTGTGATATATTCACAAAGTTTCTATATCTTTAAGTTTTAGTGCATTATTCAACATATTATTGATCATTTATTGTGATTATATGCAATGTTTTATGGTGCGTTTTTGGTACGCAGTCCTAAATGGTACTGCAATTATTACTGCAATTTATAACATATAAACAGATATAGAATGAAAAAAGAGAAACAAGTATCAGTAACCTTTTATCTAAAGGCGGTAAGTAGAAATAAAGATAATCCACGAAGGTCGGTGTACATGACAATCTGCTTTAAGGGTGGAGTAGCCAAGACCTCCACTGGAGTTTATTGTGACAATAAAAAACAATGGAGTCGTGGAATGTTTATCGGTAGAGGAGTGGATGAACAGAACAGAGAATTATTAAATATAAGGTATGAAATAGAAGGCTACAGTTCTTCAATGTTTAGGGATGCTGAACAGATTAAAAATGTATGGAATGGAGCAGAACACACGAACTATCCAAACACTATTCTTGAGGCTTTAGAATTCGGCTTTGAGGAGAAGGGTAAGGCAAACAAACAAGGAACAATTAGAACACGAAGATCGGCTATAAACAGCTTTGAAAAATTCAAGATTGAAAAAAATTATCCTAATTTCGGTGTTGTAAAAGGACACCCTCAACAGATAAATGAATTGATCATTACATCGTATTACGATTGGCTTTTAAAAAATGGAACTATGAAGTCTACCGCTAACGGTTATGTCAACGGACTCAAAACTCTTTATTCCAAGTACTACAAGAAGCATCATAGTGTTATTGATAATCTACTGAATAACCCTTTTAATGACATAATAGAAAAAGATAAAAAAACCCTTGTAGTGGCTCACGCACTAGGCAGAACTGTAGATTGGAAATGGGTTGAGAAGATTGAGAAATTAAAGATTTTAGACCCGAAGAAAGAGAAATTAAGACTGGTAACCCTACTCTTAGCTTATAGCGGATTATCATTTATTGATTTAGGCAAAAGTGATGTTCTGGAAATTACTCAAACCTTAGATGGACCAATTATTATTGGACAAAGAGTTAAAACAGGAAAGCCTTATATAATTCCTGTTACAAGTGATTTAAAAAGAATCATAAAAAAACTAAACGGAAACTTTCCTTGGAAGTCTTATGTTGATTCTAAAGGTAATTATAACATCAAAGATCGTGAGACCCTCTCTAATCTGATGAGACCTTTCTTATACTGGCTGTCAGATGAGATAGGTTGTGACATAAAGCTGTCTCCCCACAGATTCCGACATGCTTACGGCATGAGAGCAATTAATCACTACAGACTACCTATTGATGTTGTTGCTAGAATACTGGGTGACACAGAGCAGACCATAAGAGAAAACTATTGCGACCTAGTTACCACAACAGTTATGAGTATGTACAATGAGGCAATGAAATCATTCTTCTCAAGGCAGAAGCCAGTAAAAAATGACAAAAATCGCAAGAAAAAGGGTGATAAGTGATTAAATGATAATAAAGTACATAAAATCCTATAATAAAGTATAATGTTACAACAATTAATGTAATATATTTGTATATATGTTTAAACATGTATAAAATAATGAATAATAAAAATAATGAATATAAAAATAATGGAAACAAAAAATAGTAAAGACGCAGAGGAAACAGCCAACCATAGGCTGCGTGAAATCATAGAAGACCTTGAGAGTAGCGATTACAAGATTGGTGAAGCGATGGGTATGGCAGTTTCGAGTGTGAGCATTTTCACATCGAAGCTACGTCCCAAAAAGATGACCCTTGAATTTTCGGATAGGTTTCTACAAGCCTTACCATTTGTGAATAAGGAATATTTTATGAAGGGGTATGACAATTATGGTAATCCCTTAGAGATGTATACTAAGCAACCAAGCAAGTCAGATAGGAAGCAATTCAAAAAGACTTACGGAACTGCTAGTAAGTTGTCTAGTTCGGTGAATAAAGATATATGCGATAGAGTATTTCATCTCAGGTCTCGCATGGAGGAAACTCAACTCTCATTCGCTGAGAAGTTAGAATGTGTGAGATGGAGCATTACTGCTATAGAAGGAGGTAGACAGAATCCTAGCTTAGCATTTATTCAGAAACTAAAAGAGACTTACAACGTAAATCTTGATTGGCTTTTAATGGGTAAGGGTGAGATGTTTGCTCAACAACATAGTATAGAAAACAGCGATGCAGTTGAAGCCTTAAAGAAGGACAATGCTCGGTTAAATCTAATAATAAACAAACTAGCAGGAGCCTAAATAAAAGGCTCACAATAGCCATTAATACGTTATATTTGCTATGTGAAAGTAGGTGTATACGGAGTAAAAAAAGTAGTCTTCAGTACGGAGTTTGATGTGCTAATGAAGAATAATGTCTACATCAATAGATTCACAAAAATTAAGGAGCTAGTCAAGGAGCATTATCCTGACCTCTACAAAAAGCATATCCTTAAAAATATCCTTAGACCTGACCTCTCAGTTAGGCGAATTGTCAATTGGCCGTTATTAATATTTGAATTAGACGATAACGGTCACCTTGATAATGATGATATATTCAAACAAACCTAGTCCCCACTTTATGCAATTTTAAAAAAAAATAAAAATAATTGAAATCTTTTGGTTGTTATACAGCACTATTCATTTACTTTACGTTCAATGATAGAGATAGGAGATTTCATACTAATACCAACAACTAACCAAACCAAAGAGGAGTGGCTTAACAAGCGACAAGGAGGAATCGGTGGCTCTGATATGGGTACACTCTACAATGTTAATCCTTACAAGTCAGTCACTGAATTGTTCTATAGTAAGCTTGGAAGAGTTAAAGAGGATGATTTAAGTAATAACCCTGCTATCTTTCATGGTACTGAGTTGGAAGACAAAGTATTGAATTGGAGTTGTTACCAAGATGACGAAGCGTGTAACGATGAAGGTGAATTTATTAAGAATAACTATGTTGGTAACTGCAACCGAAAGAATAAGATAGCTTCACATGTAGAGTTCCCTTACATGGTTATCAGTAAAAAAACTCCTTGGATTATTTCAAATCTTGATGGAATGGGCTTTTACGATAAAAGCATTACTACTCAGGATCTTATTGATCAAGTTCAAAGTGGAGTGATGCCAGTACCTGATTACATCGTAGAAATTAAAACGATTAGTCCTTACTCTGTTGAAAAGTATGCTTCAGGAATACCTCCACACTATCCGTATCAGGTTAAAACTTACATGATTCCATTTTTGGAATTAAACCCTAAGATATATGCTAAGATATATGCATGGTGTTACGATCAAACAATGACAACACATAGAATTGAACTAACAAAAAAAGATGCTACAAGTATCAAGTCAGTTAGTAAGAAATTCCAAAAGCTAATTTATCAAGGTAGAGTAATAATTGAAGAAGCAACCAAGCAGAACCTAAGTGAGGAGGAGATCGACTTAAAGCTATCAACCATACACCCTAGTCCCTCCTCTTCTGCTCCCTCATTAGGCAAGTTCTTGTCTGACAAATTCCTAAGTAAAGAATACATAAGAAAGAATAAAACAATCCAAGGCGATAGCGATGACCTTAAAGTTGGTCTAAGGTACGCTGAAGTAGGTAAGGAAATTAAGGTTTTAAACGAGGAGAAGACTTCAATATCCAATGCCCTTAAAAACAAGCTAGTCGTTAATGATAGTCAAGTAATTGACCTGTCACCTAATGGTAGAATTTCATACGGCAAACGACTCACAATTAACGTTAAAAAATGATTAAACCAGAATACCAAACTATTTATTTAAAACTAGCCAATCCCCCTGCTTCACTCTACACTGCATTGTGTAAGCAAGTGGAGATCAGTAAGACTCCTAAAGGTAGTCTACCTGCTGAACTGTACCACGAGAAGACTGGACGAGTATTCGCTATGAAGGAAGGTGGATATATGGCACTGTCCATCTACTACTTCTACCTAAAACACCTTGGCTATAATCAATCTCAGTGTATGGACGAGGCTGGGATGACAAAGACAATGATTGAAAGGACAGAGACGAGCCTTATTAATATGATCAAAGGTGATCCGCTTTCTAGATTTCAAACAAAGATAAGATTGATAAGGAACTACATGCTCTTAGAGCAACTCAAGATTCCTTATGAGTTGATAATGAATGATGATTAATTTAAAAACAAATAAAATGAGTGATATAGAAAATGGTGGATTAGTGTACGAAGAAAACACTAGTAAAAATGTTTACGTTGAAATAAAACCTGATGGCCTTTTAGTAAGAAGGATTAATGGTGAACTAGCTGACGTGATACTACAAAAACATAATAACAATCAGCCTATTGACAAGGGTTATAGGGTTCGCAAATTAGAGATGGGAGAAAATCAAGGCAAGGAGATTGTTGAACAAATATTCAATAAACTACCTAGAGTACAGTTAAAAAAAGCCTACGAAGAGGAAAAGTTTAATCAACGAAGGATGGTTTTAATATTTAACGACATGGTCGATGGTCCCGATGTTCATATTACATGTCCCCTTATAACTGAAAATGGTGGTATAAACAGCTTTGCAAATAATTTTATAGATAAAATTCCAAATTTTGAATTAGGATCAGTATTGAATTTTCGTCCATGGAAGAATGAAGATGAAAAAAATAATAAGATTAGAAAAGGTATTGTGATTGAACAGAATGGTTCAAACTTAAAAACAGCATACTGGGACTATGATAAAAATGAGCCTATTGGAAATAAACCTAGAGCAAAAGAAGTCAAAAAGCTAGGCAAGGATGCTTGGGAATGGGAGGAAGTTAGTGAATTTCAACTGCAAGTATTTAATGATTTTTCTGTCAAGTTAGATGAGTACTGGGGAAATGAAAAGCCTCTTGAAACGACTAAAACAAAAGAAGTGCAAGTGGAGGATATGCCCTTCTAAACAACCTTTTTTTTTCTTTTTTTTAGTTTAATAAGAAGGGGGTTTCACCGCCCCTTTTTTTTACCTCCCCTTTAAAATTATGATACCCAAAGCAGTCGTAGCTGAATATGTAAAAAACAACCTCAATGTTCTTGGGGTTACAAATAAAATGCCTTCCAGTGGTTCTTGGAAGCATCTTCAAACAGAGATGATTACTCCTCAAGAATTAAAAGGAGAAGGAGTTGGCATTATATGCGGTAAGATATCAGGTAATCTTGAAGTGCTTGATATTGACCTTAAATACGATATCTCAGGAACACTCTACAATAGATTAAAACAAAAAATTAACGATGTCAATAGTGAATTAATTAAATCACTTATGATCATCCAAACCCCTAGCGGTGGATACCACTGGCTTTACAGATGTCCTTCAGGCATTGAGGGTAGTTTAAAATTAGCTGAAAGAGATGCTACTGAAGATGAACGTGGAGATCAAGAAACAGTAAAGGTTCTAATAGAAACTCGTGGTGAGGCTTCTTACATAGCTAGTCTACCTCATGATGGGTACAATGTAAAACAAGGACGATTTAGTCAAATACCAAGCATATCAGCAGAGGATCGAAAGCTTATTTTCTCCTCATCTAGAGAGTTGGATGAGCGTATTAAAGAATTCAAGATACCAACAGATTCTCTAAAAAATACCTTCAATATACATGATAAAGATAGCACTAGATTAACCACTTGGGATGACTATGATGAAAGAGGCAGTATTCCTGATGATTTAGCTAAAGCAGGTTGGATTCGTGTTAGAGAGGATAGCGAAAGAATATATTATAAGAGAGCAGGAAAAACAGATGCTAAGTCTAGTGGTAACTATTGGAAAACTGGAAATTTTTTTAAGTCATTTAGTACTTCAACCGTATTAGAGGCAGGTAAGGGTTACAAGCCATTTGCTCTGTACTATATGCTCCTACACAATGAAGATGCTACCGCTGCTGCTAGGCAACTATATGGAGAAGGGTTTGGAGATCGACTAGATAACAAAAAAGAATCTATCCTTGAATATGCTGAAGAGAAGTACGGTGATAAGGAAGAGTCAAAAACAGTTGACGAATACTCAATTAGTAAATATCTATCAAACTACGAGAACGACTACGCTTATCTGCAAAGTGTTAGAGATGGCAACGTGGAAAAAGGTCTATCTACAGGTTCCGACCTTATCGACAAGCATTTTTTATTTAAGAAAGGTAGCTTCATTATTTCAATTGGACACACTAGCGTTGGGAAGACCCTTAGTGCTCTTTTCCTAACAGTTTTATCTGCCTTAAAGCATGATTGGAAGATCATAGTATTGGGTATGGAGAACTCTAGTGGTATGCTTAAAAGGCAGATTCTAGAACTGTATCTCCAAAAGCCTTTAACACAAACAACTGCCGAAGAATTTTCAGAAGGTAATAAGTGGCTAAACATGCACTACGTTTTCATTGCAGCTAGAGGTGGTCATGTTAGGACAATAACTGATGCTATTAAGCTATGCTACAAAATGTTAGATGAAGATCATTATGACATGATAGTATTAGATCCCTACTCTGGTTTTGATTCCAATAGGAAGGGTGGAGAATCTGAACACGAGGCAAACAAAAGAAATTGTGGTGACTTACTAAACTTTTCTACTAAAACCAATTGCGTTGTTCTTCTGTCCCTCCACACTAACTCAAGCGCACGGAGAGAGATAGACCCCAATACTGGTAACCTAAGACCTCCTCGAATGTCTGATGTTGATGGAGGAGGATTATTCAGCAACAGATGCGATACAGCTATATGTTTTCATCGTTTGATAAACGCAGAAGACCCATTGGAAAGGATAACTACAAGCATGTATGTTGAAAAAGAGAGACATCTAGAGTCTGGTGGGTCACTAACTAGTAGAGAAAATCCAATACAAATTCAATTTCGTGATTCACGATTCTACGTCAACGGTTATGAGGACGTAGTGTACAACATAAAAAATAAACATAAGGAGAAGTTCAGAGACTTAAAGACAAACGAGGTCATTGAGTTTGAAGACGTACCGTTTTAAAAATAAATATGATTGAAAAAAGACCAAGAGGTAATTTAAATCCAAATAGCGGTGCAAAGGCAAGACGAAAGGGACACAATTTCGAACGTAGCATTCGCAAGAAATTACTCCCACTCTATCCAAAGTGTATTACGACAAGGCTTGGGAGTATCCACCTTGACCAGCTCAAAATAGATCTTATGAATTGTCATCCTTGGGCAATGCAGCTAAAGGCTGTGGAAAAGGGAGTCTATCCCGAAAAAATATTAAAGGAAATGCCCACAGATCGTGGGGAATACAATGTGGTAGTTCACAAGAAGAAGGGCTACCAGCCAACCGTGAGTATGACTTGGGATGATTTCTATGAAATTCTGGAGATGCTCGTAACCAATAAAATACTATGAACAAGCAACCAAAAATATTATTCTACGATATAGAAACTAGTCAGCTAAACTCTAGCCACTGGGCATTATTTAATCAAAATATTCAGACTAGATCAATTACAACTGAGTGGCACATCATATGCATCTCATACAAGTGGCTACACGAAAAGAAAGTCCACACATTATCCTTGGACTTCGATAAAAGTACTACCGATGACTATGACATATGTAAGGGTATTAAGAAGGTATTCAAGGAGGCAGATTTAATCGTAGGGCATAATGCGGATAAGTTTGATTTTAAAAAGATAATGGCTCGTTGGGTTTATCATAACATAAATCCATTACCACCAATTCTTTCTGTTGACACCTTAAAAGAGGCTCGTAAAGCATTCAAGTTCACTAGCAACAAACTGGATTACATTGCTCAGTACCTAAAAGTGGGAGCAAAACTAGAAACTGGTGGTCTTTTTCTGTGGGAGGAGTGTGCTAAAGGAAATAAGAAGGCTCTCCAAAAAATGACGAAATACTGCGAGGTCGATGTCGTCATATTAGAAAAAATATATTTGCGATTAAGGCCCTTCATGACAAATCACCCTAATCTCAGCACAGATGGTGGAAGGGTAAATTGCCCTAGTTGTGGTAGTTACAAGAAAGATAAGAGAAATAGAAGAAGGACTAAATCAGGCATTCTCAAGCAACAGTATCAATGTAAGGACTGTAAATGTCACTATACTCTTAGAGCCTCAGATAAAACAAAATCATTAACACAAAGCTAACATGGAGAACTACATAAAAATCAAAGAAGCGAAACCGAACAATAATGAGTATGTCCTGCTACGCACGAGCGTACACGATAGTAAGCCTAAAAAGTTGCTCTACACCAATGATGAGTTCATAGATTTCGAAATGAGACCTATCAAGGTGGAACCTGACAATTACTGGCGGCCAGTGTATGGAACTAATCCAATCACCAATGATCGTTGTGAAATCATCATAAACAAGCAAGACATCCCTGAAGGTTGTCAAAAGGACAGCTATGCTTCAAACGAGTACATCACGACATACTTAAATAAAGGGAATAGGTATATGTATGTCCATGAAGGAAAAGAGATATCCACCATATGGACAGAAGAGTTAGATGATTAACGACCTAAAGGAAGCAGAAGCCTTACTAGAGGAGGCTCTTCTAACACGAAGCGAAAGGTATAAATTGATTCAAGACATGACTGTATCTGCAACTAAAACGGCTGGTATAATGAATGGCATCAAGAAGCTGAATTCACAGATCACTGTGTATCAGAACAAAGTCAATGAAATTAAACGATCAATGAATTATCATGAAGATGATATACTCAAGGATGAAAAGAAGAAACGAACTGTTATTTAGTTCTAAAGAAATTAGCTGTGTTGGCTAATATTTAAATTTTGTATAATAAAAGGGCATAAAGGAATGTCCATCATTTTTTTTCGACAATAAGTTTTGGTCAAGGACTTATGAATTTGTGTATCTAATACAACTCCTGGATCGTGGTGATTTCAGGAGTTTTTTTTTAACTATAAATCAAAAATATTATGAGTGAATTAATTGCGTGGGTCTGTGAATGTGGAATATTAAATGGCATTAAAAGCAAGTACTGTGCTGTCTGCAAGGCTAGTCATAAAAAGAGAATAAAAGTTTATTAGTTTTTACTAATAATATTAGTTTTTCAATTAATTTTTCGCTATCTTAATAGAGAACAAAAAAAAATAGAACAACCAATGATAGAAAACAAAGACCAAATAGATGAGCATGTATTTTACACAAGACTAGCTGATAAGATAATACATGCCCTACACATTGTAAAGGCAAATTTTGATGGCTATATTAATAGAGATTTAGCGTTGAATACCATAATGAAAGAGGTGGAATTACCTAGCATTTATGGAATACTACTTAACTCTTTAGCTTTAGCTATAATGAAGACAGAAGGCTTCCCTATAGACGAACTTATAAGGAGAGGAAAGGTTCATAGAAAGGATTTGCTTGATGACTATTTGGACCTTATAGATATCGACTCATTGAAATTTAAAAATAAAACGCAAATGAATATGGAGAATACAATAGAAAGAAAAAACTTTTATCTATCTAAATCTCTTTTAGGTAAGAATAAAGTCGTTAAGTTTAATCAAAATGGTAAGTCATATACTTACAACCATGATGAGGTTTTTGACAAGTGTCGTGATGAGTTACTTACTAACCCCAAGAGAGCCAATTCATTTCCTAAACACGGAACGTACACCTCTTACAAAGTTCCTGCTTTCGTAATAGATAAGGCTTCTGATTTAATCAAAGCTGCGTAGGTAGGACAGAGTTTCTGAGTACAAGATGAGGATAACAATAATATAATTAAAAATCTCTTCATCTTGTACTTCTTTTTTTTAAACATTGCTCTGGATCTCTCATCAATAATACTGAATATTCTGGTTAGGAAACGAAAATGGAAAATGGCTCAGAGGTTAATGATTTTCAGAAAGAAACATATCATTTCTAAGATACTTAGAATTATGAACCACAAGCTTCACACTCAGGGTCATCAATAGAACAACTTCCTCCTACACATTCTAGTTTTAGTCTATGAATTTGATCTTTAAGATTCATGTCAGCAAACATATTACCAGTTAACTGGGATTCTAATTGAGTAATCTCCTCTTCTTTTGTCATCTATCTTTTATTGTGGGTTTTAATTTAATAGCATTATTTCTTATTTGAGTGTTCCTCATCATGTTTGGTGGAGAGTAGGTTGACCTATTACTTATAATATCTCTATTGTAATCATGTATAAAGGATCTTGAACAACCTCCTCGTCTCATTTCGTAATAATACCTATGAGTTCCATCAGATTGAACTGAAACAATCAAGCATCGCTCAAAATTCTCAACTGTTCTTGTGCTGTAATCAAATGGCTTAGTGTAGCTAGGATTAACAACCTTCATACCACATGATATGCTGAATACGATTAGAAATATGTACTTCATCTTTTGAATAGTCTAATTTTATAGCTAAAACCTATTACCTTATCTACTGGGTTATAATTTATGCCAATGACTTTATTGTACTTCTGATATTCAAGTCCAACACTTGGATTTCCTCCTAAAAAATTCACTCCGAAACTAGCCCACAAAGCTCTATACTCCATAGGCTTGGTAATTGTTTTGGTGTTAGTGATGGTCTTGGTTATAACCTCTTGAGGGGGGTAATTCTTAATCACTCCAAAATTAAATCCCTTCAAAATACCAACAATATCCATCTCGTAAAGCACTGTAATCTCATTATCAACCATAAACTCTCCTTTAAACTTCTTGACACTGTCCCCTTCTTGGGTGACGTAAACAGTATCATGAATAGGATTACTGACGTACTTAATCTTGTCTATGACAATGGTATCAGGAGGTAATTCAATGTACAGTGTATCAGTCTCCGTAACCGTAACTGTTTTGGTGATTACTTCGCTCTTTTTGGTTGCTACTAATGCCATCACACCAAGGAGTATCCCTAGTACGATGATGATGGAGTTTTTAGTCATAATATATCTAAGTAGCTGATAATCAGCAGGAACAAAGCCCTACTAATATAAGCCCTCTTTGTTCCTACTTTTTAACTGTTTTGATTATTCGTTTTAATAGATCACTGATTAAGGAGCCTGAGAATCCAATGAGCCCACTAGCCCCTAACCCATCCATCCCTGTTGGAATGTCAAAGTATTCACTGAGTAGAGTTCTTGTATTTTCTATGCCTATGATGAGTAGGAAGGCTGTAACAAAGAAGTGAGCAAGTACGTTGTCATTATTCTTGTTCCACCAATTTTTACACCAACCACCAAACTTCATCTTCTCATCCTTATCATCAAACTTGTCCTTCTCTGCTGAGTAGACTAGTATCCAAAACAACAAGACTCCTACTACTGCTGCTATTATGTCGTATATGCTTATGTCAATCATTCTTTTTCTTTTAGTTTTCTTCTTTTAATAATTTCATTTGCTAGTTTATATCCGACCCAAACAATACTAAGGAGAGTAAGAGCCAGTGTCGCTGTCTCATTTATTTGAGTAATCGTAGTGTTGACTATTATAACAGTCAGTGCAAATACACCTGCTGCTTGATCGGATTTTAACATTTAAATGTCCTTGATGTTGAATAATGAATAACTGAACTTGTCACCCCAGCCTAGTGATTGTTGTCTATTTGCGGTAACCATAAGTTCATCAAAATGCTTTGGGTCTTTAACTACCTGACAACCAGCACTATAACGACCAATATAATTCACTATCTTCCATTTTGAGCATCTGTGAAGGTTAGTTTTGAATATACCTTTTATCTTCTTAGATGGATCAATGTCAAGCACATTATCCTTATTATTGTCTCGTACATATTCCATTTCACCTATTTGCTCAAGGGCTTCATATGGGAAATTTCCTGTCCTTCCATGAATACCAATTTTGTAACAGCTTTTATACTGCCCTTCGAGCATTATTATGGTCCCATTCTTATTGAGTGGATTACGGAGCCAGTGAATTCCAGGATCGCAAGTAGCTGGGTATATGTCCACCTTCTTGACACATAAATCATCCTCGTATGCGACACCAATATAATCGTTGAAAGTATCATCGGCAAAGCAGGTATCTCGAATACCAAATATGTTCAAATTGTACGTTCCTATGCAGAATTTGTACTTTTTCTTCTTGTATAACTTCTTTACTTGTGCGTAGGTTAGATTCATTACACAAAAATAAATTGGACTAAGGCAATACCTTTATGTCATAAAGATTTGGTGTGGTTAGTCTATGTAGTTTTTCCCTTCAAAGTTATTTGAGCCTTTGTTTTTCTTTCCGTCAGGATACATACGCTTTATTACTTCTAAGTATTCCTTAGTAAACGGAATTCCTGACAATCTAGCAGCGACAAAACTAGCATTAATCATGTGGTTTGCTGCTGATCGATCCTTGCCATCAAAAGCCTTAGATGCCAAACTAATTAACGAGCCATGACCACCTAGCATGGTTTCAGACAATCGTCCACTGGTAAAATTTCTAGCTATCTCCTTTGATACACCTTCAACCCCATCCGATTCAAATCCGTATGTTACGGCTCTAGCTGTTAGACTAGCCATGCCATAAGCCATTGAATTCATTCTGCCCACACGAGTGCTTAACAGTGCTGTTTCAATTAACCCTTGATTTCTAGCCCTTTTCATATCAACCGAAAGTGGTTCATCATCATCCTCTCCCATTAGTGTATCTAATATTGCATCAAAAAGATAATTAGAAAACAACTTACTAATAAAGCCGTAAGACATGATAGAACCAACAGCACCTAATAGATTGCCTATAGCTTCTTTTCTGCTAACGTAACCTTGTGTTCTGAAATATGTATTTTTCCCTATAGGTATCTCAGGGATCACTTGAGACAAACTCTCGTTAATCAAGCTACTCATACCAGTCCTAAAGGGCTTAAACCAATTCATTAAAGCAACAACTGCTGCACTCTTTTGAGCAGTGTCATAATTTCCTCCTGATGTAAAATCAACAGATGTAGCGTATAAGCCATTTCCTTGCCATCTCTTAGTGACAAATAAATCAGCCTGTGCCATTGCATCCCTAATTTCTGCCTCATACTTCTTACGAAGATTAGGCTCTAACGCAATGTTGTTGTCCCAATCAATTCCAGATAACTCTTTAAACTTTCTAGCAACGTGAGCCTGCCACATCTTGTTAGCCACTAGCTTATCAGACAATCCAATAATTGAACTTGAAGCGTTAGATAGACCAGGAAGTTTCTGATCCAAAGCTTCAACTGCATTTTTAGGTCTAACAACCACATCCTCTCTGATATCTGCAACCTCCTCAGAATAAAATTTAGTATCAATAAGTCTGTTAATTTGTGCAGAACCATACTCTTTAAGGAGTATAGCAGTAGCTTCTGGTGAAAGTTTAGTTCCTCCAAAAAATGCGTCACTGAATGTCTTAGGATTAGTCATTGCAAAGCCTAAATTAGACAGTGTTTCTGATGGTATCTTTGAGAGAGATGAAAGGATTGCCTTCTTGTTGAGTCTTAGTGCTGATCCCCAAGCAGAATTCATAGACATCACCTTACTTGATGCTACTGTCATTTTAGCCTCAAGGTCAAGTTGTAACGCACCTACTAGTGCCTGTCCATTTCCATCTAAATTATTCTTTAAAACAGTAAGAGCACTATAAACATTTAGGTACTCTTCTCTTAGGTGATAATCCCGAACTTGATCCTCAAAACTCTGACTGCTGATTGAATACGCATCCCAAGATATTTTCTTGACTACATATCCACCTTTAGCCTTCTTCCATGCCTGTCTAGATATGGAGGTCTTTGCCTTGGCTACTGGTTGTGCTTTAGCAAAAGGGTCTATATCGGATGCTTTGTTCGTATCCTCTTTTACCCTAACTGTAACGTGATCCGTAAATATTTCAGCAGCCTTGCCTTGACTGTACTTGACAGTATGCTGAACCATGCTTCTTGCTTCGGTACTTAACTTATTTAGAAAATCGAAGTAGCTACTAGCATTGGATTGACTGAGTAATTCGTTTACTTTTTTATAGTCAAGAGTGGGATCACCGCCTCCTTCTGTTTTCTTACTGAAGTCTTTCCATAAAGAAGCTGCTGTACTTTCTTCGTACACTGCGTTGTCTGAATTAACGTCATACTTTACATCCTCATTTATTTTCAGATCCTTCACCAAATAGTACAGGTTAGGAACATACTCTGAGTTTGGATTACTATCAAATTGCAACTGAAGTTGCTTCATGTACACTAGAATATTTATATCTTCTCTATCGTATTTTTTGCCATTAAACTCAGTCTTCTTTTTGATTTTAAGAAATAGATTTGCCCTTTCGGTTCTAGGTTTTTTAATTAAGAAATTAGTTGTCTCAAAAGCACTATAAACCCTATTCATGAGTTTTTCCAAACCATCAGTCTTCATCTTTCCTAACTGAGCAATACCGTAACTGTCAGCAAGTTTTTTCTGAATAAACTCCTTGAGGCTTGCCTTTGATTTTCCTTTATCTAATACCTTTTGAATTTCTTCACGAACCTCTCTCTCAAATGTGGGGATGGACTCTCCAAAAGAATCTAATATTGGAAGAATACCGCTGTTATCAAAAGTAGTCTTTAATTCATTCGATAGATTATTGGCAAATATTTTTCTCCTCAATCTTAAAGCGATGGGAGGTAGCCATAATCCAGTCTCAACTCCTTGTAATGTTTTTGTTATTTGATTAATCTCATAAGCTTCAAAGTTTAGAAGATCATTCTTTCCCTCAATGCTTAACAGACTCCTAGCATACTCTCTTTCTCTTTCTGAAATTATGTTTTCAGTTATGTCTCCTTTCAGTCCTTTAATGTCTTTGATGGTTGATAAGAGGGTTTCAATATTTCTGTTCCTACGTGCGTGATACTTGCCCTTATTAAAGATATATTTGAAATTATCTTTCTTACCTAGCATATCTATTAGATCATTATCTAATTCACTATTAACTAAAGCTCTTTTAACATAGTCTTCAACATTATCTTTTAATTGTTCTTCATCACTTTTCTGATTATATTCATTAATAGCATCGGCTGCTACATTCCACATCGGCTGCTGATCTTTAGCAGGTATGTCATAATCTAATTCATCAACTCCTTCCTCTACACTCTTACTTTTTACTATAGCAAGTATCTGCTTCTTGTTCTTTTTAAAGCTTCTTTTATGATCTTCCCCTAATACTTCCTCACCCTTTTCTAGCATTGCCTTATCAAGGTTTCTAAAGAAAACATTGTCCACTCCATCTGAAGATTCATCAGCTAATGCTGCCTCATATTGATCCATGTATGGAGCTATTGACTCTGCTATGTAATCAATCTCAGCATCCTCATTATTCTTGAAGAGATTCTCATGGAAGTCGTGAATCATTTTGATATCAGTACCATACAACTGGCCTCTTTTAAGCTTCTTGGCTATGTTATTGATTACCTCCACATACTCATCAAACAAGGCTTTGGGCATTGTCATAGGATTGATCTTCGTAGGGTCCATCATAAACATTACGCTCTGCCACTTCTCACCAAGCTTTCCTTTCTTGTAGAACTGCTTGATAGTGTCTCTGTCTTGGAAGATTTGTCTGATCTTATCATCCTTAACCATCGTTAAAACAAACTGTCTTAACGGAGCTACTTGCTTACTGTACTTTTTAATATCTTCAGTGATAGCTTTAGCTTGTTGTTCTGCGTTTAATCCTTCGCTTTCAAACCTTTCATTTAGTTTAAGTGTAGTCTTTAATAAGTTCCTAGCGAGTGCTCTAAACTTTCTAACTCTTTCAAGATCGACTCCATTCTCCTGTAGCTTCTTGAATACAACCTCATTCATAATAAGGTCCTGATTATCTACGAGCAAGTTTCTTAATTGAGTAGCATCATCTAAGTCGGTTGACTCAGCTTGTTTTTTGAACTTGATTTCTTGTTTAGAAACGGTTGGATCAAAATCTGCATTTATTTTTTTACCACTGAATAAATCTGCAAGTCCTGTATCAATGAACGCATCGATATCCATCTTTTTGATATCGCTCGCTTTTAAGTCATTGAACCTAGTGAAATTATCTTGTATGTATTTAAAAACAGCATTCAACCAAGATTTAAACTTAGACCTTTTGCCAGCTTCAATAAGAGTTTCTCCTTTACTTGCCATTAACTCAATTAAAGCTTCTTCTTTGGCTAGTTCAGTATCTCCATACATCTCCATCGCTTTCTTGTGTTCAGGAGTTCCAGTGACTAACTCTAATCCTCTGGCTAACAGTTGTTTACCTTTTCTTTTAGCTTCAGGTGATTTAAGGAAGTCAAACCATATGTGTCCAAATTCGTGTATGGGTGTGTTTAATGATTGACTTTTAGGGTTGAGGTATATCTTACCTTCCTTAGTTAATCCCAATATAACCTCATCATCAGAGACCTTAGTTCTAACTTCTGGGTCATTGATTATGGAATCAAATTCTGCTTGACTATCCGCTACCGTTACATCAGGGAAAGCAAATTTAAGTTTGCCTACTAATACATCTTGGTCAGTCATTTCTCCAACGGCTGGTCTAGAACCTTCATATGCAACATCGTTGAATGCTGTTCCTCCAACATCCGCAGATACCTGTGTCGGTGTTGGATACTTAGGATCTGCGTCTTTCTTCTTTGAAACGCTCGGTTTAAACATTCTAGATGCTTTAGCCTTAAATTCAGGGAAGACATCTATTCCATTTTTAGGATTGCTAATAACCGCAATGGCTTTACCCTTGGTTCCGTATCCATAATTTCCATGTTCAACTTCAACAACACCGCCATTCTTGACATCAATACCCACAACACCTACAACATCACCCTTTTTGGTCTTCATCATTGAGGGTTCTCCAATTGAATCGTATAGTTTATCCGTGGTAAAAGAAGACATATCAGGGTCTTGAATCCCTTCATGTAGCGCATTTAGAACAGGTTTATTGGGTTTTTTAGTCCCTCTACCAGCGAACATAGCATCGTAAACGAATACTCTATCAGCAAGACTTAGTGTATTTTTTATATCTCCCTTCGCTCTCATACCAGCATCTTCCACAATTAAGTCGGTGAGCTGATCTAAGGTTTTTATTTTATTCTTCTTAATGAATTTTTTAAGCTGAGTTACTGATTTTAATGTAGCCTTCTGAGCTGAACTTAAATCAGGCATGCCACTAAGTGCATCTTGTCGTTCTGCTATTCTTTCATTTAATACAGTTAATGCTTTAGTTCTATTCTTTTTAGATAGCTTCTTAATTGCTGGAGAAACCCATCTGAATACAGCTTCATTTGAGTGCATCGCTTCATCTCCCATTCTCATTACTGCCATTGGAACATGGCCGTCTGGAAGTCTACCTTCAGCCCAAAATTTATCGAAGAGAACTTTGTTTGATTCGTATAACTTTAGAGCTTTCTCATATTGGTTTACAGCGTGTTCCTTTTGTACATTAGCCCAAGCTGCAAATTTATTCTTACCAAATATATTGAAGAGTAGTCCCCCCTCAACCTCCATATTATTACCATCAGAGTCAGGAACAACACCAGCAGCTAAAGCATCCGATACTGTATGTATCATTGGAATCCCATTAAAACTCTCTAAGGGTTTAACTAACTCCTGTGATTCTTCTTCAGACAACTTCACAGTTGAATTAGACTCCTCTAAAGGATTAATCTCAAGTCCCTTTTGTGATAAATCTGGTGTAGTAAAATCCATCTCTTGTTGAGGCATCTTGTCCATCTCAATTTGAGCTTTCTCAATGTCAGATTCAATTGGGCTTAATTCATCCGATCCTTCTTTCTTAAATCTAGAATCTCCAACTAACGCAACAAAGTCTTCGTCCGACTGCTCGTCTAGGTATGTGCTACCCTTTAATCCAGAAACTAGATCGCCAGTAGGCAATGCTTCGAGTTCGGCATCATACTTCTTATTAATTTCCTTCTGTGCCTTCTTAGTTTTAGCACTCTCTAACTCAATGTCTCGCTTTGCATTTAACTCAGCTATTAAGTCTTGTTGTGAATCCGTAGATTCTTTTCTGTCTAGTATAACCTCACCATCAAAAGAGTTCCCGACATCGTCAGTAAACCTAACTGTCGCTCCAATGCTTGACTCTCCCTCTCTAATCTCAAATACTTGAGAAACGCTCATACCATCAAGCTGATCCTCTTCTCTTACTTCAAACTCATTATTGAAAGCTAACTCAGGGGATACTCCAGAGACACCCCTTGAGTCAGGAGCCTTATCGTCTCTATTGAAAGAAAACTTAGTAGTCTTTACACCATCTTTTTCAGATTTCTTACTAGTGTAGGTGTATGTTCTGCCTTTTTTATCTTTCTTAGAATCAACAACAGACTCACCTTCAGCTAATTCAATTCCTACTTTACCTTGCTGATCCGTAGATTCTTCGGCTGTAAGTCCAGCTTCTGCATCAACTTGTTCAACATTGGATTCTGCTCCTTCATCCACTGAAGGTACTCTTGTGGGGTCTGTGGTTGTTTGTTCATTTGTTGTTTGTTGTGATGATGGATTGTATGAGTCATATATCCCTGAAGGATATGAGTACGTTGTCTCGCCTATTGTTTGTTCATCTATATTTAGTTTATCCTTAGTTTTCTGAGGAATAGATTTCCAATTAATCTTACCCTCCTCAGTTGCTTTCTGTATACCAGCAATATCCCCTTGAGAGATCATCGCTTCTATTTCGTCAGAAGACAATGTAGATTTGTGTGCGCTTACTTTGTAATCAGTATTATAGACTGCTGCTCCACTCTCTGCTCTTTCTTTAAACTCATCTAATTGAGCTTCTAATGTTTCTGCTAATTCTGTATCTCCGTTATCACGAGATAACCTTGCTCGAACTCCTATAGCGTTCAGTAAGAAGC
>Ga0208134_1000579_pt1 | contig 24045 bp, 27 predicted proteins | sample VirMetDEL_Mar_31_FD_184515 | JGI IMG/M metagenome (GOLD analysis project Ga0208134, IMG submission 184515) | Aqueous microbial communities from the Delaware River and Bay under freshwater to marine salinity gradient to study organic matter... | ecosystem: Environmental > Aquatic > Marine >... | reverse complement strand
TTAGTCCAACATATCAACCAATCAAGATCGGGAGTATTATAAAATAAATTTGATATCTTGTCAGCACGATGCTCGAATCCAGGAGGTATTGTTCCTACCTTAGCCGGAAGGCTTTGAATATCTTTCATAGACTTCCTAAATTCCACAGAGTTTAAAGAAGTAACTACTGCTTTTCCTTTATGTATCAATTCATTATAGCCTAACTTTAAATGATTAGTGTAGTTCATTTTATACCTGATCCAAATTGGTTGGGCTGACCAATAACCCCATTACAAGGGTCCATGTTATTTTCCTCTATGACCGACTCCCAACCAGTTATGTTATCCCCAAACTCAACTTCACCAGATTGAAAATCTCCAAAATTTCCAGTTCGGGATTCAACTAGGTTAAGAGTTATATCTATCTTTTTAGGGGTTAGCGTAGCGACATCATGACCCGCTTGTTCATTAATATTGATTGAGTAATCTTGTAATAGACATGGAACATTATTATACATTGCTCCGTGAGTCAATCTAACAATAGGAGGACCAAAGGTAGTATTGTCTGACCTGTTCAAAACAGAACCTCTAATGAGGTTTAACCAGAAATAAACTAAGTTTATGGTAGAATCTAACTTTGCTACGTTAGCCGCAGCATTAAACTCAGGTTGACCAAACTCTCTTTTAACAGAATTAAGAAGGTTGTCTAGAAATTCATTTCTACCTAAACCAGATATTTTCCTTACATGCTCGTCATAATAAGCTCTTTGTAGTGCTGCGTGATTTCTTCCTACACTCCTTTCTACGTCTGAATCTCCTATCTTTTCACTGGCTTTAAGTTCGTTTACAGCTTGAGCAATCTCACGAGATAAGGGCGTTAGTATTGACGGACCTCCTCCGAACGCTTGAAGTTGTTCTTCTACTTTTTCTACATCTTCATCTGAAACCTCGGACAATTTAAAAGCCGCTATAGAATTTGCGTTATCTGAAAAGAATACTTTTAAATTAGGTTTAAACATGTTATCCATTTCTGGCTCTTCTTCCATCACATGTAAAAGAGATATGCTAAAGTTTACACTTAACTTCCGTGATTCTGCTCCACCATAAGAGAACAACTGTCCTGCTCTTCCAACTAGATTATAAGAATTAAGGTTTGCTCTTCCTCTTTCAGAAATACTAGGATTCTCCAAGAATGGTACAAATGTTCTTATAACCCTGTCCTTACTCTGAGGAAATTCAATGGTCAGATGAGACCTATCAGAAAGACCTCTCTTATGCTTTTTAAGTGCGCCGTTCGTGTATCCCTTAGCGACATCAGATAAAGAATTGTATCCTAAAATTGACATATTATTTTACTGGCTTGGATTTACCGTTTTCTTGTTTTCAGCCATCTTGCGAAGAAGAACATTTTGCTCTCTACGCATCTCCATTACCTCATCCTCACTAATAGCACCTGACATTAAACCTCTTGATCTTGTATAATTAGTTAAGATGGTTAGGGTATTCAATTGCTTAGAAGCCTCTTCCGCTCTCTTTCTATTTTCTTTTTCCTTCTCCATCTTCAAAGACTCTTTATCGGCCTCCGAAGATCCAAGTGTGTTTTTAGCAATATCGATTAGCAACCCGACTGTCGTTCCTATAGCCACTCCAGGAAGACCTCCAGCCATGCCAATGGTAGAACCCATTTGTGTAAAGGACATGTCGTGTCCCGTAGAATCCTCAATGGCTCCAGCAGCAAGTCCAGCACCTATACCCGCTGCTCCAATCTTCATCATTCCCTTCGGCATCATTCCTGAAAACCTGTTTCTACCTCTTCGTTTGTTTGCATACTTTATGCGTTCAAACCTCGACGCATTTTTATTTAATCCAGTCATAGGTGCAAAAAGTCCGGCTCCAGTTCCTAGACCTCCTGCTAACATAAACAGTGATGTACCCAAATTTAGCAACCCAGTATCTATTCCACCTAGTGTACTAAGTATTGCCGTAGCGGTGTTGTCGTAAAAGTTTTTAGCCTTATCTTCTAAGTTTTTAAGGTTAGCAGATTTTTCTGCCATTGTAGCTTTTGCTTCATCGTCTAGCTCAAAATTTTTCTTATTAATCTCAATTAGCTGTTTTAAAGCGATAACCTGCTGAGGTCCTAGTTGTGCTCTAGCTGAAGCAATCTCTAATCCAAACTCTCCGCCAGAAGAATTTATTATTCTTTCCAAGTTTGCAAAGATAGGCTGCATATCCTGCAAACTTAAAGCCTGACCAGATATTACTTTCTGCCTAGATCCTCCTGCTCCTAAAATACGACTTGCAGCTATGTTTTCACTTCCAGGAGATATTATTCCAAATAAAGCTTGCAGACCCGCTTCAATGTTATTTCCTCCTGATCTACCCTTAAGTTCCATAGCGATAGTACCAAAACTATCAACCGCTTGTGGACCAAAGAATGAAGCTTTATCCATTACGGACTTTAAACTGTTTAAAGATTGTATTAGCCTGTCATTGCTAACTCCATACCTATCGCTTACTTCTATATTAGTCTTATTAAGACTTTGGACAGTCTCAGTGTTATGGCCTGTCTGCAATAACAATGCAGAATTCATTTTCCTCTGGCCTTCAATATTTTGACCAGTAGCAACCATCTCTTTGGTCAAGTCTATTACAGCACCGTTATTAACCCTAATGCCTTGCTCAAAGTTTTTGGATATCTCCGTCATCAAAGCGCGATTGCTTATTATTCCTTGATCTAATACATTTGAGTTCTTTTCTAAGGAGGCTTGCAACTTAGAATAAGTTGTTCCCATTTGGGTTATCTTACGGTTAGTCTCATCCATTCTGTTAATGGAATCTCTTAACCGAACCATAGGAGTAGCAAACTGAACTAGGGAGTCTCCTACCCCCTTCAACGCTTGAGTATTGTTTTTACTTAGCCTTTGAGTTACTGGTAGGTTATTGGAGATTGAGTCTATCTGGTCAGCCAATCTTCTAAGGATAGGTCCTATGGATGGGGGTAGATTGGTATTACTCATCTATATCCTTAGTGATTTCAATACTTATCAAGTCAGTCATCTTAGATGTGTTAAAGGTTCTAAAATTATTTTTCCCTAGGAAAGTTCCAATAATAGCCGGGGAATGATAATTACAGGCACTTCTATTCTTGTATAAGTTATTTACCATTAAAGGGAACATCCCCTCACTTAACGACTGAACATCAACTACATTAAGTAGAGCATTGTACCTACTAGATACAAACATGCCATTAGCAGTGCCTCTAGACGATACAACAAGACCGTATCTAAACCACCCTTCATAATTTATCTGGATTAGGTCTCCGGGCTTTAATCCTAAGTAGGAGGTCTCTTTAAGCATATACTGGTAGGGTTCCAAATTAGCAGCAAGAGGTGCAGTAAGACTTCTGTTCATTGTAACAATTTAGTATTTATCCAGAATTTATCCTTAAACCAACCGAAGGACATCTATTACATATTTATATATTATGAGTAACCTTGAAGAAGATTTAGTTGAAACAATAGATTTACTGAGCTTCACTTTCTCTAGTGATTTTACAGATAAATGGGGATTTAAATACGGTAAAAGACTTCCAAGTCTACTACAGATGAGGCTATTAAAATGCCTGGATTCAAGAAAGCCTTTGAAACTGAACATACTGTACAAGTTTCTAGTGGTTGATTCTGGATTTAGCCAAGAAGTTGTAGAAAGCTTCCTAACAGATATTGACTACGAGATATATTCACCTATAATATCAGGAACCTTAAAAGAGAGTAAATACTATGACTAATAAAGAAGACCTTACGGATGCAGTATGGAGAGCCAATTACCGAATTAAAAATGATGTAGTTCCTAGCTCCGCTGAGTATGGAGAGTCTGACGGATTCTCCAGCACTGTAGGATTAATCCTTGTTATTATGGCTATCTTAGGATGGATGTCATAATGACTTCTTTTCTTTACTCAGCTTGTCCTTAAGTTCCTTCTGTTCATCTAGACGCTTACATACCGTGTCTTCTGAATTGAATTTTGGACAAGCATCCTTATACTCACACCAGTCACAGAACATATTCTGAGAAGCCCAGAACTCATCCTTCTTCTTCTTTCGAATCATCCAGACTTTATCTAGCTGCTTCTTTTTCCACATATCAATTTGGAATTTAGAGAACTTGACTGATACAAAGTTTCCAGTCACAGGATAATAGTGAGCGCAGAATATTTGGTTGTAAGGAACATCGTAAGTCTCATGGATAGCCCATGCATACCCCTTAAGCTGATTATCGTCCATTAACGTCTTCTTCTTTTTCTCACGCTTGGAAGTCTTATAATCGATAATTAAATATCCACCGTCTGTTCCCTTAACAACCCTGTCGATAATTCCAATAAAGTCGATATCGTTTTTCTTGTCCAGAGGAACTCTTATGGCCTGCTCAGTTGAAACTGTTTCTCCTAACTTGCTGTTCCATATTATGAAATTCTCTAAGCAAGCCTTCATTCTATCGTTTTCCACGAATGGAACTTTGTAAGTAGGTCTCTCTTGTTCGGCTATCTTTAAAAGAGATTTAATATCATTCTCTTTATACCCTACTTCAAATATCTTATGAATGAAGGATCCGAAATTCAAGGCATCCTCATTCTTGGTTCCAAATCCTGGTAATCTTTCTATATATCTCAGTTTGTATTTCCATAGGCACTGATCTATGATGTCACTACGAGAGGCACTAATATTATTTATGAACATTGCAACTGATTCCTACATTAGAAAATACTGTTTAGGTAGGTTCCTATCTAATTATAGGCTTTCTAGTGATGATACCGAACTGGTAGTTCCTTCTTTATTTATTGAAGATGACTACAAGCGTCACATGTCTATCAACCTTGAGACAGGATTATGGAGATGTTTCAAGTCAGGCGAAACCGGAAACTTCGTAAAGCTATACTCCATGCTAGAGAAATGCTCCTACAGGGAAGCATATGAGAAGTTTGTATTTGAAGACTTTATGGCTAGAGGATCCTTTAGTCCTCCTAAAAACTTATCCGAGTTTAATCCGAATACTATTGAATCCAATCTAGACGAAGTTGAAGATTTTGAACTTTGTGAAGATCATCCTTTAGTTGCTAGCAGAATGCTATCAGGGTTCAAGTTCTTTTTAGCTACAAAGGGAAAGTATGAAGGCAGGTTAATTATTCCTTTTATCAACAGGAATAATAAGATGTTTTACTTCCAAGCTAGAGCTACAGGAGATGAGATGCCTAAGTATTTGAACTGCAAGAACCTTAAAAGCTCACAAGTCCTATACCCCTTTGATTACGGCTCGTATGAGCCTCTGTACATCACTGAGGGGGTCTTTGATTGTCTAAGCCTACAGGCAGTAGGGTTAAACTCAACAACGACTCTAAGCTGCTTTACAAGCCGTGAGCAGATGCTTCAGCTTGCTCAGTATCAAGGACCACTCGTATGTGCATTCGACAGTGACGGAGCCGGAATGGAAGGTAGGGAGAAGTTTCTAAAGCTAGCATACTGGGCTAAGAAGGATAATATCAAAACAGTTATTCCACCTAATAACAGAAAGGATTGGAATGAGATCCTAATCAAGGATGGTCCTGATGCTCTCTTAGAAAGCACCAAGAACCTTACAGAGTTAAACTACCTTAGCCTAGCGTTACTAGCGTATGATAAATGATAAATCATTTGACACTATTGTCTGATTTAATGCATTAAACTTAAGCCTAGCGACATAGGTTCCTGTCATAGACCCTAAGTTACCGTTTAATAATTCAGGGTGAGTTTTCAGAGCTTCCGTATCTAAAGTGAATATTACGGTGTTTTCAGAAGTAACATCTACAACACCAGAAGTAGCCGAGTAACCAGACACCTCAATTCTTGAACCAAGATTTCGATCTGTATTCTTCTTAATGATTTCAACCATTGGCTGAGTTACCAAAGACTGCTTAAACAGGTTTAGGATACTTCTGTCGATGTTTGCATTTTCTAAAGTAAATTCATTTATGAACTTTAGGTCAGTCTTGGATCCTAGAACTAATTGATTATTTTCAAGTCTAGTAGAGCACTTGAATAATAAAGGCTCTGTAACGCTAATAAATCTATCGTCTGTTAGAGTGAACTCATTTATTATTGTATCTAGATCTGATCCCGCTACTCTCCTTACCGTCCAGACATCTATGTAATCCCCTGTCTGCTCCACCAGATTATCAATTACGGTATCGCCTGAAAGGTTGAATACTCCAGAAGGAAGTATAGAAGGCTGATTAAGAATCACAGCATACTTACCAGCATCTAGCTTATAAATTCCTGAAGCCGTAGGTCCTGGGTTGTAGTTGCTAGCATCAAAAGCAGAGTCAGATGTCTCAGATGCCGAGTTAGAATAGTTCATAAGAACTAAGCTGGATGCCGTGATCTCACCATCTGATCCAATTACATAATCAGGATATTGGTTACTCGAATCTTTAAATACCGATACAGCACTTATTTGGTAAGGATCCGCATACTGACCATCATTAAGAAAGTATACTATAAGAGCCGTAGGTCCAAGGACGGTAGGTCTCTCATGCCTAGTGGTTACCGGATTGTTATTAATTTCCATTTGAATTATCTAATTTTTTCATCTCTTCAGTATAAAACTGCAAGAAAGCTAACCGCTCTTTTTTATTCATGGCTTTAACATCGGAATAGGTAAAGCCCACCTTATTTATTAATATGTAGGCTTGATAAAGGAGATCTTCCGATGATAAAGCGTCAGTTAGCTCACTGAAAAAAAATTGGCATCCAAAGGTATGGATAAGGTTTCAGTAAATGAGCATTCAGGACACTCAAATATAAACCTAGGATCCACTCCATAATCACTGTTTACTACTTCTGTTATTAGCTTCTTCATATCCATAATATGAAGTCTCTTAAGTGCTTTAGAGATGAAGATGGGATCTTGAGTACCGTTTAGAGATACTACGAATTTGTAGATATTTCGATAAATGGATTCAGTGTCTTTTAAAAATATCTCCTCTCGACTTCTTGGGAATCTTACCTCAGCATCAACCCCTAGTTTAGGTAATTTGATAGTCCTAGGTTCTTCCAGATCATCTGGAATATCAGTCTTGTTTAAGTGCTTAGAAAGTATAAGGTCAGTTGTTACATCTGTGGTGCATTTAGGACAAGTCACCTTAAACTCATAAGAGTCTCCGTAAGAAAGCTCCCTAACCTTCATCAACAAGAACACTTTGTCCATAGAAAGTAATTCATCTACAGGAACACCCTTAGTAGACTTTTCTAAAAGTCTGGCTACGATGTCTATATTTGAATCTTTGCTTGCAAGGATATTCTGCTCATCTAGGTAAGTTAATGCTTCAATTTCGACACCTTTGAAGTCTTTGTAAAACTTACCCTTCGAAGGTAAATCGATTACCGTAATACTATCAGAGTCGTAATTTGAGAACAGTGATTCTAACGCTGCTTCTCTAGGGTCTGAACTCTGTCCTAAAATTCTTTTATTTTCACTCATAAATTTAACTACTTCTATGCTACTATTATAATAGTCTATGAGATTCGTAGTGGACAACTTAACGACCACTTTAGAGACTGATAATCCAAAGATTATAGAAGCTCTCAAGAAAAGGTATGCATTTCCTGTGCCAGGGTATCAATACTCTCCAGCCTACAGAGCACGAAGATGGGACGGTAAAAAGAAGTATTTCGACGCACGAGGAAGGTTTAAGACAGGGTTACTAAACAGAGTAATAAAAGACTTAAAATCAATAGGAGTTGAAGATTCAGATATTGAATGGGCCAGTAAACCTAAGCCTGTTGAACTCTTTATCCCAAAGGTTGAAAACTTTGAATACCGTGAATACCAAGAGAAAGCAATATACGAAGGTCTTAAAAAGAAGAGGGCAATCATTGATAGTCCTACAGGGTCAGGCAAGACTCTAATTATGGCAGGATGTATTGCGGCATTACAACATGAGAATGAAGATCTCAACGCCATCGTGTTGTTTAGAGAGAAAGGTATCTTAAAACAAACCTACGAATTCTTTCAAAAGTGTGGAATAAAGAATTTAGGATGTAACTCAGGAGAAGGATTTCTTCAAGGTAAGATTATGTTGTCTACCGTACAGAGCATTGAAAAGGTTATAGATAGTCACCTAGAAACATCCAACCTGTTGATGATCGATGAAGCCCATCAATTCTGTAAGGGAGAAACTACCATAGCAGCCATTGAGAGCTTCCCTAACGCTACCTATAGGCTTGCTTTCACTGCAACGCCTCCTGGTGAGGGTTCAAAAGATATCAACGCTAGGATGGTTCTAGAAGGTGCGTTTGGAGATATTCATACTACAAGAACAGCAGAAGATCTTATTAAAGATGGTAGCCTAGCAAAGCCGATAATACAAATTGTAGATAACACTCCTGTGTCATCTGTGGATGACGGCATGACCTACCAAGAAATATACGAAACGTACATAGTAAACTCTGACGTGCGTAACAATAAAATTAATACTATTGTTTCTAAGATCTACAAATCAAACCCAAATGCAAAGATACTTATACTTGTAAAAAACTTGCAACATATAGCTAATCTTAAAGATAGCATACCCAACTGCTACACTATCGAAGGCAAGGATGACATCGAGAGTAGATACAGTGTAATAAATAAGTTTGTAGAAGATTCTAATCCTGCAACCATTATTGGAACTAATGTTATGCAAACAGGTATCAGCATTGACGAGATTAGCCACATGGTCAATGCTAGAGGGTTGTCAGGAGAGGTTCCTACATTGCAGGGTCTAGGGCGAGGAATAAGAAAAGCAAAAGGAAAGGATAAGATGTACTTCTATGACTTTATGGATAGAATCCCTTATCTAGAGCAACATTCTAAGCAAAGAATAAAACACTACAATAAATTAAAATTCGAAGTAAATCATGTCAAATTCTAATATAATATCCAGAGAAGCTCAGGTAGACGCTATTAACACTCTGACGAAAGAACAAGAGGATACACTAAACTCTTGTATGGAAATACTAAAAGAAATAAAAACTAGTAAGAATATTAATGAAACTACATTGAGAAATCTTACAAGTGTTATGAGAGAATTAGATTCCCTCAGAGAGCTTTTCTATATCCGACTATTCAACTCACTTAAACGTGGTGATATGCTTTTAGGCTAAGGGTCCTATTTTCTCTACTAGGACCTCATCTATACTGACGAGTCCGTTCGAAGAGGATGCAAGTTTAGAGCTTAGTGTTATTGAGTGTGCTGAACTATCGTCTAAGGTTGTGCCAACGTAAGCAAATCCACTCTTTCCAACTGAGCCGATACCTCCTACGCCTGCGGCTGCGGCGGTTGGTGTACTGGATTTAAAGTTTTGAGTTATTCTTTGTCTATCAGTCGTGACTCCAATAATTTCAACAATCATTGTAAAGGCTTGATCAGTGGCTGCGTCATCAAAGGTACTATTAGATTCAAGTAAAAGTACTTCTCCATCACCACCGGGTTCTCTATCAAAATAAAAATAAACAGCACCCCCGTTGCCATTAACAGTCCCATTATAGGTAATTCTTACCGTTGTTGCAGAAGCTAAAGTATCAGCAGGTAGCGACACTGTATTTAATGCAGTTTTGCTAGTTGAGGCGGTGCTAGCTATAGGGTTTCCTGTTATATGTTGCAGTGTTGGACTAGCGGCATAGGTAGCTCCAGGACTTATATTATAATTCTCATTAGATAGAATCTGTGCAAAAGTCTTGAGCGACGGTGCAAGAGGGGTTGTACCTTCAAAGTAAACTATAGATCCTGAAGCACCTGAAAGGCTTGATACCGCCGAAGCACTATTAGTAATTACAAGAGAGTTCTTATCTACATCTAAAGACTTTAGAGTTCCCTCAATAGCCAGATTGCCAGTTATTGTACCACCAGATATCATCAAAGCACCTGCGTTTGTTACATTGGTTGTGTTTGTAGGAGTTGCACCAGCGGTTATTCCATTTAATTTACTATGATCATCATCTGTAAATACATTAGAGTCCGTAGCGGACTCCACCAAAGTTCTTATCTCTGATGCTGATTGATCTCTCGTGGCATCATCCTCAATATTACCTAACTTAGTTTTTTCAGAAGCTAAAATAAGCCCCGCGTTAGTTCCGTCAGCGGCTGGAATAGTAGCGTTAGTACCGCCAGAGTTAGTTACCTCCCCGGAGGTGGTTGCGGCATTGTATCCTAAATTAACAGAACCACCACCACCACCACCGCCGGTTACAATGGTTGAAGGGCACCAATTGGACCCATCGAAAACTAATGATTGATTAGGAGTAGGAGGTGTATCACAAACACCTCCTACATTACTTAGATCAAGAGTAAATTCCTCTAGCCCGGATGCATTTCCCGTAGAGGGGTCATATCCTAAAGCTAAAGGAATCTTATTATTAGTCATTCGTTAAACCTTACTAACTCTTGTATTGCTCAGGATCCAACTCATCATCTTCGTCGTCATCCTCTTCTTCTTCATCTTCGAATTCTTCTTCTTCCTCATCATCTTCGAATTCTTCTTCACCCTCATCATCACCCTTTAAATCTCCTAGAAGGTCTTCAAGCTTAGATAGGATTCCAGTCAGATCATCTTCAGGCATTTCCTTTACATCTTCTCCTTCATCTTCGCCTTCCATCTCTTCCTCACCATCTTCCATCTCTTCCTCACCATCTTCCATCTCTTCTTCACCGTCTAATTCAGGCATCTCCTCTTCGCCATCTTCTTCAGGCATTTCTTCTTCAGGGAACGCTGCTGCCTCTTCATCTTCGACTTCGCCCTTAACCTCATCAGCAACCTCATCAGCATCCGGTCCTTCAGGCTTCATATCCATAGGAGTTTCTGATTCACTATCCATAGGGTCGGGGGATCCTAAAGGATCTTCTGGCTTTTCTTGTCCCATTTCCATAGGCTTATCATCGGCCATGTCCTCTCCGTGATCCTCTACTTGGTCTGCTACCTTATCAACAGCAGGACCCAGCATCTTCAGAACTTGACCAATCTTCCCTAAGTCATCAGCGACTCTAGAGAAATCCATGTAATCCATCAAACTAGTCTCATTCAATACTCCGGCATACTCAGCTTCCGCAAATATCTCATTTAAGAAATCAGATAAGTCGATAGCCTCCGAACCGTTCTTTAGCTTAAGGGATCTAGCAAGCTCTAGAAGAGACTTCTTTACAATCGACTTGGAAGGAGCAAATCCTGCGATATGAGTAAGTATCTCAGCCTCAGTCATTACTAAGGTTTTAAATGTAGGAACTTCGCTTAACTTGCGTACGTCAATACCATACTTTTCATTAAGAATGTTAATAACGTGCTTCTTAACAGGACCCTTCATTTCAAAAATCTTACTAGCAAACGAGTTTATCTCTCGATCTTTAGCCTTGATCTCATTCACTGAAAGTGAGTTACGGATCAGATTTGAAATTTGCTTCTTAGTAGATAGCGCAAGATAGGGAGCTTCTGAAACTACCTGAGCCACTTGATGCCTTACGGTGCCTTCATCAGACTCGAAGATCATCGAAGCCAACTCTTGAACGCTGTCGTTCGTAACCCAAATGTTTTCAAAGCCTTCCTTAGCTTCTAGAAGTTCTTTTTGAATTAACTCCTTTCTGCATAGGTGCTCATAAATGCTAGTCTTGCCAATCGTTTTAACTTCAAACTTCTTGCTTTCTTGAATTTGATTGACCGTCATGCGAGGAAGGTCAAAAGATGTTGAGACTAGTGCTGCTAGTTTCATGCCATTCTTAATACCCGAAGACTGGATGACATTCTTATTTTCCTTTAAGAACTCAACAATCTTATCCTTAATCTCGTTAACACGTTGGAACTCCGGTGAAGATATGATCTTGGTTTGCTCTCCAAACCTTTCAACCTTCTCTTGAAGTCTTGTTTTGATCCTGTCATAAGACATCTTAGTTTCAAACATAGATAATATCTTATCAAAAGAATTATCAGCAGATTGATAATCATCCTCAAGAAGATTAGATAGTAATTTCATTACTTTCTTATCTGTAGCGGATTCAAAAGATTTTACATCTTCAAGAACGGAAGCATCCTCTACGATAATCTTAGATAAGTTTAAGGTAGGGGTGAATGCGTATTTTCCACTAATAACAGATCCACTCTCAGTAAGGTAGGTTGCGACACCATCCTCCACGTTAAATAGTTCTACATTTTCTCTCAGAGTTCTAGCGAGGTAATCCCCAAGTTTAATTAGGTTACTGAACTCTTTTCCGCGATTTTCAATAAGGTTAGTTAGCATGACTTACAAAATTCATCAAAATTATTTAGACCGGCTCTCAGCCTCTTGGGATTTAAAATGTTCTTGTTGTCCCATTTCTTCCAAGAGTTCTATCAACTCACTGTCACAATTAGCCTCAATTGCTAAAGACTTCATAGCTTCAATATCTACAGATTCCATAGCTGGGGGAGGGCTGTTCTCTGCTGATTCCATAGGTTCACCAGGAGGCTCTCCCATTGGCATTTCACCACCCATCGGTGCTCCCATTCCTGCATCCATTCCCCCTAAAGCAGCGGTGAATGCGGGATCTTTCTGATCAGATTCGAGACCATCCTTAACTTCATCGATTTCAGAATCTGACATTTGATAATAGTCTTTGTAGATTTTCTCTAACGGGAAGATGTTAAGTCCCTTAACAGCTTGCACAACTCTAGCCTTCTGCTCATCAGTATCTAACTGACGTTTAAGAGCCATATCTGAAGGGGCAGGTAATTTAACTTTTAGTTTAGATATTAAAATTTTAGGGAATCCTCTAAGCATCAAGTGACGCTTTGCTAAGGTTTCCAATCCAATTTCTAAAGACTTTTGGATTCTGGTGATCACCCTAGCAAACTTAACATCAAGCTGGGATAGGTTTGCCTTCCTCTCAGGAGATTGATCCTTCTCTACAATGTAATCCTTAGGAATCTTAAGAGCAGCTAAAAGCTTATCCCTAAAGTATTTAACATCATCAACTTCACCTAAGTTGTCAGCCCCTTGAAGAGTATCAATCTTGGTTCCCGAACCCTTACCATTCACGGCAATGTAAAAATCTTCATCAGCAGCTAGTGCGTTAAAATTCTCTTCAATGTTGCCAGTCTGAGAGTTATAACTTTTACGTTTCTTGAACTTGTCCATCTGCTTCTTAATATGCATTTCAGCCTTTGAAGCAGGTAGTGAACCCGTGTCTATGTAGAATATACGTCTCTCTGGTGCTCTAACTAGACGATAGATAAGCATTGCATCCTCCATCATCTTTAGACTCTTATAGGTGACTCTAGCCGCAGCAGCAACCGACTTGCCATAAGGGTAATGGGTAGGATCTGAAGTGTGAAGTCTAAAGTGAATAATCTGACCTGGGTCGAGACTAATCATCTTTGAATCGTCAAGGGCTGGTCCGATACTTCCGTATGATGTCCAATCATTCTTCTTTGGGATTTCTTGAAGAAATTGTCTTAGATATCCAAACTCATCTTCAACTCTAAATATAAAATTGGGATTCAGTATCTTAATTCTTTGAATCCCTCTTTTTGCGTTATCAAGATCGATAATAGTTTCAAGGAATATATCCCCATACTTTACAGTATTCCTTCCTATATCCCACAGGTATCGAGCCATGTTAGTTTGCTCAAACATGTTCTCAACTTCTCTCTTAACAAGCTCATCATCTGTAACGACATTCCAAGGAGTTCCATCTATATTCTCTTGGGTACAATCATCAGAGTAAATATCGAATGCGGAAGATATCTCTGGGTAACCATCCATATCCTCATACTCTTTGTATCTCTTCTTACGATCATGTTCGATCTGAGGGAGAACAGGATAAAAAGTTTTCTCGTGCCCAAACTCAGAAGCGATAGTGATTACTTGATTAGACTGGACCGTATCCCCTTGAAGAGGTTTAGGTGATGCCACGTTCCTTTTAGTTAAAGGATCTACATACTGATCATCCTTTACATCCTCTATTTCTCGGGCAAAAAACTTCTTGAAGAATCTACCAATTAATCCGTAAGGCTTATTATACGGAGCCTGTGGATCCGCAAACTGAGTAAACCCTTCCGCACCCTCTCTTATTTTCCTATCAGCCATTTAATATTCTCTTCGGTCAACTCTCCGGTTGAGGTCGTTACTTTATATGTATAAGCGTTCTGCACCGCAGGAGGGATATAAGTTTCATCTTCTGACTTTTCTATGTATGCATTCCCTCTTAACTCATTAAAAGTAGAGATAGCGGTGGCAAAAGACATAATTAAATCATCATGACAGTTAGTATCAGGCTTAATCTTGCCAGAATCAGGGTCAATAACAAAAGTAAGAAGCTCATCGACCAATCTCTCTGAGTTTATTAAAACCCTGCTAGATCTAATATTATGCTCCATATCTGCTAAAAGCTTCTCTTTATTCTTCTGGGTAATCATTATCCCGATCTCACGCTTATCATCCATTACCAGATTCTCATACTCTAGCTCCTGCTGTAAGAAGTAGATTAAATTGTTGCCAATTCCGTTCCTCTCAGGACATACAAATGCAGTATTGTACAATCTTGCTTCGTCAGCTATGATTTTTGCAAATTCGTTAATCGGCGTTCGATTACTGTAAAACTCTGCAACTTGCTTACCATTATAGATGTCAATGATGTGGAATGCTGAGTAATCTCGATCTCTACCTATGGAAGGGTCAGCAGCTAAGACATATTCATGGTTGGGTTTAGGGTCCTCCCACACACGCATTTTGTTGTTATATTTTATCCAGTAATCTTTATTGCAGTTTTCTTTTAAGTTTCTTAAGATCTCACCTTCAATGTAAGTATCACCTGTACCTAGGAAACTACCCTCATACTCCTGTTCCCATTCCTTAAAGCTATGCTTTTTTCTAGTAATATCTTCCCACTTATCAACTAGGATAGGAGGGTCATAAGATTCTAACTCAGCGTAAAGGCTTTCATAACCTTCGTGTCTTTTGTATTCAGGATTCTCTTGCCATTTAATGTCAATATGATGAAATCCATTTGAATCCTCTAACGCTTGAGTATACATTTTGTGGAACCAATTACCTGTTCCGTTTACCGTAGAAAGGCACACCACTCTACCGCCTGTAGAAGTCGTAGGACCAACAGCAGCCCAAATAGTATCAATATACTCAATAAAAGCAGCTTCATCTAGTATTAAAAGAGAAGCAGATATAGAACGACCTGATTGCTTACCTGATGCTTTAGACTGGATCGATGACCCATTTTCAAACTCTAAAGTATGATCATTATTCTTTTTAGTTTTAGGCTTCATCCAAAAAGGAAGCTCGTCAAACATTATCTTTACTCTGGATATAAGCTCTTTAGCCTCCGCATCACCCTTAGACAATACCGCTACTTTCTTGTTTGTGTTAAATATACAAAAATGTAATGCATAAGCAGCCATTAGGGTCGTACATCCAGCCTGCCTAAACTTACGGAGAATAGTAAGTCGATGATCTTGAAACTCATTTAAAATCCTAGATTGAAACGGATACAGATCAAAATTAACCAAACCTCTAATAGGGTGGACAACTTTGATGTAGTTCTTGGTGAAATACTCACAGTCTTGAGAGCATTTTTTAAATTCCTCTTGGATCTTCAGAACGTCTTGGCTATTATATTCCATATTAAAAATGATTTACTTAAGTATATGTACCAGAGATAAAGAGAATATAAGCAATACTCTTCAATCACTTATTGATTATAGTAAAAATGCATTTGGTGAAAATCCAACTATAGACATCCATACGCTTATTGAAGATAATGCTTCTTCAATCTACGCAGGCCATTTAAGTAATTTAAATAGGATTGAACAACCTGAGGAAGATGATGTTGTTGTGTTCATACATGACGATGTAGAAATACTCTCTACCCCAGCTAAATTTAGAGAGTATATTGAAGTTGCCAGAAAACCAGGAGTAGGGTTTGTAGGAGTGGCTGGAGCTACAAGTTTTACTAAGAATGGTGTATGGTGGACTTCAAGGCAATCAGGAGAAACAAGAGGCTTTGTATGGCAAGGCAAAGAAGATGTAACTATGAAACCTAATTATTTCGGTCAACCGGGTCAAGTTACTGTTCTTGATGGTTGTCTACTTGCAGCTACAATCAAAACAATACAAGATGTTGGATTAGGTCAACCACATTACTTAACCAGCAAATGGGATTTTTACGACATTCATTTAACTTTTTTAGCACATTCCAAAGGTTATTCTAACTACGTTGTGCCTATAATGATCCGGCATGAGTCTGACGGTCAAATGAGAGAAGGTTGGTATAAGGCTAAGGATGAGTTTATGAGAGAGTGGAACAGTAGCATCCCCTGTTCTCTTCCAGTAGATAAAACAAACGGGTTACCGAAATGAATTATTTAGTAGATGTGTTAGTTTGGATAATGGCTGTATTTGGAACAACAACGATTGTTGTAAACAGTACGATCATGGCTCCTGTCAGAAACCTTATATCCAAGGTAGTGCCACCTCTAGGTAATCTTGTAAACTGTTTCCTATGTACAGGATTCTGGGCAGGAGTATTCTGGTCTACATTTCACTGGGATCCTTTTCAACAATTCGACACAAATCCAATCCTTAGTGCAATTTTTGCAGGATGTATAGGAAGTGGTGCCGGTTGGATTATGTATTTAAACATTTTTCCATTAATGCAAGGAAAGTGAGGGTAGTCAACATCCACCAGTGCAGTTCGTAACAGGCCGTAGTCCAAATTTTACTTTTAGTAACACACTTATATTTATGCACGCAAAGACATTTTTTATCGATATTGATGGAACAATTCTTATACAACCCGAAGACTTTCTAGATGTCATGAAAACTGATGATATTCCTTCGTTACCCGAAGCAGCAAAAAAGATTTGTAAATGGCATTGTCAGGGCAATAAGATTATTCTAACTACAGCCAGACCAGAATCCATGAGAGAGCGTACAATCAAACAATTAGATAACGCGGGTATCATGTATGACCAGCTTGTAATGAGCCTTACAAGCGGTTGTAGGGTGCTTATAAACGATTATGAGCAGGATACCACACCCAAGGCAGAAGCTAGGAATGTGAGACGTAACATCGATGGTCTGATTAATGTAAACTATATTGACTAGGTCAATTATACATGTTTACTCGTACAATTTTAAATGTTGGTCTAGTATCACTACTTCCACCCCCTCCAGTTGTGAATGATATTTCAAAAGGTCCAGCATCGAAAGGTGTTGATCCTCTATCATGCCCTGCTAGATCTGGGGATGGAGGCGTATAATAACTTACGAACCCACTTGCAACATTATTAGTGGAGGATACTAGTCTAAGATCAGTCCAAGGTATTGTATCAGCAGCATTAGGTAGTGCCCCAGAAAAAGCCACTTGACCCGCAGTAGGTGTGATACCAAATACTATGTCCCCATTGGTCCCATCATCACCCCAATCGACCGGAAGGTTTAAGAAGTTTCCAGCACTAGCCCAATTGTCGGTTCCTGCTTCGGGTCCTATCCATCGTACGGGCCTCTCATTTGTAATTGTATCTATTGCTATCCCACTTACGAAATGATTATTGGGTCTACCATCTGCAAATCTAGAGAAAGGAGAAGCCAGCCTAATTATGGTTCCGCTTGTGTGAACCTCATTTCCTAGGTTATTAGATCTATCCGGCTCTAATGCTATGATTCCACCTACGACGCATACAAACGTAGAGTTTATTAGTTTCCATTTTACGTAGGAGGTACCGGCATTTCTAATATGCCTAGAAGAATCTACAACTACAGCGCAGTTATTGTAGGTTATAGTGTAAGGTCCCGAGGCATTGACGGAATCCCTTCCGACATCTATAAATCGCGCGACATTCGTGACTATTTTACAATTTTCAAAATTAACTAAAGTTGAAGATGTTTCAGGCGGCCCATCGGCGTAGTCCTCATCTCCTAAACTTATCTTATTACTTGGACAGTGAATGTCTAAGTTTTTAAAATTGTACGTTTTAACCTTGTTCAGAGGTTTAAGTCTTAGGTCGGAGTCTAAAGTTAGGTATGTTGAACTTGCACCCATATGAAATTCAACATCCGGGTCCTTTGTTGAAGATAAAGTTATAGTTAACTCCCTATCCGGCAACCACCCCCCAGCTTGATCTCCCCCGAAGCTGTGAGGAATATAATGCCCATCACCACTAGATTGAAAGATAACTTGGACCTCATCTCCATCGCTATAGGATCCATCTCCTGAAGCTGCATACCACTCGGCAAACGTAGCATAATCAGCATTCGTTCCCGATCCAATATAATCAGTGTAGACGGTCATTTCCCTGAGTCCTCATCATCTGGAAATAGTCTTTCCTCCAGTAGTGCTTCATCATACCCTGGGGACCACCTAATTAAATTAGGAAGCTCATCACTGCTAACATAACATCTACCACTTACACTTAGATTATCCTGAGAAGATAAAGGAAGTGCCGACACTGCAATACCAAAATAGGTATTAATTGAATCAAGAGCAGAAAAAGAAGTCATCTCTTGTCTGATAAGGGTTTTAACTTCTAATTTAGTTAAGTCCACATCCAAGCAATAAAAAACAGGACAAATAATGGCACTATCCCAAGAATCCTTAACTACCTTAATTCCTGGGGGAGTACCACTTTCTAATACATCTGCAATCTTTTTATTATTCTTGGAAAACAATATTTGAGCCATAACATGATTATATAGGCGCGATTTTTTTTATAAAAATAGTAAATATAAAAGCACCTAACCTATTATAGGCTAACACAATGGAATGCCCTTCAGAAGTTAAATTGCAGATAATTGACTACATTAGAGAGCAAGCATATCATGCAGCTAAAACAGAGTTTCTAAAAACAAATTTAGCTAGTTCCGAGATAACTGCTATATCTTTGTTCAATGCTGCTCAGATGCTTATTCCACCATTATTCAATAAGACTAAAGAGGCATGGAATTTGGAGGATGGGAATGAATTGTTTCCATTCCCTCTTATACTAGATGATGTACTATTAGATGATAATTACTAGTAGCCCATATAATCCATCAATCCCAAGATGTATATACAAGTAGAGCATGATTATTATGAAGACACTTATAAGCGTTTTATTTCTTACAGCAACTCTGCTGGCCCATGGAGGTCAGTATAGAGGGCCTGGAGATGTAGTTCCCCCTGGTCCTGGAGGTGGTAGCACTGGAAGACCTTCTGGTCCCACTACAGGTGGTCCTGCTGGACCCTCAACTGGCCGCCCCTCTGGACCCGCCACTGGCTCTCCTCAAGGTCCTGCAACCGGAGGTCCTACTGGTCCTACCGGCCCTGGAAGAGGTCCTCAGACGGGAGGAAGAGGTATGCGCCTTGGAGATGATCTTACTCAGTGGGCATTCTGGTGGGAGTTCAATAAGGATCCTTTCATTAAGTTGAAGGATGCACTTTATAATGGTGGTCCTCAAACAGGATCCGATGAGTTCTACTTAGGCAGCACTCGAAAGGGTGCAAAGGATTCAATTCTTCCTACAAGGGAAGATAAGATTGGTGTCCTGGCTTCTTTAAAGAAGGCTATCGACTCTACTGAGCAAAGAGATATTGTTTCAAGTTGCATGATTGCGATGGCAAAGATTGGCGACATTCACCCAGACTTTAAATTAAGAGATGTGTTCAAACCACGATTGGAATCAAACAACCAGGAGATTCGAGAAACTGCGATCCTTGCTATGGGTATTGCTGCTTCTGATGAGGCCGAAGCCTTGGAACTTCTCATACAAACTGCTCTCGGGAAAAAAGTAAAATAATACACTGCTAGGCTCTTGGTGGCAGCCATAGTAGTGAAATGGTTATCGGACTAATTAGTATCCTATGTAGTCCATAACTCCCATCCACTTTGGAGCCATTGTCCTTGGTTGGTTTTGCCACTCTAATAAACCCCAGGATCCGTATTTTGACTGGCTGCTGGTAAGAGTGTAGTTCATAAACAAACCCCCTCCATTAGCTTCCCATCTGGTGAGATCATTGAAATACAATGTACGCATTGAAGGATCTCTATTGGCGGCTACGAATAAGTTAGTAAGCGTTTGATCGTTTTGAGCCACTCCAACTCCAACCAGATGTTGACCTCCTTCGTAAGCAAAAAGATCTAAACCACGAAAGTTTGCATTGTTTGAATTAGCCAGTGTATGCTGTGAATGATTGTTAGCACTATCAGTATCACAAGCAGCTAATATCTGAGGAATTGAAAAAGTAGCGGTGTTTGGAGAAATGTTAAGATTACCTAAATACCCTCCAAAGTATGGAGCGACTGCAAAAGCATCCGCGTGCTTGTAAGCGTCTTGCCAATCCATGATTTGAATGTTCACCCAAGGATTCACACTCTGTCCTGCTAACACTCTAACTAAGTTTCTATCTCTAGGCTGACTGTAGACATTAGAAAATATTTCAAATACCTCAACCGATCTCTGAGAATAGTATAGCCATCCAGCGTGCCAAGAAGTAGGATTTAAACCTAATGCTAAACCCTCAGCCTGTGCATATTGAGTCTGTTGAAATTGACCGTTCCAAACCTCATTACTATATTCCAAGTACACTGTTAAAGAAGGATCAAGCGCAATCTTACAAAGATATGCTAAGTAAGTAACATACAGATCGTCAGCCATATGAGGCACACAGATCCACATGTTCTTACATGTCTGATTACACAACTCAATCATATACAAAGGATGCACACCTCGATCAGTAGCTTGAGTGTAATTAAAAAAGTTAGTAGCTTGCCACCATGAAACCACAGGGCTGTTATTCGTTCGACCCCAATCCATGAATCTAAGCGTATCAAAAGGCTCTAAACTCTTAACAAAATCAGGATGAAAAATTCTTGTAGAATTATCAAAGCCAGGAGGATACACTCTAATGTTTTCAATAGGCTGTACAATATCTGTTATCCTAAGAGTAAACATCCCATCAACAGGAACTTGCAAACTAATTTGAATATACCCTTGCGATTGCTGTAATACAGTTACAGCACCCCCTCCATATGTTCTTGGCTGTATGGTTCCTATACCATCGTAACGTATCGTATAAACGCCGTCAGGGTATGTAGGAGATCCGCCAACTATCACAATGGACTCTATGTCCTGATTAGATTGAAGGCTCTGAGGCCATCCTAGCTCGTCTGTGATGACTGCTGGACCTGTACCCCATTGATGAGGATTAGATTGATGACTAACCCATTCTCGGGAACTCTTAAAAGCATCTACAAATGGGGTCTGCCTTTGATAATCCGTAAGAGGTTCTAAGTTCGTTCCTATCGGACTCTGAGGGACTAATGCAAGTAGCAATGATAATAACATGGTATTCTTATATACCCTTTGCCGCAACGGGACTCCTAAAAGTATCTGATTCTTTTTTATGGGACTCCTAAAAGTATATGATTCTTTTTGTAGGAGTCCCTTAAATAAAATTAAAGTACGACTTATATCATGAGACTGTGTATGGGGGTCCTAGGGGGTAGATATGGGACCCGAACAACGTCAAATTCTCCGGTGGGACCGGACAGGCCATGTATGGCAGGACCATATACGGTGGGACCATATACGATAAGGCTGTGCCCCGCGAACCGGGCTAAACCCAGTCCCCACAAGCACTTACATCAATCGAAAGAAATATGATCACTTTCTCAAGTTATTGGTGACGAATGCCGATAGGTAGGTATAATGAATAGCATGAGAAAGACAGTAAAGAACCCAACGCAATGTTGGCTCGTAGTCCATAACTACACTCAAGACGTAGAGCGTGAATGCTCTACCTTGGAAGAGGCGCAAGCCTACGCTGGCACTAGTCGCCAGCTATACATTCACGATGCCACATACGAAGGTATGGACCGTGAGTATGTCCCTCAAGGGGCAGTCTAATGCTGTGCGGAGAATGCAGAACAACGGCTCCTAGTGAGTTCTCGGGAATTAATCCTTACTACTGTGATCACTGTCATTTCGAATTAATCGAAAAAGATCCAAGCAATCCTTTAATCAGTTGGTATAATTAACAGCATGAACAAGCAAGACGCAAAAGTCCACGCATCACCCCGTGGGTTCCAGTATACCCTAGGGAATGGCTACCGCCTTTCGATCATGTTCGATCATGGGAACTACTGCGATAACCAGGACAGTTGGGGCACCGATGGTGCAATCAACAGTAGCAACTTCGAGGTTGCAGTGTTCACCCCTGATGATAAGTTTGTCACCCTAATCGATGAGCCAGAGGATGAGGATGGCATTCGTCGTGTTGAGCAAGTAATCGGTTGGGTTCCCGCTTGGACCCTGCCAAATCTGATTCGGAGGGTAAAGTATTTTCCTGAGCATCGCTTGAACCTGCATGATGAATTGAGAGCCTGCGCTCTAGCGTTTGGCGCGTTCTGTGAGGATGCAAGGGACGAAGCACAAAATGCGAAAAAGAAGGAGAAGGTAGTCTGATGCCATACATTACAACAATCAAAACCATTGAGCGGACAGTGAAATACTGGGTGCCTCAAGAAATCATGGATAAGTCGCACACTAATTGTGGCGATAGCTCATACGCTTACATTGTCGAAGCAGCGGGAAGAACCCAATGCACTGAACAACATGAGGAAGAAATCGACGAACGAATCATCGACCCCGTATTCCCTAAAACTCAAGTATCGGACTAATGCCATGCGGTTACTCATTCTCTCACTATTCCTTTTCGTCTCACTGCCAGCACAATCCAAGGCAGTCAGTGCAATTAGTAGGAAGGACGGCCAGAAGTGCGTCCAAGCATACAACAATGCGATCAAGGAAAACATACGCCCGGAACTCGTCTCTAAACTCTCGCCAATCGTTGCTGCCATTAGGTATTCAGAGAATGGTGGCAAAGGTCGAGAGTATGGTATTCTTCATTCTAGGTGTAAACCCACGTATCGATCTCAAGCTGGTTGGTGTGCTGCCACTGTCCAGAAAAACTATGATCGTTGGGTAAAGGCTGGATCATATGGTAAATTCATTAATTTTTTGGGGCGTAGTTATTGTCCTGTTGGCGCAAAGAATGACCCCAAGGGATTAAATGCCCATTGGGTTAAGAACGTCACACATTACACAAAGAGGTTTAAATAATATGGAAGTATGGCACTGGGTAGTTGTTGCAATCGCTGCACCTTTATTGTTTTGGGAGATGCAGAAGCCGATCAAGCGTCGTAAGTAGCTGCAAACAAAGGACTTACGTCTGCGGCGGTGCATCGCGAAGCGGGCTAAACCTAGTAACCACAAGGGTTTACATCAATTCAAAGTTTTCTTCGCCTTTCTCAAGTTTTCAATCCATTTTGTCTATAAGTAGGTATAATGAATAACATGAAAAAGACAGTAAAGAACCCAACGCAATGTTGGCTCGTAGTCCACAATTACACCCAAGACGTAGAGCGTGAGTGCGCTACCTTGGAAGAGGCACAAGCCTACGCTGGCACTAGCCGTCAGTTGTATATTCACGATGCCACATACGAAGGTATGGACCGTGAGTATGTCCCACAAGGGGCAGTCTAATGAACGACACATACAACGTGAATCTAGTTAAGGACGATACGATCATGTCTCATAAGACTGGGACGCTATGCGGAATGGACTACGATGATATCGTAACTATTCTAGGTGAACCCAACGTCTACGATGATCCTGGAAAAGTTCGATGGTCTTGGGGCTTTCGTGTAATGCCAGACAAGACACCTATGGCTATATGGGACTGGAAAGGGTCGGCAGATATGGGCAGATGGAGTATTTACGGTGACCCTAAACTATGGGCCAAGCTATTTCCTAATGCCTTTATCGACTAAGTCGTTGCCCTGTAAGGACTTACGGGGTCGGCGGTGCCCCGCGAAGCGGGCTAAACCTAGTAACCACAACGACTTACGTCAATTTGACTTTTTCTTTCCCATTCCTAAAGTTTTAATCCACTTTTACCGATAAGTAGGTATAATGATTAGCATGGTTAAGAAGTTCAAAGCACTAAAGAAGGCAGCAACAGATTTTTTCTTCGCGCCTC
>Ga0208134_1000576_pt1 | contig 24140 bp, 28 predicted proteins | sample VirMetDEL_Mar_31_FD_184515 | JGI IMG/M metagenome (GOLD analysis project Ga0208134, IMG submission 184515) | Aqueous microbial communities from the Delaware River and Bay under freshwater to marine salinity gradient to study organic matter... | ecosystem: Environmental > Aquatic > Marine >... | reverse complement strand
TCAAACAGCAAGAAGATAACGGATTCAAGCTCGATGTTAAGAAAGCGTTATTCCTTCTTACAGATTGGAGGAAAAGACTGGCAGAAATTGAGGAAGAATTACAAACAGTTTTCAGACCTATTGTAACTGAGCGTGTTAGCGAGAAGACAGGTAAAAGACTTAAAGATAAAATAGAAATCTTTAATGCAGGTAGCCGTAAACAAATAGCAGAGCGTCTCATGGCTCTGGGTTGGAAACCTACCAAGCACACTGAAAAAGGTTCTGTCATTGTCGATGAGAAGGTTCTGTCTAACATAGATATACCAGAGGCTAAACTAATCTCTGAGTATCTTCTTCTTCAGAAAAGAATTACTCAGGTGGAGAAGTGGATTGATTACGCTGACAGGAACGACAGAGTCCACTGCCGTGTGATTACGAATGGAGCAGTGACAGGACGCATGACTCATAGCAAACCAAATCTGGCTCAAGTGCCGAGGGTAGGTAATCCGTTTGGTAAAGAGTGCAGAGAATGCTGGACGGTAGAGCATGGTAATGTGCTTGTAGGGATTGACGCTTCTGGTCTTGAGTTAAGGATGCTTGCTCACTATATGCGTGATGATGATTACACTAATGAGATATTGAGTGGTGACATCCACACAGCTAACATGAAGGCAGCAGGTCTTACTAACAGAGATCAAGCCAAGACTTTTATCTATGCTTTTCTTTATGGAGCTGGACCAGCTAAGATCGGTCAGATTGTAGGTGGTGGTGAGAAAGAAGGTAAGAAGTTAATTGATAGCTTTCTTACTAACACACCTGCTTTGCATAAGCTAAAAGAAAAAGTTAATCGGATAGCTGAGAAAGGTTTTCTTCCTAGCCTCGATGGAAGGCGTTTAATTGTTCGATCTCAGCACGCTGCTCTTAACACTTTGCTTCAGGGAGCTGGTGCTGTAGTTATGAAAAAGGCTTTAGTATTACTACATTCCAAATTAAAAGCTGGTAAAATACACGGCTCTTTTGTCGCTAATGTTCATGATGAATGGCAAATAGAGACAACAAAAGAACTTGCTGAATCTGTAGGTCGTTTAGGCGTTCAGGCAATTCAGGAAGCAGGACTCGCTTTAGGGCTACGTTGTCCACTCGATGGCGAGTTTAAAATAGGTGCTAATTGGGCAGCAACACACTAAAAGGAAATACATGGCTAATCTAAAACCAGTAGTAGTCCAAGCAGATGTTATGTGGGCTTTTCTTGACACACCTAATGAGATGAGTGGTAAGTATCAGGTAGACTTGTGTAACCTCTCAACAAAGGCTATCGATGAGCTTGAGTCGATGGGTGTCAATGTCAAGAAGAAAGATGACAAAGGCTTTTACGTTACAGCTAAGTCTAAGAACTATCCGATCAAGGCTGAGTTGTCTGATGGTTCACCAGTCACTTGTAAGATTAAGAATGGCTCCAAAGCAATAGCTACTCTTAAACCATATGCTTACAACTGGAAGGGTAAGACAGGTGTGGGAACAGGTATCAACAAGTTAGTCATAACTGACTTGATTGAGTATGTTCCTTCTTCTGATCCAGTAGCTGAAGAGTCATTGTAATTTGTCTAAGTCAATGAATAATGCAACTGCACTCATTGACGGAGATATTCTGACTTATCGTATAGGTTTCTCTTCTAATGAACCTGATGAGGAAAAGTTTGCTATTTCTCGGATGGGTAATTTTGTTGATAGGTTGATTAAGGTCACAGGAATAGATTCTTATGAAGGCTATCTGACAGGGAAGAAAAACTACAGATCAGAAATTGCTACTGAGCAAGCTTACAAAGGGAATCGTAAAGAGGCTAGAAGACCAGTCCATTACGATTCTCTGCGTGAGTATCTCATTACTAAGTGGGGCTTTAAACTCCAAGAAGGTCAAGAGGCTGATGATGCTATCGGAATCAAAGCATATTCATTACCAGAAGATTCTAGTTGCGTCATGACCATCGATAAAGACTTAGACATGATTAGAGGATGGCACTACAACTTTGTCAAAGAAGATTTGTATTATGTTACCGAAGCTCAAGCCATTAAGAATTTCTACATTCAACTTCTTACTGGTGATCGAGTTGACAACATTGCTGGTCTTAAAGGTATAGGTCCAGTCAAAGCTAAAAAGATTCTTGAGAAATGTTTTTCTGAAAACGAAATGTTTGATGCTGTTTGTAAAAAGTATAAGAATGACATAGATACAATAACTGAACGTGGCAGGTTGTTGTGGATTCGTAGACAGGAGAATGAGATTTGGGACCCACCTCTTTATGAACAATACTAATAGAAAGGTTGTTATGGATACTAAGAAACTTTGGGAATCTTTGAACACTAAAGACTTTCCAGAAATAGTTTACATAGAGTGGTGGGATGCTCTATCTGATTGTGGTTGGGAAGACAATGTTAAGCCTAACATTCATCCTGTTTTGAGTGTTGGGTTTGTTGTGTCAGAGGATGCTTCAGCTATATGTATTGCTGCTGCGCTGTCGAATGAACAGTCTAACTCAAGGCTACACATCCCTAAAGGATGGATCACAAAGATGAAAAGAGTACGTTTAAATAAATTCTTAAACATAAGGAGAAAGCCATCAAAACCCAAAGCGCAAAAGCCAAAGGAAGAAAACTCCAACAGTGGTTCAGAGATCAAATCATTGGAGCGTTTTCATTTTCACGATCAGATGTAAGATCTACAAGCATGGGTGCTGGAGGTGAGGACATACTGTTCTCTCAAGAGGTAGGAGATCAGTTAGGCATATCAGTAGAGTGTAAGTCAAGAGAGTCTATGGCTGTTTACGCTTTCTACTCGCAAGCTGCTGACAACTGTCCTGAAGGTAGACAACCTGTTGTCATTGTTAAGCAGAATCATTCTAAGCCTCTTGCTGTTATTGATGCTGAATACTTTGTTACTTTATTGAAAGGAACCAATGAGACATTTAGTAATCCCTGACACACAATGTAAACCTAATAACTCATTCGATCATTTAGAATGGGCAGGGCAATACGCTGTTAAGACTAAGCCTGATGTCATTGTTCATTTAGGAGATCATTGGGATATGCCCAGCCTAAGTGTTTACGACATTGGTAAGAAGTCGTTTGAGGGTAGGACTTATCATGATGATATCGAGGCTGGTAACAAGGCTATGGATACCTTCATGAAACCTATCATTGCAGAACAAAAGAGGCAGCGACTAAACAAGAAGAAAGTCTGGAAACCTAAGAAGGTCTTTCTGCAGAACAAAAGAGGCAGCGACTAAACAAGAAGAAAGTCTGGAAACCTAAGAAGGTCTTTCTTATTGGTAATCATGAGTACCGCATCGATAGAGCTATTGAGTCTGACAGGAAGCTAGAAGGACTGATTGGTTATAATGATTTTAATCTAAAGAAATATAACTGGGAGGTCCGTCCTTTTCTTGATGTAGCGGTAATCAATGGGATAGCTTATAGCCACTACTTTACTTCAGGTGTTATGGGTAGACCTGTCAGCAGCCCTAATCTTTTATTACAAAAGAAACACATGAGCTGTATCATGGGTCATGTCCAAGATAGATCTATAGCGTTCAGTAAGAAAGCTGACGGCTCTAGGATCACTGGTTTGTTTGCTGGTATCTTTTACCAGCACGATGAGGAGTATCTTAATCCTCAGACTAATGGTAGCTGGTCTGGTGTGTGGGTGTTCAATGAAGTAGACAATGGTAGCTTTGATGAGATGCCTGTGTCAATTAACTATCTAAGGAAACAGTATGGAAATTAAAAAGGTATTACAAACCAGAGCAGGTACTTATGGAGAATATAGGGACGTAAGTCAGATCAGTCAGGACATAAAGAAAGTAATTAAGAACTCTCGTAATTACCCTCTGATGCCAGCTTATATGGTAGAGTCTCTTGAGTTAATAGCAAACAAGTTAGCTAGGATTCTTAATGGTGATCCTCTCTATGATGACTCATGGCGTGACATCTCTGGGTACTGTACTTTAGTGTTGATGGAAATAGAAGACATGGAGAAAGAAGATGTTTCTTAGAGATCAGCTCACTCTTCCTGAATTAATAGAGAAGCTTTCTGTAATAGATGAAATAGAAATAGTTGAAATGTTAGGGCTTACGTCTTTAGAGATATTAACTAGATTTGAAGATGTTGTGGAGGACAGTTACGATAAACTAATAAAGGAAATAGAATGATGGATTTTTACCAAGAGTATATTGCGAAGAGTAGATATTGTAGGTTTGTGCAAGACGAAGGACGTAGAGAGAACTGGTATGAGACTGTAGATCGCTACATGGACTTTATGAAGAATCATCTGGAGACTAAGCATAACTATGTGATCCCAATGCAAACAGACTCAGAGCTTCGTGAAGCGATTAAGAACCTAGAGGTAGTGCCTTCTATGCGTTCGATCATGTCAGCAGGTAAGGCACTAGACAGGGACAACACAGCAGGATACAACTGTAGCTATCTGCCTGTTGATGACCCTAAAGCATTCGATGAGGCTATGTACATACTACTGTGTGGTACTGGTGTAGGCTTTAGTGTTGAACATAAGTACGTTGACAAACTACCTGAGATCCCTGAGAAACTATTCAAGTCAGACACTACTATCGTTGTTGCTGACAGTAAAGAAGGATGGGCTAAATCACTACGTCAAGTCATTGCACTACTGTACTCAGGTGAGATACCTAAGTGGGATCTAAGAAAGATCAGACCAGCAGGTGCTAGACTCAAGACCTTTGGTGGTAGAGCCAGTGGACCAGCACCACTCAATGAGTTGATTGAGTTTGTGATTAACAAGTTTCAAGGTGCAACAGGACGTAAGCTCAACACACTAGAGTGCCATGACATCATGTGTAAGGTAGCTGAGGTAGTAGTAGTGGGTGGTGTTAGACGTTCAGCTATGATCTCACTGTCTGACTTAGAGGATGACAAGATGCGTCATGCTAAGACAGGACAATGGTGGGAAGCTAATCCTCACAGAGCATTGGCTAACAACTCTGCTGTGTATGCTACCAAGCCTGATGTCGGTCAGTTTCTTAACGAGTGGACCAGCCTTTATCACAGTCACAGCGGTGAGCGTGGTATCTTTAATCGAGAGGCTGCAGTAGCTACTGCTAAGAAGAATGGACGTAGAGATATTGACTTTGAGTTCGGTACTAACCCTTGCTCAGAGATCATCCTTAGACCTTACCAGTTCTGTAACTTATCTGAGGTAGTTGTAAGAGACACAGATAGCAAGGTTGACTTAGAACGTAAAGTTAGATTAGCTACGATCTTAGGAACCTATCAGTCTACGATGACTCACTTCCCTTACCTCAGAAAGATCTGGCAGAAGAACACCGAAGCTGAGAGACTGCTTGGTGTGTCTTTGACTGGTATCTTAGACAACAAACTGATGGGAGAAACCAGTGAACAAACTAAGTCAATGCTTGAGGGACTCAGAGACATATCAGTTGATACTAACTTACAGCTATCCACTGAGCTTGATATTCCTGTATCTGCTGCCATCACTTGTATTAAGCCTAGCGGCACTGTTAGTCAGCTTGTTGATAGTGCCTCTGGCATTCATACGAGACATAGTAAATATTATGTTCGTAGGGTTCGAGGCGATAAGAAAGATCCTCTTTCCTCCTTCATGACTGAGCAGGGCATACCGTCTGAGGATTGTGTGATGCGTCCAGAGTCTACCACTGTGTTTAGCTTTCCTAAGAAGTCACCACCTAATGCACTACTGCGTGATGACCTAACAGCGATACAACACTTAGACTTATGGCTGATGTATCAGAAACATTGGTGTGAGCATAAGCCTTCAGTCACTATCTCTGTTGAAGAGCATGAGTGGGTAGAGGTAGGCTCATGGATCTGGAAGAACTTCGATGATGTCAGTGGTGTAAGTTTTTTACCATACGATGGAGGCACATATCGCCAAGCACCATACGAAGAGTGCAGCGAGGAAGAGTACTTGGAACTGCTTCATAAGATGCCTGATACCATTGAGTGGGATAGTCTTATTGAGGTAGACGATAACGTAGAGGGAGCGCAGCAACTGGCTTGTACAGCAGGGGTGTGTGAGATCTAATCTTTCTTATTATTAATTAAATCAAACAGGGCGCGTACTTTCTCTTCTAACACTGAGATGCGCGCCCCAATCTCTGCCTTCCAAGTTATTGCTAAGAACACTACGAACAGTAGCCCTGAGATTATCTCCCAGAAGTTGATGATGAACTGCTCCATTTAATTCTTAATACCTAGTATTTCTCTGTTAGCGTTGTCAAGAATTTTTTGGTCCCATGCCTCACCTTCTTTCTTTGTGTGATGTAGGTTCAAGTAAATCTTATACATTGCTTTCTTTTGTTCCTTCTCACTAGCATTAGGATCTAGTAATTGTTTAAATAACTTATCTCCATATCTTTTAATTGGCTTTCCTTTAGAATCGTATTTAGTTTTTTCTAAGATGTCTCCCAAGAAAAGAACAGTCTGCTGGTCTGGTGTCAGGTCTTCAACCTTACCTGTTTTAAATACCTCGTCTAACCACGGAGCATCTATTCTTTTCTTAGCTCTGTTTACAGCAACCTGTAAAGAACTATTATCTTCACCTTCATCTGCGTTACCTACTAAAAACTGATAGAGTCCTGTAGCTGAGCTTGCTTCTTTTCCTTCTAATGGTCTGTTCTTTACTTTAGGATCTCCAGAGCTTTCTGCTTTAGCTACTTTAAGAGCAAAGTCATATAGGATGTTTCTTGCTCTAGTTGAATCAAGACCTTCCATTCCTGATCTGTTTAAATGTTTTGTCATCAGTGTTTCTGCTAATGGAGATCTTATTTGATTGACATCGCTGACATTACTTACGTCTACTACTTCTGCTCTTCTTGTAGGAATCACTTCTATCTCAGGAGTAGACAGGATGTTACCGAACGCATCATAGTTATTACTCATCATGTCCATGTTTTATTTCCTCGGTTGTTCAGGAATTTTAAATCCCTCTGTTTCTTTTTCTAGGTTGTCCAAATATGCGTCAAGGTCTGCATCAGTTGTTAAATCTTTAACTGCTTGATCTGCTAATGTTGCAGCAGGACTTGATAAGCTATCGTCTTTTACAAAAGATGGTATTACTACTACTTCTGAAACAACTGCACCAAACCGATCATAAGTAGGATCAACTAAATCACCTTTCTCATTAACGTCAAGTCTTGGATTACCTAATTCAAGACGAATCTCTTCAATACTTTTACCTTTTAAGTTTTCGTATTGATCTCCGTATGTAGGAGACTCGACAGGAGGTGGCATACCTAACCGACCACCAAACATTGTTTGTCCTTCTAATAAACTACTAGGGTCAGGAATAACAGTTCCCATAGATGGAACAGGAGTTCTTGGTCTTTCCACCGAACCTCTTTGTGGATTAAATTCTTGTCTGGTTGGAGCAGGAGGTTGTCTGGTCATAGATAAAACATCGCCAGTAAACAATCCAGAATTATCTATAGGACTTTCAAACGCTGATCTGTAATCATCCATCACAGGAGGTCGTATATCTTGCAAGACTGACTCATAAGAACGAGCATCTCCTACACTACCTGCTGTTCTTGTAGGAAGATCACTTGGCATTCTTTCTGGAGGTTCAGTACTAGGTCTGCTAGGAACACGAGGAGGTAGAGGCGGTGGAGGTGGTTCTTGTTCTACTTGTATGGGTTCTCCTCCTAACATACCAGATGTGAACCTGACAGTAGGTTGCTCATACCTATCGTAATTATATTTCTGTCTAGGAACAGGATTGATAGGTCCATAAGTATTATAAACATCACCAGACCTATCTTGGTAAGAAGGACCAACAGGTTGCTGTGCAGCAGTTCCTCTTCCTATTCCAAATTCTCCAAGTCTTCCTACTAAATCATTTAACAAACTGTCTAATCGACTAGCCATTATTCTTCCTCTTGTGTAGATCTTTCAAACATTCCTAAGTAACTAGGCGTAGCTGATGGTAATACTTGTGCTGCTTGTTGCGCTCTTCTTGCTGTTCTACCCGCAAGTTGTGAGGCTTCTCCAACAAATCTAGGAGAAGCAAGAGCTAATGGAAGAAGAGAAGAAGGACTAAGCAAACCAGCACCCACACCATAAGCTGCACCTCCTGTTGCTAATGCGCTTGTTACTCTTCCTTGAAGTCCTCTAGGAACAACAGAACTTAACTCCTGACCAGCTAACTGCGACATAAATTTCTTACCTCCTGTCACTCCTTCTAGTTCTTGTGCTAAGTTTAATCGTTGTCCATAGTTAGTAGAAACACCATCTCTCATTGAAGTTAATAGTTTTTTTAATGCTACTTCTGCTGTTTTAGTGTCCTTAAGACTTAATGCTTTTTCAATCTCTTGAATTATTTTTGAAGCATTCTCGTAGCTCTTCATTACTTTACCGTAGTTAGGATCAACATCATCAATCGACTTCCTAACTAAGTCAGCCATTTCAGAAATAGCAGATCTGGCTTCTCCTGTGTAATTCATAGCCTCAGAGTTTAAAGTTCTCTTCAATTCATCAAAGTCAGCCAGTGACTTGTATCCTTGTTTTTCAGCTCTTTGTAATATTTCTGCTGCTTTTCCAGCAGCCTCTATAGTAGAAGCGTTTGTTGACTTGTATCCTTGTTTTTCAGCTCTTTGTAATATTTCTGCTGCTTTTCCAGCAGCCTCTATAGTAGAGGCGTTTGTTGTTCTTAAATTTTGAAGCTCAGTTAACTTAGCTCTAATAGGTGATAAAGATAAATTAATATCTTTTAGATTTGCTTTACCTTCTAAATAATTTCTTCTTCTTTGTTTATACAAAATATCTAAATTAAATCTAGCATTAGCTACTACTTCTGTAGGATCTGCCTTTCCAGTCAAGCTATCTCTAAATCTCTTGACAGCATCTCCTCCTTCTTTACCAGCTTTGTATGCTTGAGAAACAGCTTCTCTTCCAGTCCCTGAAGTAAAAGATAAAGTAGTTGCTACAGCAGGTGCTATAAGTTTTTTGTTTCCTACTTTAGCAACCTTACCTAAACCAGCAAGACCAAGAGTAATAGGATCTATCCTTGCAGCATATTTTGCAGCCTTTTCTAACCCAGCAGGAACTGTTGCTAGTTTAGCTCCTCTACCTGCTTTAGCAGCAGTGGCTACTACTTTAGCTGCTATGGTTGCTCCTCCACTAAGTACACCAGCTAAGTCAGCCATAAACCCTGCTGAGTCTGTAGCTATAGTTCTTTTAATATTTTCCATACCACCATATCTATCAGCAAAATACTCACCTACCGCAGAAGCTAATTGCTGACTCTCTTCATCTTCTCCAATAAGTTGAACAACTTCATCTGGTAAAGTGTTTTGTAAAATACCATAACCTAGTTGACCTACAGTTTTTGCTGTTTCAATAGGACTCGATACAGCGTCCCATAAAGCCATAGCTTCTCTCTTAGCAGAAGCACCAAAGCCTGAAACAGCTTCTTCAGCTACCTGTCCTAAACCTACATCGGTATAATCTTTTTTCGTAGGAGTAGGAATAGGATCTGGGTCAGGAGTTGGTTGTCCTTTTGGTTTACTACTAGATTTGTATTGCTTTTTTGCTGCTGCTATGATCTGTTCTTTTGTTGCTCCTTCAGGACCAGTAACAATTAACTCAGTACCATCAGGTGCTGTAACTTCATAATCTACTAGAGTTGCCATTACTTATCCCTTTACATTACTATTGTATCTTTTGGTTTAACTGTCCAATCACCGCCACCACCTTCACCATCTTCATCGATAGTGCTAGGAGGAGGAGTAGATATGTCAGCACCTAGTGAGTCTAAGTATTTTTCAGAACTTCTTAAAGATGCTTCTAATCCTGAAACGTTATATCCTGAGTTTTTGTAACCATCAATAAGTTTAATAAGTCCTAGTCTAGCCCCTGAGTTTTTGTAACCATCAATAAGTTTAATAAGTCCTAGTCTAGCCCACTTAGATTGGTTTATAAGTTTTGCTTTTGCTATTTTTGGGCTATCAGTTTCACTAATCTTAATCTTTTCAAACTCTTTTGCTTCGTTATCTGTTAAGGTTGCTCCAAACAGCTCAGCTCTTATCTCACTGGTATATGTATCGTAATCCATCCACCAGTTAAAATATCTTCTATTTTCTGGAGAATCAAACTCATCCAACTTTTTCTTAGCATTTGCTAAAGATCTTGGTGTATCAAGACCAGAGAAAGTTTCTTCAAAAGTAGATGCTAACCTCATACCTGTTTCTACTCTGTTAACCAAACCTATAGTTTTTCCAATGGTTGCTTCTTTTAATGTTTCTCCTGATCCTCCGAGTGCTTCTCTTTGAGCTTTCTGAACCTCAAACTTCAGCTTCTGAGTTTCTAGGTCTTGCTTCTGTCCTTCTCTTTGAGAGGCTTGTGCAGTCGCTACTCTTGACTTAGCTTCTTCCATAAACTGCATGGCTTCCCTCGGATATCCCCTGTCACTTAACTCTTTAGCCATTTGAGCCATGACTTGAGGATTAGTCATATCCTGTTTACCAAACTTATTCATGACATCTTGCATGACATTGGCTCTTTCCATATCAGGAGAAGGAGCCTCACCAAACAGTTTCATTGTTCTTAGATTCTCTCCTAGACGTACACCTTGCTGAGCAAGACCACCATACATTCCTAGACCTTGACCAGCTCCTGCTAATCTGTCTCTGTAGTCTTGTCTAGCAAGTGCTTCTCGATCTTGTCTCTTTTTATATTCCAACTCCTCTGGAGTAGGTCCAAACAAAGGTAGTATTCCGTTAGCCATAATTATCCTTTAAAATCCGTATGCACTCATAGGTGAAGCAATGCTACCAAACAAGCCTCCTCCAAAACCTTGTGTAGATGCTCCAGCATAAGGAGGAGTCATCATTGGAGAAGCATTAATTACTCTTTCTTCAATATCTGCCTGTGGAGGATTAAATATATTACCTATTCCTTTCATTAGATTCTCATTTCCAAACAAACCTTGCATCGCATCATTCTTCATTTGAGCAGCAGCTAGTTGTTGCTGAGCTGTTCCTAAAGCACCTGAACCAGCCATATCAGCACCATACTGTTGTCCAGACATGGCTGTAGCACCTAAGTTAGCTCCCATAGTTAATGGTTGTTGTGCAAGCTCTTCTAGTCTTGCTTGGTTAGCTAAGTAGCTCTGATATGGTGCTAATGATCCTTGCATCACATCGTAACCAGTACCCATCAAAGCACCAGACTTAGCTACTTGTTGACCTCCAAAGTTGACTGCTTGTTGTGCAGCCTGTTCAGCTCCTGCTGCTAGTTGTAGGTTACGTCTGTTACGAGATTCTTGTAATTGTTTAAGTAATGGATTACCACCAGCACCTACGCTTAGACCACCTTGACCTCTACCAAAAGCAGTCCTAGATAGTCTCTCTTCTTCTTCAATGTCGTAAGGTCTTAGTGCAGCCATCTGCCTCTGCATATATTCGTTTCTAGCTTGTTCAGGAGAAGTAGCAATGTAGTCTTGACCAATATTAAACAATCCTTGAGCTGGTGCAGCAAACTGTTGAGCAAACGGTACAGCTTGCTCAGCAGTGTCTAATCCTTGACCCATCATCACACCGAGCCTACCTTGTTGCTCTTGTACTGTTTCACTAGGTGTGTAACCAGCAGAAGTAACTGCTCCAGTAACAGGATCAACTTCAAACTCAGACTGACCGTAAAGAGTCTTCATAGCAACAGGTTTAAAGAAACCTTGCTGTCCTAGTTGACGCATTCTTGCATCATACTGAGCAGCCGTTTCTCCAGCTTGTTTAGCTTGTTGTCTACCAGAGATTGCGCCACCTACAGCAGCTCCTATTTGCGCTCCCATTGGACCACCAAAGTATGCCCCAGCTATAGGTGCTGCAACTGCTGCTACGTCTTTAATGCTTGAGAATAACCCCATCTTCTTTCCTTTTTAAATTAAGCTGTACGCTTCCACATATAAACTACGATGTACGGTTGTAAGTTCTTACCTGTTGCTGATTCACCTGCATTAGCTGTGTCACCTGATATTGTATGAACGTGTGCGCCTTGTGAATCTGTAGTTGACAAAGCTGTACCAGAAGCTCCTCCTTGTAATCCAGAAAAGTAACTTACAGTGCTACCAGCAGTGCTTGCTGACCTACCTGTTCCAGTTGTGTGCTGGTGCGCTCCAGCAGAAGCGTTTGCAAGAGTCCCTGCTGCATGGTTGTGTGTAGGTATAATTGAATCTTTACTACCACCAGTTTCTTCTACAGTGTCAAAGTCTGAGTCAGCAGCGTTTAAACCTACTGGTACTTTACCTGCTCCAAACGCTACCCAAGTACCAAACCCAAGTAACGTAGCAGGGTTAGTTGCTACAGTAGCGTTCATGTAAATAGAACCAACAGGATACGCACCAGCTAAACCAGCTTGAACAAAAGCTGTTGTAGCTAATTGTGTGCTTGATGTTCCAAAAGATGCTGTAGGTGCAGCAGGTGTTCCTGTAAACGTAGGACCATTTAGATCAGACTTAGATGTTATAGCAGCAGCAATAGCGTTGTACTCTGCGTCTATCTCTGAGCCTTTAATAATTTTATTTGCGTCACCAGACGATAGTCCGTCTTTTTGTGCAAAGTTAGTTGCTTTTGTATAATCAGACATACCTATCCTTAAATTGTTTTACCTGCTTTAACATAAATATCTATCTTCTGTATTGACAAAGGTGCAGCGTTAATGTCTGCCTCAAAACCTAATTGCATAATAGAACCAGAACCACCTAAGTTACTGTTGACTTCTTCTAACACTAAACCACTAGAGTATTCTGCAATAGCGTACTCACCGATACCGTACTCATAAACAGAACCTGTCCGTAGCTGCTTGGTTATTGACCGATATGAATTAACATAATCAAAACCATACTTCAACGCTACGTCTTGACCGACACCACCTACAACTACAAAGTTACCTTTCTTTAAAAACTTCATGGTTGTTGGACTACCTAAGTCAAAGTAGTTGGTGTAGTAACGTAGTCTGTAAGTAGCTGAGTCATCTGTAAACCCAAAGTACTTACCTATGTAACCTTTCTGTCCTAAGAACAAATCACCTGAATAAGTAACGTGTAATGCTGTAGGTTCGATACTATCCCAAACAGTAGCTCTCGCTGCGCCATTCTGCAATCTACCTCGTAAGTCAAAACAATAAACATACTTAGATGTTGGTAGTGTTAAAATATAAAAAGCATCTTTAGGATAGTAAGCAGCTTTTATTTTTTCTTTGTTAGTCTCTGAAGCTACAAATGAAATTAGATCATCTCTAACATTAAACGATATGTCATTAATAGGTGCTGACTTTTCTTGGATTACTCGTGCAATACTTCTCACACCAGTCTCAGACAAGAACATAACATCTGTACCTGTTGTAACAATACTGTCTCTAGCAATACAACCAATGTCAGTGATTAAATCTGCTAATTGAAGGTTTGTTACATCAATAGGATTAGCGTAAACAGCAATGTTTCTTTTACCGAATATAATTAAGAAACCGTTGTGTGCTGCTAATCCTACTACCTCGTCTCCGTTAGGAAACACATCAATTAACGACAAGAAACCTGAGTCACCTGTTGATAGATTAGTACCGTCTAGTAATGCACTAAAGTAGACTGTCTGTTTATCATTAGCAATGTCTGCCCACCATGTTCTACCATAAGCACCTATAACTACATTAGGTTTAAAATCACTAGCAGAACTATATGTGGTAGGTACTGACCCAGCATCGCTAAGTAAGTTAAAACCGTAAGCACCAGTGTGTGCATGATCTGCTCCTAGTTTGTGATAGACTATAGGCAGATGACCAGCCTGTGCAAAGTAAGCATAAGGACTAGCTGTTGGTCCCTCACCGAATACAATACTAGCACCCATCCACTCATTAGCTGTTATGCTGTAAGCTGTTGTACCGTCTCCTGCTGCGTTAGATACTGTTGTGCTTACTGCTGTAACTAATGTACTTGCACCACTAGCTCTAGTAAATAACTTGTTATTACCACCTGCAAACGTAACGTCTGGATCAGGAAGATTATAAATAAAGTCAACACTGTTAGAGGCTAGGTCAGAGTTTAAAGATGTGTTTACTTTGCTCCAGCCACGCCTAGCACCTATACGTCCAAACTTATCTATAACGCAGTTGTATGCTTCTAGTGCAAACCCTGACGATAAATCAACACTACTATCCTGCGTATTAATCCCATAAAAAGCAGGTGCTGATATTGTTGATGACTGTATTCTACCAGCCATTAGACTGCTGTCCAGACGTATTGATCGTTCTGTCTGCTCTCTGCCATAGCGATGTGATCTGCTAGTGATGCGTCTGCTAAAGCACTTGCTTCTTGCGATGATAATCCACCATCTTCTCCACGCTCTGCTACAGCTTTTGCATAAGCATACTTAACTACAGGATCAGAAGGAACAAGTAACTCTGTTGAAGGATCTGTTAAAGCAGGTTGTGGTTTGTATAAATTAAAATAAATGTTATAAACTTTATCAGGAATAGGATACAAATCTACTTGAGTATCTCCGTTGTTAACACCATTAAAGTTATAATACATCGGTGAACCTTTTGATGACTCACCGTTTAACAACAGGTTATTCATACGACTAGAAGTTACACCTTCTAAAAAATGATTGCCTTCAGAGTTAATCACATCCATGACTCTAAAGCGTTGACCAGAGCCAGTAAGTACCCAGTTAAACAAACCATCTTGTGTAGTAACTGTAAGTGTTTCAGTTAGTACATTCCACTGAAAAGAATCTTCTACAATTCTTTTAGCGTCATTAACAAACACACCAATTAACTTAGAGTATGGAGTATCTGTTGGAGCAGTTACCTCATCCTCCCTAAGTCTTATTAGTACATCATTGACTAACTCTAAATAATTCATTATGTTTTCTTTCTAGCTTTTTTCTTAGCAGAATCAGAAAGCTCACCAAAATGATAGACAGGTTTGCTTGTAGATGTGTGTGTCTTATTAGTGTGTAACTTCCCATTAGGCATCTTGTGATAACTACCTGACCATGTTGTTCCATCTTTTAAGTAGTGCTTTACACCTTTAGCCATTACTTCTTCTTCTTTTTAGCTTTAGTTTTCTTTTTACTTTTAGGTTTAGGCTTATAATTTCCGTACATATCTATCTCCTATGAATGAAACTGAGTGGTTGATGAAGGTGCTAAATTCATACTAACCATGTAAGTTATAGTGCTACTCGTGCCACTATTTTGTACTCTTAGTATGTCGTTTTCTTTTAAATCTATTTGCAAGTCGTTTAATAACAAATACTCACCGTTCGTAGACTGTAGTGCTTTAGCGTGAGCTAACGGATACTCTACTGTTGAGTGACTGTCATACCAGTACAAGTCTGCGTCTTCATTACCAGCAGTAGCTAAGATATAAATCATATGTATCTCAGCAGTGTTCTTTGCTGGAACAGTATACATATCTACCTTTGTATCTGCGTTATGTCTTTTTATTACGGCTGTTACGTTTCGTGCCATGAATTAATCTCTCTATTGAGTTGACAAGACCAGCCCATATCTCTTGTGGACTAGGAAGTAACCACCCTAATACCAACAACAATAAGTACCACATCGGTACATTAGTATTATTTTGTATTAGGCTATCTACTTTAGATGTGTTAATGCTGCTGTCGTTTTCCTTCTGACTAACATTAACATTCTCACCTTCGATCTTGGTGTTGTCTTGCTGACCTACTACTTGCTGTGTGTTTTCTTTACCTACCTGAGCATTAGCATTAACATTAGTACCAGATTTACTTGGTATTATAGCCTTAGCTATTCCTAACGCTGCACATCCTTGTAAAAGAAGCATAGCACAAATAGCAACAAAAAACTTATTTATTTTCATCTGTTTAGAATAAGATCGACCAACCAGCCGAACGAAGCACCTAGTATTAATAGCAATACACCAGCACCTTTCCACTTAGTAACTACTTCAGTCATGCTCTGAACATCTATTCGTATCTGTTCCATCTGACGCTGTAAAGATTCTACCTGAGCTTCTAGTCTACCTATCTGTTTGTTTAAGTCTTCCATCAAGTAGTCCTCTTATTTTTCTTAGGTTTTTTCTTAGCGGTACGTTTAGCCTTCTTAAAATCCTCAGCCGTAGGTGCGCCTTTGTCTCCAGCCTTTTTCATCTTTCTTCCGCTTTTACGTTTAGCGTGTATATTTGCGTACAGTCCTCTTTTAGCCACTACCACTTCTCCTTATTAGCCCAGTATGCTGCTGACATTTTACCTTTAGATATATTCTTAGCGTGTCTAGCTTTAAATGATTTACGTCTAGCTTTCTCTGATGCTGTCTTAGGAGACTTACCTGCACCTGACACACCCTGCTGACCAAACCTTATAGTCTTAACCTTGTCACCTTCTTTAGCTACAACAACGTGTGACTTAGTAGGATGACTTGGTGTACGCTTAGGTTTGTTAAACCCTGACACACCTGCTCTCTTTAATCTAGGATCAGCTGCCATTGTATACCTCTAACAATTTAACTCTAACCTTCAAGTCATGAATCTCTTGTATTATTTCTTCTTTAAGTTCCTGCCTAGCAAAAGCATTACCTGAACTAGGAATAATCTGACCTTGTGGGTCTACTAGCATTACCATGTTAGCTTGCAACAGTTGTATCTCACCTCTTAGATCATTGACGTTACTAATAACCCACCACATCGCAGCAAGCATTACTGGTATGATTCCAGCAAGTAAGGTAGCTAGATCAAAGTTTTTCACTCAGACCACCTCTGGTCTTGCACTACTGTTATAAAAGCATCCATATCTGCTGCTGCAGTGATAGCTGTTTCTAGTCGAGTACACTCAGCCACAATAGCTGCACGTTTAGTTACTACGTCAGCAGGAATGTCTACATCACGTTCAAACTTACGAGTCACCATCCAGTCAGTCTGAGCCAGCATCTTACCTGCTGTGTCTTTAACCTGTTCAATCCATGTGTACTTTAAACCTCTAGTTACTACTTGCTCAGAAGTATTTTCTAGTTGGTTGGTTTCTTCATTCCAGACTTGAAAATAAACAGGGTTGCCGTCATCATCAGTTTCGTTAACATCTTCTAGTGCTTTAGGGATATCAGGATCACCATTCCAGTAGAACCTGTCATCTGCTCTGACTGGATCATTAACCCATCTAATCCCAATAGATGCTTTTTCAGCATCGGTAGAAATCGTTAACCAGTTAGATGGATAAAGTGTGCCACCAATTTCAAAGCTACTGTTTAATCTTAAAGGTGTACTTTCTAAGTAATACATTGGTTACCTCGCATTAGCGTTCTTAAAAGGATTCTCGGCAAAAGCTGCATAAGCATAAACACAGTTATTTTGATTTACTCCGTAAACTCCAGAGGCTCTAAGTTTAAATCCGTTAGATAAAATATCTGCTTTGTAATAGGTAGAAGCACTGTTTGATTCTACGTCTGGAGTGCTAACCAAAGTGTATTCATCAATCGGATTAAATGTACCTCTAGTGGTGTCGTAAACATTCCACTGGATATTGTTGGATGCCCCTGAACTTGATTTGACTAGAATATAAGCAGGTCTAAATCCTGTGTAGACAAACGTTCCATCAGTAGAGCCGTTGCCTGTGTACTTACCAAATGCTGAGTAGCCTTCAACCGCTCTCCAACACCAAGCAATCATGGCTTCATTTGCTATCGCAGAGGCTCCTACATTTGCACCAAACACTGTGCTTGTAGGTAATGCTGCTCCCCAAAAATCAGTGTAGCTAATTAAAGCATTACTATTAAAGATAAAGTAATTATCTTCGCTTGTGCAAACTGCACTGTGAAATATGCCCCAGTTAGAAGTGCTTGCTCTACGTTTCATTATGATTAAATCAGGAGAGGCACCTAATCCATGACCCATTGTAAAAGACCCAGAGCTAGGAGAGGTAAAACCTACTATTGAAAAACCAGCAGTAGTATTTACAGACACTGTGGAGTTTACTGATCCAGAAGTGTTTGTTGAGGTGCTATTACCTGCCAACCAGTTCCAAGCAACATAACTGTGTCCCGTAACATTGTGATTTGTACTAGACCCTAAGTTAAACCCATCCGCAGTAAATGCAGTTAAGCCATTATGATCGTTAGAATCACCGTTCTGCGCGCTAGTAAACAAATCTAGTGGCGCGCCACGAACAGCATCAACAGCGGTAACATGAACATAACTATTTCTATCTTTCATCCAGACTAAATCAGGCTGGAACCCTACACCTGTAATCGACTGTGTTGAGCTATTACCTGAGTACAACACAGGAGTAAAGTAATCTGATCCATCCTCAATAGTCGAGTCAGGCAGGTTAAACGTGTTAAGCTTTAAGAATCCTGTTGGTGGTGTGTAAGCAAATGGGCGTTGTCCGAAGTTAGCAACAAATGTGAAAGTTCCGCTACCCGATGCGACTGCGAACGTCATCTCTTGATTAGCAGTAAATGTTTGCGATGGATTTGCTCCAGTTTCAGGATTACCAGAAGCCATAAAAGTATTGTTGATGCCGTACCAAACTTTTCCTGCGTCTAAATCTAGAGCAATTTGAAATACGTCATTTACAGCCAATGTTGTCCCATAGCTAGATGATGAATTATTGTGATATACACGAGCGTCAGCAAGGTATGCCCAAGTATTTGAATTGGCGCCTAATGCAGTACCTATACCATCCGCATTTGCAATTCCTAACCGTGCATTGGCGATGGTAGTCGCAGACGTGCAGACAATCTCTGCGTACCATTTACCAGATGATGCTAAAACAGTTCCAGAAGTTGCTTTATCAACTGCTGTAGTAACTGACAGGTTACCATCCGCAAAAGTACCTGTTCCTGTTATTAACGGATTCCAAGTAGCAAAGTTAGCAGCGTTCTCATCAACCAGACTTGGTGTGTCCTTCATTAAGTCATAGGTTGTCTCAGACTCAGCGTTACTGTTGATGTTGTTAGGCAGCCAGTTGTTCTTGTTACCAGACGCATCAAAGTTAAATACAGCATCACGAGTGTCTGCAAACGCCATGTAGATAAAAGTCTGACCTGAAGCGTTTGTGTCAGTGCCAACACCAACTGGTTGAAATCCCGTATCAGTAAACTTTACATATAAACCAGCAGCAGCTGTTGAGTCAGCGTTTGTTCTATTAGGATGTAATACATGCTTTGCAGGATCAGGATTAGGATCTCTAGTGTTATCAAGAATCACCCATTCAGATGTTATAGATGTTCCTTTAACCATTAAGAAAGCTGGACGGAATCCAGTGGTAGTTACATTTCCTGTAGTTGTTCCAGTGCCTGTGTAGCTACCAATCTTGCTGTAACCAGCTACTTCGGAGAAACAATAGGCAATTAAAGAAGCTGAACTGTGATTTACCCCTTGACCATTGCCAACACTAAACACAGTTGATGTTGGGCTTGTATTGTTCCACCTTGTAGAATCAGTGGCGAACGCTGCTGTGGTGTTTAAATACGTTGCACCTGTATTTCCTGTGTCCTCATGATAAACAGGCCAATCTGCACCAGCCGTTGTACGATTTTTTACAATAATCATCTTGGGAGCAGAACTTAAACCATGCCCGATTGTAGCTCCACTTGTACCGTTTCCTGTGTAACTTACAATACTAAATCCATAACTATCGTTTGCTTTGACTGTTGAGGTTATAGAACCATCAGTGTTACTTGCTGCGCTACCTGATCCAGCATCCCATGCCCATGCTACAAATGTTTCGCCAGAGTTATTCCAATCATTACCTGTTCCAACAGTAAATCCGTCAGAATCAAAAGATAGAAGTCCTGTTGAAGAGTTAGTTTGTTCTACTCCAGTGCTATTAGATTCTAAAAACTTTGTGTTTCCACGCACAGTATCTTGCAAAATATGTGAACCAACAGCATTTCTAGGTTTAATCCAAACAAAATCAGGACTAAAACCTACACCGCTAATGCTTTGTGTGCCACTATCTCCTGTATACAACACTGTGTTGAAACCATCAGCTTGTGTTGTTGGCTTCATCGGTAAATAGAAACCATTAGTACCGTATGTGCCTGTGTAGTTTTTAGCCTTCCAAGTACCGTTGGCATCGTACTCACCAAAGTCATCAGCAGTTAAGGCTTGACCGTCTATGAAGTTTACTTCTGTTAGATAAGCATCTAAATAAGAAGAGGATGCAAAATTAAGTTTACTAATAGTATGTAATCCTGCAGCGTTAATACTCATATCTGCATTTTGTGCAGGAGTAGAAGCAAATGTTAAAGTTTGTTGTTCACTGTTTACATAAATTTTAATTCTATTAGTTGAAGTAGCTTGAGTAGTATCTATAACAATAACAATGTGATACCAAGCTGAAGGATCTCTAAATACAGCAGACGTATACACATTTGCAGTATATGAACCACCAGTAATATTTCTAAATTCTATTGCATCAAGATCTCCACTTGCTGCTCTAAGTCTAAGCCAAGCATCATTATTACTGGTAGCATCGCCACCACAAAATAAAGCCTGATAATCACTTAGTTTTCCACGCTTAACCCATCCACTCCAAGTCCAAGTTTTTCTGTTTCCTGCACTAGCAAAAGTTTTACTTAGATAAGCAGACGCAGAACTACGAAACCTCAGACTATCTGTGATCTCATAGTCATCACCAGATGCACCAAAGCCAACAGACAGTAAACTCATGCAAAGCTCCTGCTTACAGCTACATAAGCATTTGTTCCGTTATCAAAGTAACTGAGTGTATACACACCAGCCGTTGAAATAGCTGTTAAGTCAGCAGCGTTAATCTTAGTTGTAGCTGCAGCAGCAATAGCGTGACCACCAGAGTTATCTAGTAAAACAAACCCACTCTGTCCTGCTGTGTGATTTGTAAATGTTAATGTACCTGCACCAGTTGGTGTGCAACTAAAGTTGTTAGTTACGTTTAGGTCAAACGATAAATCGTTGTCAGTAGTTACTGTGCCTCTGAATGGTGCTGTAAGTGTGTCTGCTGTGTCAGCCTTTAACGTGTCAGCATCAAAGGCTTGAACGCTAGAGCCTATGTCAGATGACTGTAATGCACTAGCAGCCAGTGTACCCTGTGCAGCAGTAGCGTAGTCTGCTGAGCTAAATGCTTTAACTTGTGCTAGGTTAGTAACTTCACTATCCATTAACGCACCAGCAGCAGTTACATTAGTTGCGTCTGTTACATCAGCACTAGCTTCTATACCGTCTAGCTTTGTGTGATCTGCGTCAGTAAATGCGTTAGTGTCTGCATTGCTTTCATACGCTGTTTTAATTTCTGCAGCACTTTGGTCTGCAGTAGCAGATGCTTCAATACCATCTAACTTAGTATGGTCAGCGTCAGTAAATGCGTTAGTATCTGCGTTACTTTCGTAAGCTGTCTTTATCTCAGCAGCACTTTGATCTGCTGTTGCAGCAGTTTCAATACCAGCTAGTTTAGTTTCTTCAGCAGTTGTGTAGGATGCAGTAGTTGCATCGAGTACAGCAGAGTGTGCTTGTACATTAGAGCCAATAGCTAAACCAAGATTAGTTCTTGATGTGCTTGCACTAGTAACATCAGATAAGTTATTAGCAGCTTGTAGTCCACCACTACCTGTTGTAATGGTTTGCCATGTTGATCCGTTCCAGACATAGATGATATCGTCACCTGTGTCGTAATACATAGCCCCTTCAGCTAAAGCATTACCATCATTATCGGTAGAAGGAGCAGATGACTTAGCACCTAAGTACCTGTCATCAAAAGAATCAAAAGATGCAGCAGCAGCAGTAGCTGAACTAGCAGCAGCCGTTGCAGAAGATGCAGAAGCTGTAGCAGAACTTGCAGATGCTGTAGCGGATGTTGCAGAATTACTTGCTGACGTAGAAGCGTTAGATGCTTCAGTAGCAGCAGTGGTGGCTGAAGAGGACGCAGCAGAAGCAGAAGTAGCAGCTTCAGCAGCTTTAGTTGTGGCTACTGTAGCCTGACTAGCAGCGTCTGTGGTAGCATCTCCTGATCCTCCAGCCCCTCTAAATATAGCCATTATATGTCCTTACTTAGTTGCAATGTACATCGTAACTTCAAAACCAAATCTCATCTCAGTGTATTCAGGTTTAGTCCACATAACATTTCCTTTGTAGTAGTTTAAGTAGTTGTTGCTTCTTGTAATTGTCTATCTCACGCTTACGGCAGTAGTCTGTCCAAGACATAACACCCTCCTTTTTAAAGAAAGATGCGTTCCTTCGGTTTCCCTACTTCCGTCCTAATGGATGAACGACAATAATGAAACTCCCTAGACCTTGTGAGTCTAGGGAGATATTACAACCTACTTAATTAAGCAGGAACAGCAAGAGCAACAGCAGAACTGTCACGCAACTCAGCTACACCGTAAAGCATATCTGTCGTGAACAATGTTGCAAGCCACTCTTGTTTGTACTGGGTCTGTGAACGTACACCCATCTGCTCAGCAAGAACAAAAGCGTCCTTGTGTGCCATGAGACAAATACGGTCAGCACCAGAACTACCAGCACCTGAGTCAGCATTGGTTGTCACATAGGCTTTAACACCGTAGAGATCACCAACCTGTCCGTTACGGATCGTGTTGTTTTGTCCTTGCTCACCAACAAAAGACTCAGAACTAAATCTGTCAATACCCATCAAGGTATTTCTTGTTGTAGGTGGAACAATTAAAAAACGATCTGTCATTGGTACATCAGCATCATCAAGTCGCTGGATAGTACGTCTAACACCAGCATCAGTCAATGCAGCAGCATTAGAAGATGAAGAGTTATAGACAGTAGTTCCGTTAGAACCAATGAATGCGTTAGTAGTTGAAGCTGCTGTAGAGTAGGCAGTGCCTGAACCAGCAGTACGACCAAGCTGAATCAAGTCAGTATCTACTTGTTTAGCAATAGCAAAACCAGCGTCATCAGTGTAGAACTTTCGTAGAGAGCTAAGTGCCTGTGTCTCAACGATGTCCTCAATGAAACGTGAGTACTCGTAGTGCTTGTTGATGTTGACAAGAATCTCGTTCTCAGTTGCAGCTATAAGCGTTACCTGAGTTGATGCTGCCTTTGCAGAAGCAGAACCACGAGTTGGTTTAGGAATGTGAAGTACATCACCCTTCTTACCTTTGAAAGACATCTTGGAGAATAGGTTAGCAGCTATAAGATTAGCCTTATAAGCTGCAACAATTTCATCACTCCAAATTTCAGGGATGAACTTCGCTGCGGTGGTGGTTGTTACATTATTAGTACCTAGTGCCATTTCTTATTTCCTTTTCATTTAATAGACTCTTCCTTCCTCATAAGCAAGAAGGATTTCATCTGCGTTAGCATAGTATTTTTGTGGATCTCTTATAAGTAGTTCTTGAAAGGCTTTACGACTATATTTTTTCTTAGAACCCATTGAAGTGGAGCCTGTATCAACAGTGGCAGCTTTTAAAGACTTAACTCTAGACTCTTGAGAATCAGGAGTAATTTGTTGCTGTGGTTCTGAATTACTTTTAACATTTGAAATATCTTTCCAAGTGCTAATAAGTTCAGAAGCAGCTTCTAAATCATAACCTTCGTTAGCTTGTTTATGTAGTTTTTGTCTGATTGAAGACTTGTTCACCCAGTCAATAAACTGAGCGTCATTAACAACATCTTTAAAATCAGGAAACTGTTGTTGTAGCTGTTGTAAAGCAGACTGAGCTTTTACCATTAAAGCAGCCTCTTGTGCGTCTTTAATAGCTGGATGATTACTAATGCGAGCATCCATTGCTACAGTAGGTTCTTTAAAAAATGTATCGTTAGGATCTTCATCAACTACAGGCTGGTCTGTCGCTTTGTTTTTAAGAAGTTCACGTTTTGTCATTTCATCAAAAAACTTACGATGCTCACCAACTTCTCTGGCTTGCTTTCCTATAAGTTTTTCAGACTCTTGGTGCATTTTGATAACATCTTCAAAAGACTTACCTCGATATTTCTCAGGTAATTCAGGTTGTTCTTGAACAGCTTCTACTTGCTCTTCAGGAGCCTGTGCTTCTATTTTCTCTTTTTTAGATTCTTCACCTACCTCATCAGGTGTAAAGTCAAGGTTTTCTTGTAACGGATCTTCAAACTTAGCCATATATAAAAACTCCTGTCACTATGTGATTATAGGATATAAAAAATG
>Ga0208134_1000573_pt1 | contig 24193 bp, 24 predicted proteins | sample VirMetDEL_Mar_31_FD_184515 | JGI IMG/M metagenome (GOLD analysis project Ga0208134, IMG submission 184515) | Aqueous microbial communities from the Delaware River and Bay under freshwater to marine salinity gradient to study organic matter... | ecosystem: Environmental > Aquatic > Marine >... | reverse complement strand
AGCCAGAATGACATCTAACACAGACGATGGAACTATTACAGAACATAAGACTCGTCTTACTTCTGCACAAGCTGACAAAGCAGAAATGGAAGTACAAGTGTTAAGCAGTAGCCTTATAAAAGCTGATGATGTTAGATCTAGTTGGACAGAATTTGTATCTAACGTGCGAGCAAAACTATTAAACCTACCTGCAAAAATGGCACACCAAGTTATAGGCTTAGATCACTACGCAGAAGCAGAAGAATTATTAACTAACGAAATATATGAAGCACTTAACGAACTCTCCAAATCTGAATACACAGAATCCAATGAAATGGGTATGGACGGAAACGGCAAAGACGTTCCAACCACCCAAGAAGCTACTGGTTAGCGAATGGGCTGATAACTATCGTTTCTTAACTTCTGAGTCTAGCGCAGAACCAGGCAAGTGGAGAACATCACGCGCGGCTTACCAAAAAGAAATAATGGATTGCATTATAGATCGCAATATAGAAACAGTAGTGGTGATGAAAAGTGCGCAGATTGGCGCCACTGAACTCTTACTTAACGTGTTGGGTTACTACATTAGTCAGGATCCCTGCCCTATCATGTGCTTACAACCCACTATAGAAATGGGCAGATCTTTTTCTAAAGATAGACTAGCACCTATGCTTGCTTCATCACCTGCCTTAGAAGACAAAGTTAAAGAACCTAGATCTAGAGATAGTGAAAACACAGTTTTGCACAAAAAGTTTCCTGGTGGTCACATGACTATTACTGGTGCTAACTCTGCAAGTGGTTTGGCAAGTAGGCCAATAAGAATATTGTTAGTAGATGAGTGTGATCGTTATCCTGCATCCGCAGGCAGTGAAGGAGATCCAATATCATTAGCTACTAAACGTACTACTACATTTTGGAACCGCAAAATTATTATGGCATCGACACCCACAATAGATGGATTGTCACGCATACAGACAGCGTTTGAGACTAGCGATAAACGCAAGTTCTGGGTGCCATGCGTACATTGTAATCAATACATAACACTAGAATGGGCCAATGTTCATTGGGAAGAAAGTGATCCTGAAACTGCACATTACGTGTGCCAAGAATGTGGATCTATTATGGAAGAAAAACATAAAGTGCAGATGTTACGTGATGGAGAATGGAGAGCAGAAAACGAAACAACTACAATTGCAGGATTTCATATATCAGAACTGTATTCGCCCTGGTCTACGTGGGCATCAATGGCTGTTGGATTTGCACAAGCTAAAAAGCACCCAGAGTTGTTAAAGACTTGGGTTAATACTTCACTTGGCGAAGTGTGGCGCGACTCTGGAACAGAAATAGAATCGGAAGGCTTACTAAAACGCAGAGAGAATTGGGATGCAGAGTGCATACCAGATGATGTGTTAGTAATTACCGCAGGCGTTGACGTGCAAGATGATAGATTAGAATTACAAGTAGTAGGATGGGGCAAAGAAAGTCATTCTTACGTCATAGATAATCAAGTGTTTTGGGGCGAAACATCACAGTATGCCGTATGGCATGAACTGGATGATTACGTGCAGAGAAGGTATCAAAGAGAAACTAAAGCAGATCTACCTATAGCGTGCATCGCTATAGACTCAGGTTATCAAACACAGTCTGTTTATAACTTTGTAAAAGTTAGACAAGGAAGAAGAATATTCGCCATTAAAGGACAATCCCAACCTGGCAAGCCAATAGCAGGTAGACCAACACAATCAGGTAGACAAAGAGTGCAACTCTTTCCATCTGGTGTAGATACTGCAAAAGAAACTGTGTTCAGTTGGTTACAGATCGAAGAACCAGGCCCAGGCTATATCCATTTCCCTTCTACTGTTGATGATGAATACTTTAAACAGCTTACATCTGAGAAAAGACAAGTTAAATACGTAAAAGGACGTAAAACTATTGTATGGGTACCGACACGCGAAAGAAATGAAGCATTAGATACATACGTTTATTCATTAGTAGCCTTTCACATACTTAATCCAGACTTAGAAAAGATTGCAAATAAGACATCAACCACAGAAGAACAACAAGAAGAACAACCTACTAAAGAACCACAAGCCAGAGATCTAGCCAAAGAAAGACGTAGACCTAATAGAAAAAAATCATTTGTTAAGGATTGGTAGAGTGTTGACAAGCTAAAAATGCAACTTACGGTCTTAAAAAAACTGTATGAGGGCAGAAATTGGCTAATTTATTTGACTCAGAAAATTACCCTTCTAATGTGCCAGAGACTTTAACGGTAGGTGACCGTTGGGCATGGAAACGTGAAGATATAGCAACAGATTACGCGCCTGCTGATTACACACTAACTTATAGCTTTAGATTATTAAGTTCTACTGCCACAGAGATAGCATTAGCAAGCAGTGTCATATCAGAAACATCAACTGCCTACGTCATAGAGGTACCTAGTTCAACTACGGCAGGTTACACCAAAGGTGATTACAGTTATCAAGAATATATAACTAACGGATCTTCCCAAAGAGTTGTTGTTAGTTCTGGTTATTTATCTATCACACCTAATCTTGATGCTGATGGTGCAGATCCAAGATCACACGCAAGAATAGTAATGGATGCGTTACAAGCCATGTTAGAAAACAGAGCATCAATAGACCAATCAAGTATGAGTGTAGCAGGTAGATCTTTAAGCCGTATGACTCCACAAGAAATTAGAGATTGGTACGAATATTACAGACACAAAGTTAATTTAGAAGTTAAAAAGGACAGGATAAGCAAAGGTTTATCTACAGGATCCTTAATAAAAGCGAGATTTTAAATGCCCTGGTACAAAAGATTATTTGGTAGCCGTAAAAAGAACAGACCTCTTAACTTGCGTACTTACGCAGGTGCCAATAAAGGACGTTTATTTGCGGATTTTTTTAGCAATTCAAAGTCTGCCGATGCAGAACTAGCCCCTGCCCTACGCACATTACGCGATAGATCTAGAGAATTAGCTAGAAATGATAGTTATGTTAAACGCTATTTAGCCTTACTTTCCGCTAATGTTATAGGCACAAAAGGCATAAGACTGTCATGCAAGGCAAGGGATGATAACGGTCAGCTAGATATAGTAGGCAATCAAATCATAGAACGTGAATTTGCTAAGTGGTGCAAGAAAGAAAGTTGTACTGTAACTGGCAAATTAAGTTTTATAGATGCACAAAAGCTATTTGTTGAGACATTAGCAAGGGATGGAGAGTGTTTAGTAAAACACGTAAGGACTAAAGACAATCCTTATAACTATTCTATCCAATTTATTGAAGCAGATCACCTAGACGAAGAATACGATTATAAATTAAAAGACAATGCGACTATTCGCATGGGTGTTGAAGTAAATGGTGTTGGTAAGCCATTGGCTTACCATTTGTTTAAGCAACATCCTTATGATTCTAGTCAATACAGCACAGTGCAATCACAAAAGTACACAAGAATTCCTGCTGATGAATTAATACACGCTTACATACAAGAAAGACCAGAAATGACACGCGGTGTACCTTGGACTTCTACTGCTATGGACAAGATCCATACTTTAAACGGTTACAGACAAGCAGAGTTGACAGCATCAAGGTTGGCGGCCTGCAAAATGGGGTTCTATGTATCGCCAGGCGGAGATGGTTACTTAGGTGAAGACTATGAAGATACTTATTCGCCTATTATGGAAGCTGAACCAGGCACATTTGAACAGCTACCTAGTGGCATGGACTTTAAAAGTTTTGAGCCTAACCACCCTACTTCTGCATTTGAAGCATTTGAAACAGCCATCTTAAGAGGTATAGCAAGTGGTTTAAACATAAGTTATCACTCATTAGCTAACGATTTAAGTTCAGTAAACTACAGTTCTATCCGCGCAGGATCTTTAGAAGACCGCGCACAGTTTGGTGTTATACAAGAATTTGTAATTGCACACTTTATAGAGCCTATATTTAGAGAATGGCTAGAAATGGCTATGACAACTAATCAAATTCCTATGCCTATCACGCGTTTTGATAAGTTTGCAGACTCAACTACGTTTATACCAAGATCCTGGAGTTATGTAGATCCACAAAAAGAAATACAAGCCAACATTTTAGGTCTTAAGTCAGGACAAGTAACAATGAGCGATATACAAGCGGCATATGGCAGAGACGTAGAAGAATTATTTGAACAGCATGACAGAGAAACAAAATTAGCAGAGCAATACGGTGTAACTACCGCATTTCAACCGTTTGGAGCGCAAACAAGCGCAGTTGAGCCAGAGTTACAAGGTGCAGATGATGAATAAGCAGTTGAGGTGGGAACATTTAACAATGTTGAGCAAAATACAGACGATGGGCGCACTCTCTACCGTCTTGTTTTCTTTAGGACTAAGGGATTTTGCTGTTCTGCAAGGGGCGAGATATGAATAAAAAAGAATTTACAGATGTTGATCCATCTGCAAATAGGGAGCCTAACGGCTTAAATTTAGAACTTAAATCCGAGGAAACAGATATGGACGAAAGAACCGAAGAACGTCACATACTAGCTGTAGAAGAAGATGCTAATTCTATCAATGTTAAATTTGCGAAAGCAGAACAAGTTGAAGAAATAGAAGAAAACGCATACGGCGAGGATGAAGACGAGGAAAAGCGTTTTGACAAAGACGAAACAAACTATCGTTCTATAGATCTATCTAGGGCAGAAATGATAAATGAGGATAAAAGAACCGTCCGCATTGCTCTTTCTTCTGAAGAACCTGTGGAACGTAGTTTTGGAATGGAGGTGCTTGACCATTCCCCTGGCTCAGTTGATATGAGTTGGGCAAGAAGCGGCAATATGCCTGTTTTGCTAGACCATGATACGACTAGGCAAGTAGGTATTGTTGAGGATTTTAATTTAGACGGTGCTACTAATAGGACATTAGCAACGGTGCGCTTCGGAAGAAGTGAACTAGCACAAGAAACGTGGAACGATGTTTTGGACGGTATTAAGCGTTCAGTTAGTGTCGGCTACAGAATCAACTCTATGGTAAGAGACGAATCTGCGGAAGATACAACCTATAGGGCCAACTGGACTCCTATGGAAGCAAGCTTAGTTTCATTGCCTGCTGATACAAACCCTATGGTGGGTGTTGCCAGGTCAAAAGATAGTGCAGAGGTGGAAGCCCCTGTTTTAATAAACAATTCTATAAAGGAAAAGAAAATGGAAGAAAATAAAACTCCAGAAGTTGATTTAGAAGCTGTTAGATCTGAAACCGCAGTAAGCGTTAGATCTGAAGTTGCTAAAGAAGCAAAGGAAATACTTGCATTAGCTACTAAACACCACAAACGTGATTTAGCTGATGTATCAATAGCGGAAGGACATTCTCTAGAGCAATTTAGAGGGATCCTTCTTAATCAAATAGCAGACGATAAGCCACTAGAAACACCAGTAGCAGAAGTTGGACTAAACGACAGAGAAAGAGGCAGTTATTCTTTTTTAAATGCGATTAGAGCGGCATCAAGCGGTGACTGGTCAAAAGCAGGACTAGAAAGAGAGATTTCAAATGAAATCGCTTCTAGAACTGGTAAAGAAGCTAGAGGTTTCTACCTACCTATGGACATAGGTTGGGGGCAAAGGGATCAAACTGTTGGCACTAACTCACAAGGTGGTTTCTTGAAAGGAACAGAACACCTGGCTAATGAGTTCATTGGTGAAGTTTATGCTAACTCAGTAGTTGCACAATTAGGCGGCAGAGTTATGACTGGTTTACAAGGTGATATAGCGATTCCAAAGCTATCTGCATCTGTAACTAACACAGCCTTCGTCAGTGAAGGTGGAAGCCCAACTGAAGGCGCGGCGACTTTCGCGCAAGTCACAATGGCACCTAAGACTTTAGCTACATACGTTGACTACACAAGAAAACTAGCATTGCAATCGGATCCATCTGTTGAGCAAATACTTAGAAATGACATAGTTCAAACTATGGCTTCTAAGATAGACCAAGTTGCTCTAAATGGTGGGGCTTCAAATGAACCTTCAGGCATTTTGCAAGAGTCTGACACTAATGTAGTTGCTATTAACACTAATGGTGGTGCAATCACTTATGCCAAAGTTGTAGACATGGAAGCGGCTATAGCGGCTGATAATGCTTTAACTGGTACTTTAAACTTTGCAACGACTCCTGGAGTACAAGGTGCAATGAGACAAATACCTAGACAGGGTTCAGGTGTTGAAGGTAACTTTATCCTAAACGATAGCAACTCTATCTTAGGACACAACGTAACTGTTTCAACTAACGTACCTAGTAACTTAACTAAAGGATCTACTTCAGGTACTTGCCATGCACTTATCTTAGGTGACTTTAGCCAAGTAATGATGGGATTCTGGTCAGGTGTTGATGTAGTTGTTGATAGTTCAACATTAAGCACTTCTGGTGGAACTAGAATTGCGTTTTTCCAAGATGTTGATGTTGCAGTAAGAATACCTAACGCTTTCGCGGCGATTAAGGATATTACTGTTTAATTATTTTGATTTGAGGGGAGTTCGCTCCCCTCTCTCAAAGGAGTAACAATGGCACAAATAAAAATGGAACAGGATGCCTACATTAGAGGAATCATGCGCAAGAAAAATGACGTTGTAGAAGTATCTATTGCGGAAGCAAGACAATACGTAAGCAACGGCACAGCAAGCGATGTTTCTGATAAACCAAAAAAGACAGCTACTAAAGCAGTCAAAAAGGCACCTAGTAAAAAGGCTAAGTAATGGTACTTGAATCGTCAGCGGATTTAGCAGGTTACTTTGATACAGATGCACATGGTACTGCGGCTACTATCACTATAAATGGTAGCGGTTCTAGTATTAATGTTATTTTAAACAAAGAATACTTTGCTATAGATCCTGGATTGGGCATGGAAGTAGAAGGAACACAACCTGTATGCACAGGAAGATCCGCAGACATGACTAATGTAGAGATTGGTGACACGATTCTAATCAGTTCTGTTACTTATAATATTATTAATGTTCAGCCAGATGGCGTAGGTGTTACTGCGTTAGTCTTAGAGGAGCAATAGTGTCACACGTCAGGCAACAATTAAGAGAAAGAGCGGCTACAACCCTAACAGGGTTGACCACTACTGCATCTAGAGTTTACCAATCAAGAGTTTACCCTCTTGGAGCGGCTAACTTGCCTGGTTTGTTGATCTATACCAAATCTGAGGATAGCGAAGCGGTAACTATGTCAGGGGCAAGAACACTTTTAAGAAACTTATCTTTAGTTATTGAAGGCTATGTAAAAGCAGTCAGTAATTATGACGATACTGTGGACACGATAGCAAAAGAAGTGGAAACGGCTATGGGTAATGATGTCACGCTTAACAGCTTGGCTAAAAACTCTTATCTAGAATCTACTGAAATTGAATATGACGGCGAAGGTGAAAAACCACTAGCTGTGATATCACTAACGTACAGAGTTGAATATATGACTAAAGAGAATGCACCACAAACGGCGGTGTAAGGAGTAGATATGGCAGTTTTATATTCTCCAGATGGTAAAGATAGCATTGATGCACATATAGACCAGGTGGAGTATTTAAAGAGCAAAGGTTGGACTGAAGAGAAATCTAAGTCTGTAAGTAAAAAAAATAAAAATAGCGAGGAATAGAAATGGCAACACACGCAGGCAAAGAAGGCCTAGTTAAAGTAGGCTCTAACACAGTAGCGGAAGTACGCACATGGACTATCAATACAAATGCAGATGTTATAGAAGATACAGCTATGGGAGATGCGGCTAGAACGTACCTTCCTGGTTTAACTTCTGCTGATGCATCAATTGATGTTTTTTGGGATGAAACAGATACAAATGGTCAGGTTGCATTAGCACCTGGATCATCTGTAACTTTAGTTTTATACCCTGAAGGCGCAAGTTCGTCAGATACGTACTACACTGGTACAGCAATCGTAACTTCAAAATCCATAACAGGATCTTTTGATGGAATGGTTGAAGCTAGTATAGGTGCTACCTACACAGGCGCAGTAACAACGGCAACGGTGTAAGAAATGAAAGCAATTGAGAGTGCAAAAGTTCATTTCAGTGGATTAGCAATAGAAATGGTGGAAGTTCCAGAATGGGGAACTGATGGCGTACCTTTAAGTGTTTATTACAAGCCAATGACGTTGGCTGAAAAGAATAAACTTTATAAGTTAGCGCAGAATGATGATCTAGAGATTATGGCTTATACGTTGATCTATAAAGCATTAGATTCAGACGGTAATAAGATATTTGATCTAGGTGATAAACGAGCATTAATGCATGAGGTTGATGCTGACGTTGCGGCAGAACTAGCCGCTAAGATCATGTCTGGTGCATCTATTGATGAACAAAAGGGAAAGTAAGAGAGGACAATGATTTTTTTGCTCAGTACGCTTTAGCAGAAAAACTAGGTCTGACGGTATCAGATCTACAAGAAAAAATGTCATTGTCCGAGTTTAACGGTTGGATTGCTTATTTGGAGTATAAGAGCGAACTAGAAAAAAGAAATGGCTAATAAAGATTATAGATTTAATATAACCGCGCAGAACAAGACTCAGCAGGCGTTTAGTCAAGTCAATCGCAGTTTAGATAAAACACAAAAAAGTATGGCTTTTATGAAAAAGTCTTTTGTTGGTTTATTAGGAACTGCGGCTATAGCTAATTTTAGTAGACAGACATTACAAACAGCAGACGATTTAGCCAAAGTTTCATCATCTATAGGTGTAGGCGCAGAGTTTTTACAAAGATTTCAATTTGCGGCTGAACAATCTGGTGTTTCCGCAGAAGGTTTTGATAAGAGTTTACGTTTCTTCTCTAAAACTATGGGTGAAGCAACAATGGGGCTTGGTCTAGGTTTAGATGCAGTAGATCAGTTAGGCGTTTCATTAAAAGATGCACAAGGGGAAACAAAATCTATAGATGATTTGTTTATAGAGTTTATGCACGCTTTAAGTGGTGTAGAAAACGCGACAGAAAAAGCAGGATTAGCAACAAAACTATTTGGTAGAGCAGGTATACCAATGGTCAACATGATACGTGATGGAACAGATGCCATGTTAGATTTAGCCGCAGTTGCACCAGGTGTTTTAACAGACGAAGACACAAAACGAGCAGAAGAATTTAACGATGCTATGAATGTTTTATCACGTACACTTAGGGGGCCTGTGCAATCTGGAATCATTAGCATAGTAGATGGCGGTAGAAAAATGTTTAATTTTTTTGAAAAATTAATGGATGATAATCCAGATAATTTTCAACAAATATTTTACGGCGATCCTAACAACAATAAACCTAAGAAAAAATTTGAAAGGGATGTTGTAGGCACTACAAAAACGGTTGATAAAAGATTACAAGCCTTTGCGGAAAGAATTAAAGAAAGCTTAAAAACACCTACAGAAAAAATAGCAGATTTTAGAGAAGAATTAGAATTAGCTGTATCTGAAGGCATATTTGACAAGTCTAAAATAGATGCGGCAGTAGCCGTATTTAGTGAATCAGTTACTAAAGGCGTAGAAGACACAATGACTGTTGTAAAACAGTTTGAAGACACGATAGAAGGATCTTTAGAAGGCGCATTTACAGATTTCTTTGACAGAACTAGTGAAGGCTTTATGAACATGCGTACATTATTTAAAACTGTGATTGATTCAATAATTCAAGAAGTTTTAAGACTTGCAGTTATTAAGCCTATTGTTGATTACATAATGGGTGGGCCTGTAAAAACTATATCAAGTATATTTGGTAAAGCATCTGGCGGCCCTGTTACTGGTGGTAGAACTTATATGGTTGGAGAAAGAGGCCCAGAATTATTTACTGCACCAGGTAACGGCAACATAGTACCAAATAACAAAATGGGCATGGCAGGTGGCGGCACAACAAATGTAAACATTACTTACGACATAAAAGCATTTGACTCAAAAGATGCTACAGCCGCTATTGCAGAACAAGCACCAACAATCGTTGGAATAGTAGAACAATCATTTAACAAACGTGGCAGAAGAGGGCCATTAGGAGTATGAGCGGAACATTCCCTACCACCCCTGCCCCACTTACTATAGAAGTACAGAGTTTTGAACCTACATTACTTAGTGTTGCCAATAACTTACGAAGACAAGCTAGATCCAGAGGTGGGCAAAGATGGTTATTTAAATGCACATTCCCTCCATTAGCCAGAGCAGACTTTGATCCTATATTTGCCTTTAGTGTTGCACAACGCGGACAGTTTGAAACCTTTACCTGGGTACCTAACACAATAGGCACAACAAGAGGTGCATCTAGTGAGACACCTGTAGTAAATGCGGCATTAGCGGCAGGAGTTTCTACAGGCACAGTAGATGGCTTAACCGCCAGTACATCTAACATCCTAAGATCTGGTGATTTCTTTAAATTCTCAGGTCACACAAAAGTTTATATGGTTACTTCTGATATGAGCAGTAACGGATCTGGCGTTGCTACCCTTAATTTTTCTCCTAGATTAGAAAGCGCAGTTGCGGATAATGAGACTCTTACCATTGCTTCTGTGCCTTTTCAGGTGGCTTTCGCCAGTGACGTTAGAGGTTATACAACAGATCCTACAGCCTACTATCAATATGAAATAGATCTTATAGAGGTTACATAGATGGCAAACAGAGGAAGTACAACTGCTTTCCAAACTGAGATCAAAAAAGATCAGTCTCACCCTCTGCATTTAATAGAGGTGTATTTAGACAGTGCCACTTACTACGTCACAGACAATTACAGGGATGTTGTTTACGACAGTAATACCTATGATGCTCTTGGTTTCTTTTTAAACTTTGCAAACATAGAAGAAAGCACAGAGGTTACAGCATCTAGAATTACACTTAGCTTGTCTGGTGTTGATCAGCAATACACTAATCTGTTTTTGACTGAGAACTATGTAGATAGACGTGTCGTTATTAGAAAAGCATTTATTGACACGTCAAATGCACTTATAGCAAATCCAGTCACTATATTTGATGGAAGATTAGACTCACCTGTTATTACAGAAGATGCCGACACTGGTTTAGCCACAATAGCTGTTGTTGCTTCTAACCAATTTGTAGATTTTGAGAAGACACCAGGACGATACACTAACCACGAAAATCAACAGCTACACTATCCAGGTGATAACGGTTTTATTTACGCTTCACAAATTATAAAAGACATAGTGTGGGGGCAAGAATTTAACGGCGGTAACAGAGTAGAAGGTGCAGGATCTTTAACTGGTGAAATAACTGGTGCTTCTTACACAAACACAGGTGATATAGGCACTGAATCTGTATTGGTTACTAACCCTTGGGGCAATCCTATAACAATAAGTGTAGATCTTGGTGATAGAGTTTATGTAAATGTTGCAGAGCATGATCTTAGCACTGGTGATACTGTTGAAATAGATGGTGCAGAAGACACAACAGAAGTACCCGCAACATCTATAAATGGAGAAAAAACGGTCACTGTTGCAGATCTAAACACTTTTTATTTTGATATAGAAGAAACAGTAACCGTAGTAGAAAATTTTACAGGTGGCAAAAACTTAACTATATATAGCGAACCGCCAATAACTACAGGATTAAAAACAGAAACAACAACCAACAAAGAAAATTACGTTGAAGTTTTAGATCCGACAGAAACGTCTAAAGTTGGTGATTTTATAAAGTTTGAAAACACAGGTGACATAGGCGGTATCACAGAAATAGATCTAACCAATAGAGCCTACGAAGTTAAAGAAGTTGCAAGCAACGGTGTAAGAACAGCAAAAGTAGCTGTAGTAAAAGAAGAAAAAACAACAGCACCGCCAATATCAACAGATACGACAGTAGCTAATACAGTAACAATAAATATAGCAGATCATGAATTAAACATAGGTGATACTTTAGTTATTGCAGGTTCAGCCGATGTAGGTGGTGTAGCCGCCGCAAGTATTAACGGTACAAAAACAGTAGCATCAATAAAAAGTAACAATGCAGTAAACGTAACAGTAACAGATTCTGTAACCAGTACCGTGAACAACGGTGGAGGTGACGGCGTTACTATAGATGGTTTGTCACCCAATAGCCCATTTGTAGCAACAACTTCAGGAAGTACAACCGTCACCTTTCATCACACAGCACATGGTTTAGCCGTAGGAGACACAGTTTCAATAATAGGATGCACTAGCGTTGGTGGCGTTCCTGCATCTGATCTTAATAAATCGCACATAGTAGCAAGCGTTCCAAATGCAAATAGTTTTACTGTTACGGTAGCTACTACCGCTACATCAACAGCACAAGGCGGCGGTGCTTATACTTATGTAAAGCTACCTGTAAAAGCAAGCAGTGTGGCTAGGGGTGGTAAAAAAACTACTACTTTAGATCTACGAATTGCAAGACCACAAGAAAACATTAAATACGCAATACCACAATGAAGGACATAGAAACTATAGCGTTTGCACAAAAAGAACTAAATACCCCATTCGCCTGGGGTACTAATGATTGTAATACCTTAGTGCTTAAATACTTAGACGAAGTATGGGGCAATGATGTACAAAGTATGATCTATAGCAAATACAAAACTAAGATAGGTGCTGTCAAATTTAATAAAAAACAAAAATACACTTTTACAGATGGAATTATAGAAGAATTAGGGGCTACAAAATTACCACCTAAACTAGCCAGAACTGGCGATATATTAATTGTGCATACTAAAGGCTTTGAAATGGGGCATATTTGTTTGGGATCTAAAATATTATCTGTAATAGAAGACAGTAAAACATCTATAACAAGAATTGATGGTTTTGATTATTTTAATTGGGCATTGAGGATTAATTAATGGGGCAGGCAGTAGCTTTTGTAAAAGGAACGATTGAGTTTTTTACTTTATTATTTTCTTATGCAACAGGTAATTACATTGCAGGACAGGTATTAGGCTATGTAGCGGCAGGTGCTTTTTTTAACGCTGTTGGCGGTGCCATACAGGGCTTATATGAGATACCCAGAATAGGACTAGCACAACAAGGCGCAACAGTTCTAAGCAACAGCAGATCCAGTTCTGCCCCCTTGCCTGTCATCTATGGCGCGAGGCGTGTAGGTGGTGTGCAAGTGTTTGTGTCGGCTTCTCCTGGTTATGTTGATGTAAGCGATGATTACCCAAATGGGCAGATGCCTAATGAATACCTAAATATGGTTATTGCACTCTGTGAAGGGCCAATAGGTGCTGTAAAAAAAGTTTATGCTAATAACGTAGAGATCTGGCCACAGATGGACGCAAGATTTGAAGGTAAGGCCTATGTAAGTGTGCATAGAGGTGAAGCCACTCAAGCGGCAGATGCAGAGTTAGTTGGTACAGCTAACTCAGACGGTAAGCCATTTGTATGGGATTCTACATATAAATTAAGCGGTGTTGCTTATCTTTATCTTAGGCTAGAAGCTGATTCGGATGTTTGGGGATCTGGTGTGCCTACTATTAATGCAGATATATTAGGTAAGGTTGTTGAAGACACAAGAGCCACTTATTCTGGAACTGCATTTTCTATTGATAGATACAGTAATAATCCTGCTCTTTGTATCAAAGACTATTTGACTAATTCTATCTACGGTAAGGGCATATCAGGAACACAAATAAGCACATCATCATTTGAAGCGGCGGCAAATTATTGTGATGAACTAATTACTATTACAAAAGACGATGGTACAACCGTCACACAGAAACGATTTACGATGAATGGCGTTGTTTCTGTTGGTGAATCAAGCATGAACATACTTAATAAATTACTTACGTCCTGTAGGGGTATGCTTGTGTTTAGTGGTGGTTTTTACAAACTAATTATAGATAAGGCAGAAACAGCTTCATTGACGTTTGACGAATCAACCATCATGCCTAATTTTAATATTACGTTACCTGGTAAACAAAGTTTAGCTAACAGAGTACAAGCAAACTTCTTTAATCCAGAGAATGAGTGGCAAGCAGATTTTGTATATTCAGAGAGTAGCACCTACAAGACACAAGATAATAATTTATTATTAGAGCGCAAAATAGAACTGCCCTTTACTGCTAATTATTACCAGGCACAAATGATTGCAGAACAGGTTTTAAAACAAAGTAGACAGGGCATCATTATTGATTTTAGGACACTACAAGAAGGTTTGTTGGCAGAAGTAGGCGATGTCATATACATAAAATTAGATGCGCCTGGTTGGTCTAGTTTAAATAGTGGTGCAGGTAAATTATTTAGAGTTATACAAATAGGCATAGAGGCTAACGATGAAATTTCTATAATAGCTAGGGAATACGATGCAGATGTTTACACAGTAGGCACCGCAAATACTTTTGATACCGCTCCTAATACAAATCTACCAGATCTAAGCACTGTATCTAAACCAATCAATCCAGTTGCAACAGAAGCACTATTTTTTAATGATCCTAAAATTACAAACAGAGTTACTTTAACTTGGGCGGCACCTACTTCGCCTTACATAAAACATTACGAAGTAGCAATCATAGGCCGCGCCGCAGGACAAACTTCCTATACACAAGTAGGAACGGTTACTGGCACACAATTTACAATAGATAATTTAGATCCTCGTGTGTATCAATTTGCTATAAGAGCAGTAAATACAGCAGGTTTTAAATCTAATTATGTTACAAAACTTATAAACGTAAAAAGCACGACTGTACTGCCTGCCGTTAATGCTCCTGGTATAACAGGCGTAGTTGAATCACTTATATCAACTACAGCAGGTTCAGGTGTAAAAGCTAAAGCGGTGTTATCTTGGGTGGCACAAAGCAACACAGATTGGGAAGCATTAGGTGTATACATAGAAAGTTATGAAGTTGAATATAAACTTTCTAGCGTATCTAATAATTTTGAACGCTTAGGATCTTCTACTGGTACTTTCTTTGAGTTTTTTGACATTGCACCAGGCAATTATGACTTTAGAGTAAGGGCTGTAAACGATGCAGGTATCAAATCACCTTACGGAACCGTTACAGCAGAAATAACAGGACTTAGTGCCGCACCTGCTAATGTAACAAACTTTTATTTAAGAGCAGAAAGCACACAAGCTAACTTGTCTTGGACACCTACTACAGATCTAGATGTTAAAGTTGGTGGTACATTTGAAATAAGACACAGCGTGGCTACTAGCGGTGCTACTTGGGGTACGTCTATAAAAATAGGATCAGATGTACCAGGATCTTCTAACTCTGCTTCAATGCCTTTGTTAGTAGGTACGTATTTAATTAAAGCTGTAGATTCAACAGGAAATAAATCAGTAAGTGCTACAAGTATTGTCAATACTGTTACGCCGTCAATACAAGAAAAAAGAACACAACAAACTATTACAGATACTACCTTTACAGGCACAAAAACAAATATGGTAGTTGATGCTGAAAGCGGTGTACTTAAGTTCGAAGCTGATACGCTTATAGACAGCAAAACAGAAAATATAGACACTTGGGGCTTATTTGATGCCATTGGTGGTGTTGACACTTCTGGATCTTACGAGTTTGCTAGTTACATAGATCTAACGCGTGTAATGTCAGCCACATTAACAGGCAATATAACTTTTACTACGGTTGCTACAACAGATATATGGGATAACAGAGCAGGTAATATTGATACTTGGGAAGCTATAGATGCCAATACATTTGATGATGTAAACGCTACTTTATTTATTGCTACTACCAATGATGATCCTGCAAGTGGATCTGCAACTTATTCAGCGTACCAAGAATTTACGATTGGTAACTATTACGGCAGAGCTCATAAATTCAAATTGGAATGTACAACAGGCGATACAACACACCAAATTAACGTATCGCAGTTATTAGCAAAAGCAGAGGTTTACTTTAGATTTGAATCAGAAACAGGCACTACAGCTACAGGCGGTACAGCATTTACCTATGACACACCATTCTTAGCTGTGCCACAAATAGCCATCACTGCTAACGATATGGCTACTGGTGATTACTATGCGATAACTAGCAGTTCTGCTACAGGATTTACACTTAGGTTTTATAACGCAAGCGGTGCAGGCATAGCCAGAACTGCTTACTACTTAGCAAGAGGATATTGACAATATGAATATGCAACTTACGGTCTTTTATACAAAATTTATAACATGTAAAGGTGGGTTTTAGATGGCACAACATGATTACGTTATAGCTAATGCCTCTGGTGCAACAGTTAGGGCAGATATTAACAATATGGCATTGGCCATATCTTCAAACAATAGCGGATCTTCCGCACCTGGCACCACCTACGCTTATCTTTGGTGGTTAGACACTTCTGCTAATGTATTAAAATTAAGAAACAGTGCGAATAACGCCTGGATTACTATGCCCTTCTCTGTTACTGCTAATAACACGGTAGATATAAACGGCGGTACTATTGATGGCACTAACATAGGTGCCAGTTCAGCAGGAACAGGTGCTTTTACAACATTAACGGCAACTACATTTACATCCGCAGGTATAGACGATAACGCAAATGCAACTGCTATAACTATTAATAGTTCTGAACAAGTTGGAATAGGAAGAGCCCCAGGTGAAATTTTAGATATAAAAGCATCTTCAGGAGATACAAGGTTAAGACTAGAAGCAGTTAGTGGTTCTGACACAGAAATTAAGTTTTTTAATGATGGCTCTGCACAATACACAATAGGGCATGATGATGGTACAGATAATTTTGTTATTGGTCTTGCTAATGTAGATGAACCTAAAGTATCAGTAAATAAAAGTGGAAACGTAGGCATAGCAACTCCGAACCCACAAACAACCCTTGATGTTACGGGTACGTTTGCTATTTCTAATAGTACCTCTAGTTATTGGAAGTTTGATAGGGATGATTCAGATGGAAGATTAAAGATTAGTGATTCTTCTGCTGAAAAGTTCAGTATAGAAACAGATGGTAAAGTAGGCATAGGAACTACGAGTCCTGATGTTCTATTACACCTTAAATCTACTAGCGCACATATATCACAGAAAATAGAGACAACCGTTTCAACTGGTAATGCCAAGTTATTTTTATTGGGGCATTCAGTTGGAGATTCAGTCTTATGCTTTGGGGATAATGATGATGCTGATGTTGGCAGTATTTTCTATGACCATTCCTCTAATTATATGTCATTTACTACGAATACCGCAGAAGCTATGCGTATTGATTCATCTGGAAGAGTAAAAGCACAATGCTTGAGTGGAGTAGGTGGTTTTTATCTAACTGAAGGTACAGCAGATGCTTTTAGTATAAATTCAGAAGGTGCTAATGGAAATTTACTCTTTAAGGATATATATAACTCTTCAGAAAGGATGCGTATTCTTGCAAATGGAAACGTGGGCATAAACACTACAAATCCAGGTGATAAATTATCTGTTTGCGGTTCTGTAAGATTCAACACAACACCGAATGATGGAGAAGAGGCAAGGCATTATTTTACTGTAGGTGGTGGCGCAGATGCCGCAACTTACACTATGTATGATGGCGGTCAAAATGCTAAGGTTTTCTTTACTGGTAACGGTGGTTCTTATTTTACTGGAGGCAATTTAGGTGTTGGAGACGATTCACCTGCTTACCGTTTAGAGCTTCCAAATACTGGAAGTGCAGCAGGTCAAGGTAGGGCAAATGCTTGGGTTACTTATTCAGACAGTAGAATAAAATCAAACATACAAACTCTTTCTTATGGACTAGATATCGTTAAACAATTAAAGCCATCACAATATAAACATCATAATTCAATAAAACAAGACGGACAGTTTGTAAAACAAGACGAAGGTACAAACGATATAGGTTTTATAGCACAAGAAGTTTTACCTTTGATACCTGAAGTAGTAAGTGTACCTGTAGATACAGATAAAGATTTGTACTCAATCAGTTATCAAAAACTTACAGCAGTTTTAACAAAAGCAATACAAGAACAACAAACAATTATAGAAGACTTAAAAACTAGAATAGAAACCTTAGAAGGATAAAATTATGGCAATTTCATATGCATGGGATGTAAGTACAGTTGACACTTACCCAACAAAAGACAGCAATAGTGATGTAGTTTATAACGTACATTGGAGACTTACCGCAACAGATGGCACTAACAAAGATTCAGATGGTAACAACTGGATAGCTACAAGTTACGGAAGCCAAAGTTTAGACACAGATAGTATCTCTAGCTTTACAGCCTTTGGAAGTCTTGATGCCGCAAAAGTACAAGGTTGGGTAGAAGCGGCTTTGACTGCTGATACTGTTACAGCCATGAAAGCAAGTTTAGATGCACAGATAGCAGAAAAGATAACACCCACAAGCGTACAAAAAACAATTTCTTAAACCAAAACCATTAAATAGGAGTGCAAAACCAATGGAAAACAAAAATGAAGAAAATAAAAGAGAAGATAAAGAAAGCCTGGAGCAAACTCAAGGCACTATTCAAAAGCAAACCTTCGACATAAATATGCCTGATGGCAATGTTGTTAGTAGTGATTCACTAGACGAACATCAATACAAAGTGGCCGCAACCATGCAACATCTACAAAACCAGATAGAGCAGTTAGCACCACAAGTACAAGAATTTGAACTTAAAAGAGATCATTTCAGCCTTAAACAAAAAGAACTACAGGATCTATTAGGATCTAATGGAAAGCCAAACTGAAACAATTACAACACTAGAAGCGTATCAGCGTGAAAATGCTATACGCTTTAAGTACATAGAAGACAGATTAGACGAAGGATCTGCAAAATTTAAAAGACTAGAAACTATTATGTGGGGTATTTACCCACTTATCATCACTACCCTGCTCGCCTCTAGGTATATTTAAAATGGATGATGCGGTTCTTATTATCTCAGAATTGGGGGTTCCTACTGCGGCACTTGTAGCTGTAGGGTTCTTTCTTTATAAACTTATATTTAAGATCATTGACGGCATGACTGAGAAGGTAGATGTCCTAGATGATAAGGTGCAAGCAAGCCTTGATACGATGGAAGAAAGGCTAACAACAAAACTAGATTCACAATATGGGATTATAGTCAGCTTGATTGATAGGGTAAGAATGATAGACCAATCACTTATAAGAAATGATGTGTTACTAAAGACCTTAGTAAAGATGCCAGAGTTGATAGACACCAACGAAATAACTAAGGCACAAAAAGAAGATCAAAGAAGGGATTGATGGGCAATACAGAAGTTAAATTATTGCTTGTAAACATTATCTTTTTTGTCCTGGTGTTTCAGATAGTACAGGCTGATGAAATGGTGCATGAGTTTAAATCACCTTCTTTTAGCGGTGTGGGTACGTCTAATCATTACTTTTTTATAGAACAAACTGAAGCAAATAGAAAAAAAGCCTTACGTGAGGAGATCCAGGCATTACAAGACGAAATAGAGCGCGAACAAAATAACACTGTAGAAGCAAGGTTTATGCGGAATCTCACCAGTCGTATCTATGCCAACATTTCAAAAAGAATAGAAGATGCCTTGTTTGGTGAAGATCCACGCACTAGCGGATCTATGGAATTAGACGGCAATTTAATTGAATACGAGATAACAGATGATGAAGTTAGAGTTACAATCATTTCAGAGGATGGCACTGAAACTACTGTGGTTGTGCCTATTGGCGGTTTTGGTTTCTAGTTGCAGTCTAATGATTGATCCCCTAGAAAATAATCTTCCACCCATAGAGTACATAGAAGATGCACAGTTACAGACATTGCATACAGAGTTGGCAAATGTACAAGAGCCAGTTAGAAAACCTGTTATTGCCGTTTATGATTTTACAGATCAAACAGGACAAAGAAGATCTAATTCTAAATACGCTACATTTAGTACAGCACTAACCCAGGCACCACACGCCTATCTAATACGCGCACTAAAACATTCTAACTTCTTTGATGTAGTAGAAAGAGTGTCCTTAGATGCAGTAACTAAAGAAAGGCAGTTAATTAGATCTACCAGAGATACATTTAACGAAGATACACAGCTTATGCCGCTCGTTTTCGCAGATCTCATCATGGTTGGATCCGTCCTATCTTATGAAGCAAATATTGAATCGTCAGGTCTGGGGATTAGGTGGCTATCAGTGGGCGCAAATCGTCAAATAAGAAGAGATCAAATAACATTAAGCTTACGCACAGTTTCAGTAAGTACAGGCAAAGTTATAACAGAAGTTTTAGTTACTAAGACGTTGTTTTCAGCATCTTTAGATAACGATGTATTTAGGTTTATTAGCGAAGGCACCGAATTGATAGAAATGGAAGGTGGCTCTGTAGCAAATGAACCAATGTCAGTGGCACTACAAATAGCAATAGAGAGTGCTGTACTGGCAACTATAAACGAGGGTGTAACACTTAATTTATGGAGGTATAAAGAATGAAAAAACTAATTATATTATTAATATTATCTACACCCTTGCTAGCAAATGATAACGAAATTTGGATCAACCAGGTTGGATCAACAGGAGCCGCAAGTATAGACCTGGAACAATTAGGAACAGGAAACATTATTGGTGGCGCGGGTAGTACAGCAGGAGATCTTACAGCGTTTCAATTTACATCAAATATAGCTACATTAGATATAAACCAGATTGGTGATTCTAATAAATGGTTAGGAAAGATAATTGGTGACTCTTTTGTGGGATTTTATGAATTTGACGGCGATTCAAATACGTTTAATACAAGTGTAGATCCTACAAATACTTACAATGCAGATTCATCAAATATAAATGTAGATGTTACAGGTAATAGTAATCAATTTACGCTTAACCAGGCTAACGCGGCGCAGGCTAGTAATTTAGATTTAGATTGGATAATAAATGGATCTAGTAACTCAATTACAGCCGCTATAGATATAGATCTAGCTACAAATTATGTTGATTTTGATGGATCTGATAACACATTAACTTATGACGGTGATGGTGCATCTAATGGCTTCTTTCATTTAGAACATGATGGTTCAGACCGTACATTTTCTATAGAACAACAATCTACTTTAAATAATGATTGGCTTAAAATTATATCTAGCGGCACTGGTACTTCTAGCATCTGTGTCGTTCAGAGTGACGGCGGTACCAGTACCTCTTGCTAGTATTGGGAACATAAGCGAACTTAACGGCAATGCTCAAGTAGTAAGAGATAAACCGTATGGCGCAGAAATAGATTTTGCTATACAACAGCTTGACGATGTAAAAACGCAACGCGGTAGAGTACAAATTACTTTTGAAGATGAAACGCAAGTGCGTGTCATGGATCATAGCCGTTTAAAAATTACTAAGTATATTTATGATCCAGATCCTAACAAATCAGAAATGGCCTTACGTTTTGCTTCTGGTAGTGCAAGGTTTTTAACAGGTAAATTTAATAACAAGAAAGCTATACGTATAAAAACACCTAGTGCAGATGTTTATGTGCGAGGTACAAACTTTTCTGTGACTACACGCGAAGAGGGTTCTTCACTTTTTGTTCTATTGCCTGATGAGTTTGGTAATAGTAGTGGTGAAATAGTGGTAGAGACGGCTATAGGACAGGTTGTTTTAAATCAACCCTTCCAGGCTACAACTGCCATTACTTATTATCAAAAACCTTCACCACCTGTCATTTTAGATCTCACTTTAGACATGATAGATAACATGATGATTATTACCCCACCTAGTAGAAATAAAGATTATATAGAGGAAGATCAACAACAAAACACAGCAGACTATTTAGACTTTGACGGCTTAGATGTAGATTTCTTAGCAGAAGACTTTTTAGATAATACTGAAACTTTAGAATTTACAGAACTGGATATAAATTACCTAGACGTAAATTTTTTAGAAGATCTATTAAACATTATTGATGCTTTGGCTATAGCTGATGAAGAAGACACACTAGATCAAGTGGCTACAGGCATCAAAATAAGTGGTACTAATATTGGACAAGATAAAGATACACAAATTACAACGATCATAACAGGACAACAAATTAGCTTATTTAGATCTGTAGGTAACAGTTTTAGGTTAGATGTTGACGGTTCTGGTGCTTATACGTTAATTCTTATACAAGATGGCGTAGAGAATGTCGTAAAAATCAACGGTGGATCATCAAATGCAATCAAAATAAGGCAAGGAAATTAATGAAGAGACTAATATTCCCTACCCTACTAACATGCCTAATATTACCTTTATTGTTTCAGGTAACACCGCTAGAGATCTTAAAACTTAAAACCTTTGATGCGTTTATACCCAAACAAGATCCTACAGGTAACTTTGTTGTTTTGGACATAACAGAAAAGGATCTTGAAGATCTTGGTGGTTGGCCTTTACCTAGAAAAGATCTAGCAGATCTACAAATTAAATTATTAGAAGCTGGCAGTTATGGACAAGCCTGGGCGTTTGCATTTCCGCAACCAGATAGATTGGGTGGTGATGTAGCATTTGCAGAGGCGTTAAGTTACGGCCCTTCTGTCTTGTCAGTATTTGAAAGCGCAAGCAGTGACACCTTCCCACCTACGGTTGGCACAGTTGTACTTGGTGAAGATCTAGGAAATGGATACCAGGCTAGAGGCGTTATAGAAAACATAGATCTATTAAAACAAAGTGCCGCCCAAGGCGTAGCATCCGCACCTACAGATGTAGATGGTTTAGTAAGACAGATCCCTTTGTTACTAAGAACACCAGACGGCTTTGCACCAAGTATGGCACTAGAGATCCTTAAACAACTTACAGGCCAGGACACTTACATTATAAATATGACTGATGGTGAGATACGTATACCATCACTACCATCTATATCAGTAGATCCGCTAATGCGTAAGTGGGTAAGCTACGTAGATACAGAAGTGATTAGCCTAGACAACTTAGAAGCCGCCCAGGATAAATACGTAATCATAGGATCTAGCGCAGGTGGACTTGGGCAGATCTCAACACCAGTTGGATTAATCAACAGTCATTTCTTACAAGCCGCCCTGGCTGAATCAATATTACTGCCTAACTCTCCCAGGATCCCAGAATGGCATTTAGGCGCAGAAATTGCTATTTTTCTAATTTTCGTCCTCTGTATTTGGCTTCTAACGAAGAAACTAAGCATGAGCCTTGGCCTAGTATTAACCATATCAAGCCTTTTTGCGCTTGCCTGGTGTGGGCATTGGTTAATCCAGGCAGGCATATTATTAGATGTTACCTGGACATTGATAGGATCTTTTATTGCAGGCAGTGTTTCTTATTACTTACGATTTAGAGAACAGTACAAGTTAAGACAGCAGATTCGCGACCAGTTTAAAACTTACTTATCGCCTGAGTATGTAGATATGATTATCAAAGATCCTGGACTAATGAAACTAGGCGGAGAGCGTAAAGAAATGTCGTTCCTTTTCATGGACATTGTTGGGTTTACCCCTATATCAGAAGCACACAAAGATAACCCAGAAGATCTTGTAGATCTAATTAATAATTTTTTAGACAGAATGACAAACATACTATTGGCTAACGGTGCCACCATAGATAAATACATGGGTGATTGCATCATGGCCTGGTGGAACTATCCCATTCCATGTGAAGACCACAGAACAAAGGCATTGTTGGCAGGTAGAGCCATAGAAGCAGAAGCAAAGATAATTGCAGAAGAGTATCAGGCTAAAGGTTTGCCATTAATAGCTGTAGGTACTGGCATTTCTACAGGTAATGCCATAGTAGGTGGCATGGGTTCAGAATTGAGAATGGATCTATCAGTTATAGGCGATGCCGTTAATCTAGGTGCCAGGTTAGAAGGACAAACTAGGAACTACGAAGCCAACACCCTATTTCCTTTAGAAACAATTAAAGGTGTAGACGATATGATCTTTGACTATGTAGATGAAATACAGGTTAAAGGGAAAGAAGAAAAAATAAAAATTTATACCTACACAAGTTGACGTTTACGATTTGCAACTTACAAATTAAAGGATGAAAGAACTATTAAAAGGTGTATTAGGTGCAGTAGCACCTACAATCGGAACTGCCTTAGGTGGCCCAATGGGCGGCATGGCAATGAATATGGTTTCTCAGGCGTTGGGATGCAAGAACACTCCTAAAGATGTAGAAAAAGCTGTGCAGAAAGCCACGCCTGAGCAACTTGTAGAACTTAAGAAATTAGATAATGATTTTGACATTAAGATGAAAGAACTTGATGTAGATCTGTTTGCACTAGAGACAGCAGACATACAAAGTGCCAGATCTATGTTCTCTAAAGATTGGACAGCTAGAATTATCGGTATAGCCGTTATTGGTGGATTCATGGGTTATATCTT
>Ga0208134_1000570_pt1 | contig 24254 bp, 43 predicted proteins | sample VirMetDEL_Mar_31_FD_184515 | JGI IMG/M metagenome (GOLD analysis project Ga0208134, IMG submission 184515) | Aqueous microbial communities from the Delaware River and Bay under freshwater to marine salinity gradient to study organic matter... | ecosystem: Environmental > Aquatic > Marine >... | reverse complement strand
AGCCGACTCAATCAATGCGGTATTAATTCAAAACTTGGGAGATATATCTGGAACCGTTGATATTGATTTGAATATCGGAACTTTAATCAAAGCTACTTTAACTGGGTCTGTTACTTTATCATTTACAGGATTACCAAATTTGACAAGTGAGAAAGGATTTACCCTTCGATTCTCAGGTATTCAGATGATTGTATTTCCCGTTGGAACCTTATTCGCAAGCGGAGAGGCACCAACTCCAGCGGGTACACTTTATGATATACCCTGTTCAATTAATAGCTCAGGTGTAGTGATTGTCTACGGGTCTATAAACGCCATCGAGATATGAATTTACATTTGATACAAAAAATTTTGTTGGCTGCAAAAGGAGGCATTGATCCTGATGCGGTTTTATTTTTAACGGCTTCTGGAATTACGGGCGGTGTAATTACCAACGCTGTCAATTATTTAGTAATAGAATTGAAAAAGCAAAGTTTATGGACAAAATTTAAGGCAATATACCCGTTAGTAGGAGGCACTGCTTTTACCCATAAATGGAATTTAAAAGATGCTCGTGATTTAGATATTGCTTATAGGGTATTATGGCAGGGTAGTATTTTGCATAATTCTTCAGGATCCACTCCATTAGCTTCTGGTGGGAGAGGAAATACTTATTTCCAAGTATGGGAAAATGGTATGCAAAATGATATATCAATGTCCCTTTACGTTCCAAATAAACTTATGCTTCCAAACACATCTGGGCTTCTGTCAATGGGATCAACAGTGGGAGCTATTTCTTCTTATTCCATGTATTTTAACAGGACTAATTATAATCTTGCCGCTGATTTTGGATCAAATTTTCAATTTGCTAATTTTTCGTATAATAATATTCCTCAAAACGGATTGATTACAGGATCAAGAATAAGCGCAAATAGCCTTAAAGTTTTTCATAATGGGGTATTAAAAGTTCAAAATACCAATAATAATACTGGTACTATAAACACTATACCTATTCATATTCATGGAAATCTTGCAACACCAATTAATCAAACAGCATCATTTGCAAGTATTTCAACTGGATTGACAGAATCAGAAATAAGTATTTTTTATTCTATCGTCCAGCAATTTCAAACAATATTAGGAAGACAAGTATGACATACTACAAAAAAGGAATAATAACTTCAAGCCCATTAATCGAATCGGTAATCAATCCAACGCAGGAGAAAATACTTGAAAATGGCTGGTTAATATATATCGATATCGCACCTGGATATTCCAGTGAAACTCAGAAAATAGAGAAGATTGGAGTTACTGAATCGAATGGTATGGCAACGGTTGAATACCAAATACTGGAACTCACTGAGGATGAACTTCGAGATAGAAATGTGCCAGTCAAAATCTCTCAGCTTCAAGGGAAATTACTACTCGTTCAAATGGGGCTGATAGATCAAATCGAGGAAATGATAAACCAATCAGGCAGATCTGAAAAAATTTATTGGGAATCTGCTACTGAATGGGAAAGAACAAGCCCAATACTAAATAGACTTGCACCAACTATTGGGATGAGTCAAGCCGCTTTAGATCAATTCTTTATTAACGCCTCAAAACTTTATTAAAATGAATCACATACCACCGTTTGACTGGATATTAGGACTCGGGGCAGCAGGGGCCATAGTATCCATCATTGATATGAATGAGGCTCTTAAACTATTAATTTTATTTGCGACCTTGGCCGGAATTATTATTAAAACTTGGGATCAGATTAAGAAATCGGAATACTTTCTAAAGGACATAAAAGCGATATGGAAGAGGATAAGAAAAAAATAAAACGGTATTCTGTCTGGGCGGTTTTTCTAATGGCACTAGGGATGTTGGCTGCTTTTCTTTTGCCAGAAGAGGCTTTGTTGGCTTTTTTTGATTTGCTTAAAACTATAATATCACAGCTTATAATTTAAAAATGCGTTCTTAGGGTTTGCGTTGGAAATTGTAAAACTTTAATAGATCATATATGCGGTTAACAGAAAACTTTAGCTTATCAGAATTTGATTCAAATGATGGATCAAAAGCACCTGAATCAGTAATCTACCAACTCGAAAAAGTGGCCCAGAATTTACAAGTGCTTAGGGCATATTTAGGTAAGCCAATAAAAATAAATTCCGGTTATCGTTCGCCTGAACATAATGTGAAAATTGGAGGTGCTAAAAATAGTCAACACGTATTAGGAAATGCAGCCGATATTGTAGTCGATGGATATACACCAAGACAAGTTTTTGATGCAATTGAATTACTCCAGGGAAGAGGGGAAATGGCAATAGGTGGACTTCATGCCTATGATACGTTTGTCCATTATGATATTCGTGGTCATTTTGCTAGGTGGTAATGAATAAAGCACTGCTATTTGCCATCATATTTTTACTAGGTCTTATTGGAGGCTATCTACTTTTTAATTGGCAAAATGGCAATGATGTAGCCAAGGTAATTACTAAGACAGAATACAAGACTGATTCGGTATTTGTTCAGGTTTATGATACAGTTCATGTATTGCGAACAGAAATCAAAACCAAATACTTAAGAGATACAATCTTTGCAGAATCTTATGAGGCTAAAATAAACGCTTTTAAGACCTCTAAACCTTTTCTTTATGGAAATACTACTGTAAGCGGAGAAGTTTTGGGAGAAGTGATAAAAATGAATATTGTAAACGATTTTCAGATACCAACGATTACCAACACAATCACCAATACCACAACGATCATAAAAAAGCCGTCAGGAATATTCCTAACGGCTGGGGTGAATCAACAACTTACTCCTTCTGTTGGTGTTACTCTGATTAAAAACAAATACCTTTTCGGAATAACAAATAACTCTATTCAGTTTGGTTACAAGTTAGGAAATTAGTTTTTTAATTTCGTTGGAGGTAGAATCAATATGCTTCAAATTCAAAATTGTTAATATATAGGTTTGATTAAGGTTTATTTAAAATGCTTTTCAAAGTGATTGATTGTTTTCTTCAATCGGTCAATGTCTAGCTTAATCTTTGAAACTTCGATCTCAGACAGATCCGGAAATCTTTGCCCGTTCACTTCTTTTCCTAAAATCTTAAATCTGTAATAATCCTCTGAGAATACGTTACTGAATTTCAATACTGTTTTCAATTCATTTGCCGACTCTTGGAATTTCTCATCTAGTTTCATATACTATTGTTTTGCCTATTTCGTTACCTAAATAATCTAAAAGCGATCCATCCATTTTAAACTCAATTTCAATAGGGCATCTGTGAGCCATTCTAATCGTTTTAATCTGACTTTGAACGGTTTTAATTTCATCAAATTCACCTTTACCTGATATCCAGTTGCCCCAATTTCCTAATTTATTTTTTAGTCGATAATTTAGTTCGTATGGATTTTTGATCTTTTGCTTTGCTTTCATAAAATTAAGGCTTTTTTTTGGATTATTCCAAATGTGGTATTTAAGATTGGTTTGCCTGATTATAACAGCCAATAATATCCATTAAAACGGCTATTATTTTGGTGTTAAAATCAATCAAAAGGCAAATAGGGATAAATGCCAATAGTGATAAATTGATTTCCCTTTTTCACTATGCTTTTCCTGCTTGTAATCTCCCATACATCCCGGTCATTGAATTTGTACTTTTTCTGCAGAATATCCAAGATAGGTTTTACAGGATTATCAACGTCTGCATTCCTAGAGCTAAACCCGAAATGAAACTCAATTCTAATCATGTCAGGAATCGGATCCTTCAGCTTAGGTAAGGATAGCAAGATAAGCGTTTCGAATGCCTTGTAAGCATCTGTTTTGAATCGCCTACCTTGCCATGCTTCATTAACGCTTAAAGGCTTATGATGGAGTTCTATTTGCATTAGGGCTTGTCAGGTCTAGTTGTTTGAACAGGCCTTCCCTTGCTATCAATAACCCGATAGTCATAAGGAAAATCTCTCCCATAGTCGCTTGCGTAGTGCATCGCATCTGATGCAGACATAAACTCTCCTTTGTCTATCCATTTATTCTGAGCATCTGAAAATTTTTGGAGTTTCATCATGATTTCTTGAGGTTTAAATATTCTAGTTCAATTAAAGCTCTTTTTATGGAGCCTGTTAGCAAACCATACTTATAAGCGTATTCCATAGCTTTATCACCAGTTTCGTATTTTTCAGCTTGGATTAAAGCCCATTTGAGTTGTTCAATTAAGTCGTTCATAGTTTTCTTGCGTGAATTGGTAAAATGTATTTGGCATACTGAGTGCCATCGTCTTTCTGAATCATCATAGTTTCAATCTCTATCCCTTTATTCCGGAGCCTATTGATAACGCTTGATAGCCGGTAAACTCCGTATAGATCCAAGGCTAATATACCTGTGATGCTTTCCCCTCTTAGGATGTGGTTTTCTATTTCGCTTGCTTTGCTCATGGTTAGATTAGTGTTTTTGATTTTGAAATAATTAGCCCAAAAATTAAATAATTTTTTATTGTATATTTTTTTAGTCTAAAACAGTCTTTTTTGAATGACTTTAATTTTTCCATTTTTAATAAGTTCAGCTCTTTTAATATCATGATAAATTTGACTTTTAGGAGGATTTTTTCCCAATGTTTTTAAAGCATAATCATTTTTTAGTATTGTCATAACTACCTTCTTGTATGAAGGTTGGTTTGTTTTTCTTTCCACGAAAGATGGTAATTCGTCTGGAATTCCTTTTGAATAACACTTTCTTTCCCAGCTTTTTAGATATTTCTTTATTTTTGTTTTCATCAAATAAATCTAATTGAGTAGTATTTAACTTATATAAATAATTTTGCTCCCATTCTTTGATATACTTTTCAGCTTGTAAATTTGCTTTTGACCTTTCATCTTCTGTTAATTTTTTCCATGCAATACGAACAATATTCTCTGGTAAATTATGCTCTAAACTGCAAGCTGCATGACCTAACCAAGCTTTTCTATTTATGTTCTTATCTGTCAAAAAGTTTTCACAAGAATATTTCCAAGTGTAAATAACTTTTCTCATTGCTTCTCCATACAGAACGTGGTTAGATGTAAATCTAGTAGCTAAATCAATTAATTTCTCTGATTTAACTCCTAAAACATCCTCCCACATTCCATTTTTACCACACTCCCATTTAGAGTATGGGTGGTATATTTGTTTTATTCCTCTACTGGCTCCCATGCCTGAGCAAATGACTTATTAAGAAATAAACTAGCAAGACCTGTTATTTGCTTAAGTCTTAAAAGCTCGTCTGAAGACATTCCAATATGCTTACAAATCCATGCATCACCTTTTCCCATTTCAATAAGTTCTGAAACAATACTTGACATTAGTTCAATATTGTGGGTTCCTCTTGCTCTATTGTGTCTAATAGTAGAAGCCATCCGATCTCCAATTTCTTTGTCTATTACAACTATTGGCAGAATCCCTTTTTCACGTTCAAATATTCGTTGTGAATTTTTAAGAATGCTATACCTGTGAAACCCATCAACTACTATGTATTTGTTTTTTTCCTTATCGTAAAAACAAACTACAGGCTGAGTATATCCATCTTCCCAAATCGAAGTTTCAAGCAAAGCCATTTCAGGTGGAGCTACTCTGTTTGGATTGTACTCATTGGCGTGAATCATTTCTAATGGTACGCCTATTACATTGTAAACTGGTGATTTAAAATTTTCCATTTCTTTTTTATTTATAGTTTCCGTTTTTATCGTGTGATTCATTCCCTACCAATGGAGGATTGAAAATTGATATTAAAATTACGTCTGTTAAAGCCTCAAATGTGTGATCATCATTCTTATCTAGAACATACATTGTGTCAGGGCTTATAAGTATTTTTAAACCTGTTTCTAAGTTAGTCAAGTACCCATGTCCTTTAATGCAGTAGCAAGACTCTAAATGGTTTTTATAATGCCAATGATATGGGCCACCTTTTCTTACATGAGTTTTACAAACTCCAAAACCCATATTATCATCTCGAACTAACATTCTTAGTGAGTTACCTCCTGTAAATAAAACGTCTCGATTTGTTCCTTCTAATTCATTTCCTCTTATAATTTTCATAAGTTTTTGGTTAAATGTTCTTATACTTTTCCATTATTTCTCTTTGTCTTTTTGCTTGCTCTTGAGTCGGGGCTAATCCCATATACTTGCAAGTGTGATCGTTTTTAAGGATAGTCATTGCAAATCTTTTCCAAGATGTTATTGTGCTGTTATGGGTTCTTAACATATCTAAATGATCTGGAGGTAGCATACGTACACAATATTTATCTTTGTTTCCATGCTTTGTTTTTTCGCCAATAATAAAGTCAATATTGTTTTTTTTAAGGTCTTCAATTAATTCGTCTGAGACTCCGCGCCCTACTCTTGACCAATATCTAAGAGATTGAGCAAAACGCATCTTAAAATTTTCGGAAACTTCATCAGGTAATGTATCTAAAAGAAATTTGGTAAAAGATTTCCATGTATGACCTTGAGGTAATTTGAAGCTGTGGTAATTTAATTGTTTTCCATAAGTAGCCACAAAATTAGCTCCCTGAACACGACCACAAAGCTTAACCCATATATCTGGGTCAATAACTCTATACATATTTAGCGAGGATTTAGATTCTGACATGAAAGGAGAGGCAACCCTCATTTTATAAACCGAAACACCTGCCATGTAAAATAAATCATAAAGCTCGTTGTATTTCCATCCAAACTTTGCGTTTGCTACCCAGACGTCATCAGTAGTCATATCGTAAATCGGATAGCAATTATAAACATACTTTGTGTTTTTCTTAGTCCACATTTGCCCTTTTAAAGTCTGCTTTCTTTCATTCATTATAGCCCTAAATCTATTTAAAGATTCAGCCGTTCTAATTCCAATCAAACAAGCAGTTCTTTTACCCTGACCATACCAATCTCCGAACTTATTCCAAAATTCATCATAATTCATATCCTCTTCAAAAAAGTCCATCTTATACTTTTCAATCCTATTTTCCCATGTTACAACATAATCTCTGTCAGGAACCTCATTAATCCATTTAGATCTATCTCTATTCCCAAAGCATTGCCATTCGGTCATGTAGCTTGAAACGGTACATGGTAAAGTTATTGGCAAACAACACCAAAAAATATCCAAGTATTCTCTATTTTCATCCAATATTTCAAGCATAAACTTTGTTGATAGCTTATAATTGGCTTCATTGTCCATAATCATAACACCTATTTTATCCTTGATTTTGTTTTTTTTCATGTAATCAATAACAAGATTTAGCATTACACCAGAGTCTTTACCTCCTGAAAAACTAAGATAAATCTTATCGAAATTTTCAAAAATAAACTCTATTCTTTCGTTTGCAGCATCATAAGTGCTTTTGTTTTCAAAATATATTCTTTCCATGTTTTTATTTGGTTAAGTGTATAAATGTAATACTTTTTTTTGAATTAAAACAACTCAAAAGGGTAATTTATTTTCTTCTCTATTCGGAAAGTCAAAATCAGATGATCCATTGTTTTCAAATTTATCAGGTCGGTACACTTTTTCAGTCGGTTTTTCTTCCTGCTTTTGGGTTGCTCCATCAAAGTAATCGAATCCATCTTTTCCAGTATATCGGTTTTTCTTTCTGTTAAAGTCTATTTCTACCTCATGGGGGATTCCAACTAGCTTTTGTTTCTTGATCTTATCAGACTTGATAATTACGGTTGTATCACTAGGGTCAGTTCCTCTAATTGGCCTCCATACTGAAATCACATTATCGGTACTGTCTGCAAAGGTTCCACCTCCTTTGATCTGGTAAAGGCTTGGTGGAGGATAGTTCCCATCTTTTTCTTTTCTTGGCGTGGTTTGGTGCATTACTAGATGATAGCTTACATTATTTTTTCGAGTAAAATTTATCCTATCCATCATAAAACGGGATGCATACAAATGCTCAGGCTCTCCAGGCATCATTTCATGCCTAATCTTAATATATGGATCAATTATCACAGCCTTAACGCCTTTTTCCCATACCAAATACTCAAATACAGCTTCAATTTGTTCTACTCTAAAATCTGGATGACCGTCTTTTTCAGGGTAAACAAAAAAGAAATTATCTTTAACTAAATCAAAAGCATCCAAATATTCTTTTTCACTCAAGTCAAAGTTTTTATAATTCTTATCTGTGCTTTTTCCAGTTATCGTATGGATAATGTCATCAAAAAATTCATCAGGTGGATAGTTTTCAGGACTAAAAAACGCAAACTTCCATCCTTCTTTAATAGCTTTTAAAACACAAAGGAAAATCAGGAATTGGCTTTTCCCTTCATTATTGTACCCAGTCCAAAGGTTAAATTCTCCCATTCTCCAAGACCATAGTTTATTTTTGAATCCTTTTATCTCTACTGAGTCTAAATCCCTTACATAGGTCTTTGATCCAGGTTCTTTGCCCTTCCTAAAGGCTTTTAACATTGAGTCTCTTTGGCCTGCAAAAGTTTTGATTGATGACTCACAAAAATCTAGGTCAAAATCTTTTTTATCCTTCTTTGAATAGCTCATCTAGCCTGTCTTTTAAAGTTTGGTATTCATATCCCTTATCTTTACAAATAAGAATAATATTTTCGTTTTCTAGTTCGCTTTCCCTTTGACTTAGATATTTATTATCCGATTCTAAAACCCTTATTAGTGAGGATTGATTTGTGAGCAGTTCACAATAATATCCTTGTAGGGAATGCAGCCTATTAAGATTCTTTTCAAGTAAGGCCCAATTTTTAGTATTAACTGACATCCTCAATAGCTTCCAAATGTCATCAGATGCCCTATTGACTTTTTTTATTTCTTTTAATTTCATTACCACCAATTATTTTCTATTTCTGATTTGGTATATTTTTTTTCTTCTACTGGTACTAGATTCCCTTTATTGACCCAATTAACAAAATGACTTTTAGCATCCTTTTCAGATTCCTTGATTTCATCCTTTGAGATGCAGTCTATTCTAAATCCATTCAAGTGATTGAGAAAGTCTTTCTTTTCGCATTTCCATTTAATGCAAAGGGGTTCAATCCATCCATCACTATTCCATAGCTTTCTAAAAATTTCATTATGGTTTTCTATAATATCACTTACATTCTCACTTACACTAACACTTACAGGTAGATTTGCTAGGTTTTGCTTAGCATTTGGTAGCACTTGCTTACTTTTGCTAGCTTTTGCTAGGCCTCCTAACCTTCCTGTTTCAGCTCTTTTTTCCTTTATGCTTTCCCATTTCTTTAAATCTGACTTCAAAGAGTTTTTTATGGGCCTAAATGCAAGAGATAAAATTCTATTTTCTGTTATTGGATTTTTATCATTGACATAATCAACAACCATTTTGATAAGTTGTCCAGCCTCTTCATCAGTTAGATCATGGACTATCTCCATTAAATCGCAATACAATAAAAATGATCTTTTTCCTTCCATAGCTGTAAAATAAAAAAGCCCGACTAGGGTAGGAGCTAATCGGGCTAAGGTTGTGTAAACCTTTTTAAATAAGTCTTAGACTCCTACCTCTAAAACTTACTTACATACATCCAAATATAAGAATTATTAATCCAATTCTACTAAGTTCTCAGCCAAATTAAGGCTTTCAATAGTCCATTTTACTGACTTGACAGCGACTCCCGTATCTTCTGATATTTCTCTTGCCGTGTAATCAAACAGGGCTAATTGATGAATCCTATCTTTCTGATATTCGGTTAGCTCAGGTTTCCAGTTACTTTTTGGCCTTCCCTGGTTGCTGTTCCTTCCTGACTTAGGGCATTTTAAGACCTTGTAAACAATCCTGCTAACTTGGCTAGGGGTTAGCTGTAATTTCAATGCAATATCATTGATAGGCTCGCTGTTCCGGTAACTCTTTTCAATTTCAGCTAAGATTTTTTTATTCTTAGATAGTCCGAGGTTTTGCGCACGTTTTTGGCTAGTTCTTTCCATGATTAAAATATTCTTTTCCAGATTGGTAATTTATTTCTTTGAGTTTCTTCCATTTCGGAAACTTTGCGATTAATCCACATTTGGATCTCTTGAGCCTGCTTTAAATCAGCCTCAAATAATGGCTTACCTGCTTCAAAGGCAAAGGCTAATCTTTCTTGATTGTTTACATAAACGTGTAATTCCATTTCTTGTAAATCTTCCCAATATGCTTTCATAGTTATTTTTGGTTAGTGTATTTTTTTGATTTAGTGTATCTGTAATAATGGAATCCACAAAATAGATTGGATTTTTTCTTTGCTCCACATATTACGCAAAGTGTAAGGAGGTAAGGCTTTAAATATCCGTTTTCTCGCCTGACTTGCTGAATCAAAGCCATAGGAACTTTTAAGTTTTGCCGGATTTCTTTTGGTCTTTTCCCTTCTCTTAAAAGCCCTATGATTTTGCTTATCACTTTATTTGAAGGTTATAGTTTACATTGACTACTGCACCTTCAACCGTTTCGCCTGCATCAATTGCTTTCTTGATGGCAATTTTATCAATGGTTTCGGTTTCGGTAATCTTGATTCTCTTAAACTTTGAATTAATCATTTCAGGGAATTGGATTTCCACTGGATAAGACTTTCTAAAGCTCAGTTTTAGGGTAGGACTTTCAACCTTATCAATGCCGTAAATCTGCATGGCATGGCTAATGGTATCTTTCATTCTGTTCAAAGCGTTGTTCTTTGCCGTTTTCATGGCTTGTAATCGCTTTACCTCATTATCAATGGCATCTACATCCGATTCAAATGATTTGATTACATAGGCATAGTTTAAAGCCTTCTTTTGCAATTCTTCTTGATTGATTGCTAAGGCTGTTTCCATTTCAGGGGTAAATTCCCCATCTTCTAGAAAAGATGCTAAATCATATGCTTTTTGGGATATTTCAAATAGTGATTTCATAGTTTTTCGATTACTTGGTCTAATGATGCTTGAATTTCTTTTGAGATTTTGTACTTCTTTTTGATTACCTCAATTGAGCCTTGACCTGTTCTTAGGTATTCCATTGCCTTATCTAACTGTTCGCCTTTGTTTAACCAAGGTCTATTATCTTCTGGCTGATCTGCTTTTGGTTGGTAAGGTGGTTTGGTTTGCTTAGGGTTTGCTGCACCTCTTTTCATTGCTCCTTCTGCATCATCATCTGAAACATTAAGGCTAAGGATTGAAGTGACTGCATATCTTCTAGCATAGGAAATAGCAGAACCTAAAGCCTGTGGATCATTTTGCTTAGATACAGGCATCACATAATTAGATGAAATATATTCACCTGATTCGGCATGAATTAGCATTGTTACCAATCCTTCTCCATCCGGAAATTGGCTAATAACCAATCCCGATTCTTGCAATGGCGTTCCAATCTCTTCTAGAATATGGCTCAAACTTGCATAGCTTGATTTAAAGAAAGGGTTAGAAGCATCCTTTTTAATCTTACCTACTTTCACATGGAATAAGGCTAAAGATTTGGTAAGGTTTTGAATTGTTTCAGTGCGTTCCATTAGTTACATATTTTTTCAATGTTCAAAGAAGTTCTTAAATACTCGTTTTTAAAAGCAGCCTCCGATATTGGTACAATCGGGTATTTCATTTCGCTAATCTCATAGGTTAGAGCTGAAATAGGTTGCATATTGATTTGAGGGAATAGCCATAAAACGGAATTCAATTCGAAATTGGTTATCCTTACATAAGCCTTATTCTCATCTACTAGCATGTAGTAGCTTTTGTCAATCGTGAAATAAGGTGGTATTTCAAGTTTTTCATTAATTGATTTTGTGATTGTGATTTTCATAAGTTAGATTTCAAAATTGTTTTTAATATGCTCAATTACTGCTTTAGCAATTGATGATTGATTGCATTCTACCCAATCATTAAAGGCAGGTCGGTAAACATTTAGCTCCCAGATTTCAACTCCCTCAATGTCTATTTCTGAACTAGAAGGGGTGTCCAAATCTCCATCCTCAACATTAATGGAATAGGTTACTGATGCTTCGGCTTGGTATTCTTTGCCGTTATGCTCGAATGAGTCTAAAATTATTGTCTTAGTGTCCATTTCTTTTGATAGTTTTTTGAATGTCAAGTAAAGTGAAGATGAAGGAAACCATCACAAAAGCTATGATATGCTTGTGAAAGAATAGGATGCTAGTAAATAGCCCTATTATGATTAAGAATTCAGTAAGCCTCCACATCTTAGTAGATGTAAAGACCTTGAGCTGAAAAGTAAATCCCAAAGACTACAATTAATAAGGCGATTATAGTTACAATGATTTCCGAGAATGTGATTTTTAGATTTTTCATGGTTTTGAAGTTTTTGGTTTAAATCTTACGCAATATAAATACCTTTTTTGGTATTAACAATATGGCAATAGAAAAAAAGTTAAATATTTTGTATTTTTGAGAAACGATAGAAACTATGGCAGGAGGAAGACCAATGATATGGAAAGACCCGATTGAGTTATCTGATTTGATTGCAGATTACTTCAATTCAACTGAAAGACCAACTTTATCAGGGTTAGCGGTATTCCTTGAAATAGACAGACAAACGCTTTATAACTACAAGGAAAGGGATGAGTTTTTCGACATAATAAAAAAAGCGACTGCAAAAGTTGAATCAATTTATGAGGAAAGGGCTATTTACGACAACAATCCAACGGGTGTAATTTTCGCATTGAAAAACATGGGATGGAAGGATAGAACCGATATTACCACAAATGACAAAGAACTGGTAAGTCCTCCAATTATTTGGGAAAATGAATGAGATTAAACTACTTAGCCAATACAAGCCTTTATTCATCAATCCACCTAAGACTAGGTATTTTATTCTAACAGGTGGAAGGGGTTCTGCTAAGTCTTTTCACGTGGCAATATTCCTGCTTAATCTTACCTATGATCCTAATCATGTAATTCTATTTACTAGATGGACTTTGACAAGTGCGAATATTTCCATCATTCCGGAATTTATTGAAAAGATTGAAATGCTTAATAGGGTATCGGATTTTGAGATTACCCAAAATGAGATTATCAATTTAAAAACAGGATCAAAGATTCTATTCCGAGGTATCAAAACAAGCCAAGGAACAGCAACAGCCAATCTAAAGTCAATTTCAGGCGTTACTACCTTTGTGGTGGAAGAGGCTGAGGAATTAATAGATGAAGATGTATTTGATCGAATTGACCTATCGGTAAGGGCTAAGAACATTCCAAACCGAGTGCTTTTAATAATGAACCCTGCTTTTAAATCTCATTGGGTTTATGAAAGGTATGTTCACAACCATAAGCATGAATGCACTTACATTCATACCACATACCAGGATAATATTCAAAACCTTTCAGATTCATTTATTCAGCAAGCCGAACGGGTTAAGTCTGAAAACCTCCACCGATACGAACACTTATTTTTAGGCAAATGGCTTGATGATGCTGAGGGCTTGCTATGGAATAGACAGATAATTGAAAGGTCAAGGGTAACGAATAAACCGATATTAACCCGAATAGTGGTTGCTATTGACCCGGCTATAACTGCTAATCTCGAATCAGATGAAACAGGTATTGTGGTATGTGGAAAGGATGCGAACGGGAATGGCTATGTATTAGAAGATTTGTCAGGCAAGTTTAGCCCTAATGAATGGGGCATGGTTGCGGTCAAAGCCTTTGAACGGTGGGGAGCTGATTGCATAGTAGCTGAAAAGAACCAAGGAGGTGACATGGTAGAAAGTGTTTTGAGGGCATCAGGCGCAAAGCATAGAGTTAAGCTAGTAACGGCAACCAAGGGCAAATATGTCAGGGCTGAACCTATCTATTCGCTTTATGAGCAAAGCAAAATTTATCACTTTGGATTATTCCCTATCTTGGAATCTCAAATGATTTCCTTTGATCCAGAAAAAGGCAAGAGTCCTGATAGGGTTGATGCTATGGTTTGGGGCTTTACAGATTTAATGCTAGGTTCTAACTTTGAATTTTCGATATGAAAAAATTACTTAAAAATGAATTGGCTAAGGTCATATTTCAAATCCTGTTTGCGGTTGTCTTTTTATGGCTTCTATTCGCTTTTATCTTTCTAAGCCTTAATCCTACCCATTGGGAGATTTACGGGCGTGGATGCTATCTAATTAGTCTTTTAGGGTTTCTCTATTGGCTTGACCAATAAAAAAGCCTCCGAGAATATCCCAGAGGCTTAATCAACAATCTAAACCCAATTTATCTACTTATGAATGCCTTAATTTAATTTTTAATTTTAAATAGATCGGGATTGTCGTAAACATTTCCAATTACTTCAATGTATTGTTCAATATTATTTTCAAATGATCGACCTATGTTATACCAAATTTGGTCTTGATAGCAAGCAAAACTTACAGGGGTTTCTGAATTACCAAGCCAAATAGAAGCGCATCCAAGCCTAAATAAAACTAAAAAATTATCATTTTTTCTGCTTTCATGCCCTACATTGACATTAATAACATCCCCTTCAAATATCTTCTCTCCGTTTTTGTCGAGAAGTCCAGTAAATTGGCCGACTGTATTTGGATCAACAGGAGTCAGTAATTCAGTTACACCAATGTAATATATTTCTTCTTGCGAGGCATAGCTTAAAAATCCGTATTCCCATTTTCCGTTTTTATCCTTTCCTCTAAATAGTATCTCTCTCATTTCCTTGTAGTTTTGGTTATAAATCAGTCGAAATCTAATTCATTTTTTTAGATTATCAATTCCCACTACTAAAAAATATCATTTTTTTTTATTAAAAACGTATATTTGTCTAAAACGTACTTGCAATGATTCAAAGGCTAAAAAACATATTCAATGGCGGTCAATCTTTTTTAAACAGTCCTGTAAGGGATGAAAACCTACTCAATCGCATTATTTACGGCTTATCAAACAACAATGCTATAATCTGGTATGATGGCAAGCAAGACACTTTTATCAATGAGGGGTACAGGGGTAATGCAATGGTTTACAGCATCATTCGTAAGATTGCCGACAAGTCAAAGGGATGTGAATTGCAAGTGTTCAAAGAGTCTAAAAATGCTAAAAGCTATAAGGAAAAGAAAAGATCAACTGATGATCTGGTAAGGGCGCAGGCTAAAATTTATAAAAAGGAATTGGATTTGGTAGTAGATTCAGATCCAGTATTGAAGCTAATGAAAAACCCAAATCCATATCAGACTTGGAAGGAATTTTTAGATAATATTTCGATTTGGTACAATACCACAGGCGAAGTTTTTATCTATGGCTTTGCTCCTGATATGGGAGTGAATGCAGGCAAGTTTCAGGAACTTTGGGTGATGCCTTCCAATTACGTGGAGATAATCCAAGGAGATATGTTCAAGCCTGTTCAGGGCTACAAATTAGCTATTGGAGATCAGACTATCCACATACCACAAGAAGAGGTATTGCATATCAAAATGCCTAATCTGGTTTGGGATGTTCAAGGAACTCAGCTAAGGGGGCAAAGTCCTTTATTGGCAGGGTTGAAGTTCATGCAAAAGAATTCCGAATCTTTAACGGCAGGTTATAAAGCTATGCAAAATGAAGGTGCAAAGGGTATCATTTCTCCTAACCTCCAAAACCCTGACCTATGGCCTAATCCAGAGCAAAGGGCTAAGATAGATCAAAGAGTAGATGAACGCATAAACGGATCAGAGAACAGAAATAGAGTGATTACAAGCTCAATTCCTTTGAAATACGATTCAATCGGGCTTAGTCCGGTATCTTTGGACATTATAAACTCAATGAAGTATGACGATGAAAAACTTTGCGGTCTTTGGGGCATATCTCCTGCTTTATTTGTCCCTAACGCAACCGATCAGAACTTTAAGCACGCTCAGAAAGGTCTTGTTACGGATGTTGTGGTTCCACAATTACAGCACTTTGAAGAAAAGCTAACCGAGTGGATTCAAAGCAGATTCGGAAATCAATACATTATTGATTTTGATACCACCACTTATGCAGAACTTCAGCCTGATTTAAAGCTTCTATTTGAAACCTATGGTAAGTCTTATGCTTTTACTGGTAATGAATTGCGAGTAATGGCAGGATGGGAAGAAAACAAAGATAAGCCTGAATTAGAGGCGCATTGGATTGGGTCTAATATGGTTCCTGCTAGCGATCAGCTCTTAGGTGGAATTAATCCCGACTTTCAAGATTTTCAGCCGTAATGCGAAGAATAAACCTTTTAAATGTCCGAGTTAAGAATTTACGCCTAATGGCTCAATATGAGCGAGTAGGGATTAAGCTATTCACAAGGGCATTAAAGGAACAGGCAAAAATAGATTTTGATCCTCAGCCCATGATTAGGGCTTATATTGAATACTATCAATTTGTTTTCGTGGATTCAGCCAAACGCGAATACAATCAGATCAGAGTTCAGAACCCATTACAGGAAAAGGCATTTGTGCCTGATGGGTTCTTCCTTAACACTTGGAAGGAATGGATTAGGGTTTGGGTATTGGATAACCTTGGATGGTTGATTGCGGATGTCAATGCAAATACCCTAAATCAGATTCAGAAGGTTTTAGCAACAGGGCTTGAAATAGGATTGCAGACCTTTGAGATTGCAGAAGAATTGCAGACCATCATTCCAAGTAAAGCTAGGGCCTTAGCCATTGCCAAGACAGAAGGAACTCGAGCTAATAACATGGGCAAGGAAAGAAGTGCAGATGATTGGGAGGCTCAGACAGGCGTATCTTTATGGAAGAAGTGGATTCATGGATCAGCTAAAGAGCCAAGGACTGAGCATTTGTATTGGGATAGTCAACCACCAATTCAAAAGGGTAATTTGTTCCCTTTAGGCGGTGGAATGACTAAACCAGGTGATCCAAATGGAGGCGCATCTCAGACTATTAATTGCAGGTGTACGATTGTTTTCATGCAAGAAAGTTATGTTAGGCGGTACTATCCTGATGCTTTTTAGACTTAATCTGTACAAAATCCTGCCTGACATCCTGAGCCAGTACCAAAATTAAAATCCTGCTGAATGCCTATTTTTTTAACCTTTTTGTAATTCATTTCCTTTTTAAATGATCTATTCATTTTGGTTTCCATTTCAGAAAACCATCTCATTTTTAAAGGTTCATCTTCCCAATTCTTTCTAAGTTGCTGAAATGGTTTCCAAAAACAACCAACACAATTTGAATCGTTTGGAAAAATTAAACCTGAATCATTAGCCCACTTTGAAATAGTTGGATGTGTTTTTTTATCATCAATCATTGGATAGCTTAATTCCCTCCAATAGATTTCATCCCATTTGTTTCTTCCATTTTCACTTTGACCTACAACAGCCTTGAAAGTAGTATTTTCTCTATTAGCCCTTTCCTTTTCATCATACCGGAAACCAATTTGCATCTGAACAATCTCTTTTATTTCATTTTGGCAATACTCAAAAATAGGTTTCATTTTCATTTCAGTAGTGCAAAACCTCCACATCATATTGGGTAATGCCTTCCGTTTTTCAATAACCTTTTCAAATGAATCTCCTGATACCCAAAGTATTTCTTTGCCTATCAACTGCTCCAAATCACGAACAACGTAAAGAGTTTTATCACTTTCAGCAGTTGCAATGAAATCTATGCCTATTTTATCACTTACGTATTTTATAAGATTTTTGTCTTTTGATCTGCAATATTCAGACTCAGTTCTTACTAATGAAAAAATATTAAAATCAGTAGGGTAATGAACTGCCATATATGAAGAGGTTTTACCACCGCTTAAAGAGTTGATTGTTTTCATAGTCAAATCTAATTCTAAAAAATGGATTTATAAAGTATGTAAAACATTTATTTTTTGTAAATCATTTTTTTTATTAGCATATTTGGCTAAACGAATAAACAAATGCTAACTAAAGGTGTCGATATTGGATTTAAAGACGTTGATCTGAAACAGGGTATTGTATCGGGGGTTTTTGCCAAGCATAATGTTAAGGACTTAGGAGGTGATATATCAGAATTTGGGGTTTTTTCCAAGTCAATTAATGAACGTGGGCCAAAATCATCAAAACTAATTAAGTTCCTTTTAGACCATGACAAGAAAAATGTGCCAGGCATTTTAACTGATGTTTGGGAAAATCACGAAGAGGCAGGATATGAGATGAAGTCAGGAACGCATAACGATGGAGTTGATTTTGTCAAAATGGTTGATTCAGGCATTATAAATCAACATTCATACGGATATGTCCCGATTAAAGAAATGTTTGATTCGAGCAGAAAGGCTAACATTTTAAAGGAATCAATGCTTTTAGAAGTTTCTGCAATTCGTTTTCTTGGTATGAATCCTAACACTAGCAAGATTGAATTAAAAGATTTCACAGACCCAGAAGAGGCAATTGCTTACATGGGAAAACTAGAAAAATATTTAAGGGTTTCAACTTGCACGGATGATACCCTAATAAAACTTGAAAATCACGTTAAATCACTTCAGGAAATTTTGAAGCCGTTTAAGAACACTTCCAAAGAACTAGAAGCCGATCAGAATAGACAACTAATCGAACATTTAAAAAACTCATTGGAAACATGGAAAACGAATTAAAAACAGAACTTGATCTATTGATTAAGTCAGCAGGCGAAGCAATCAAGAAAGATGCTTCCGATGCAATCGCAAAGGCTAATGAAGCGTTTGCAAAGGCTCAAGAAATTCTCTTATCTGAGAAGGCTACAAAAGATCAAATGGAGGTGATGCAGAAGCAATTGGATACACTTGCCATTGATCTGAAGAAAATGCCTACAAGGTCAGAAGTAAAGGCTAAAAACTGGATTGTAGAACTTGAGGAGCAATTCAAGGAAAAAGGAGCTGAAATTAAAGCTATCATTGATAACGGTGGTAGACAAGAAGGCCCATTATTCTTTGACTTGAAAGCAGCGGTAACGATTGGAGATTTCAACACTATTGAAGCGGTTGGATCTGCATCTCAATATTCACTTACTGAGAATACAGGTATTATCTCTTCAATCAGAAAGCGAGTACTAACCTATTTGCAGAACGTAAGCACGGGAACAATCTCTAAGCCTTACGCTATGTGGATTGAAGAATTAGACGAGCAGGGTACGCCTATATTCATTGGTGAAGGTGATACCAAAACTCAGCTATCAGTTCGATATGAAGAAAGAAATGCAGTAGCTAAAAAGATTGCTGTTTACGGTAAAGTAACTACCGAGTTCTTGGAAGATTTGCCTCAGTTGGTTTCTTATATTCAGACGAATATGATGAAGCGAGCCGATATTGTAACTGAAAATCAGTTGTTTTCAGGTGACAATACAGGAGACAATTTGAAAGGTCTTACTGAGTATGCAAGTGCATTTACAGGAGGAACTACCTTGCCTGGAGCAGTTGACAATGCTACTTCTTGGGATGTTATCAATGCAATCATTGCTCAGGTGAAAGAAGCTAATGGAATTGTAAACGCTATCTTCGTTAAGAATGGTGTTATCCATGAAATGCTATCTACAAAAGCAACTGACAATCATTATATCCTCCCACAGGGTGTTTTGGTAGATGCTCAGGGTAATGTATCTGCATGGGGTGTCAGATTGATCGGTACAAATGCATCACTTGGAGGTAATGATTTCATTGGTGGTGACTTGTCAGCGGTAAACGTACGATTCAGACAGGGAATGAGATTGCAAATCGGATTGGATGGAAATGATTTCATCAACAACAGAAAAACAATCTTGATGGAGCAAAGACTTGTTCAGTTCGTGTCTGCAAATGATACTCCGGTATTGGTTAAAGGTACAATGGCTGCTGCTAAAGCGATCTTGGAAACAACGTAAAGTAGTTTTTGGTTAAGTTAAATGGTAAAGCCCTAGAGATATTCTTTAGGGCTTTTTTTATAAACAAATTAATACAAGATTTTGAATTTATCTGAATTATTCCTTTATTTGGTAAATCAATCGGGTGGCGGAATTGGTAGACACTGAGACTTCCCTAATAGATAGGGCATAAATGATAAGCACCGTTAAGGGCTAATAAGTCAATAAATTAATCTTACAGGTTCGAGTCCTGTCCCGATTACATAGCATGATTAACACGATAAGGAAAACTGACACAGGTGTTATTTAAATGCAGTCAGGCTAAGCTTAGATAGTTTATAGAGGCTAAACCAGTATAGTCTAACACTAAGCAAACTAAATGGTGACTGCTAGGAAAGACTAGCATATTTTAACACTTAACCAAAAAACTATGAAACAAGATGATTTTGAACGGCTAAAGGCTATTTGTGAAAAAGAAGGGTTTGAGATTTCAACCTATAGAGAGAGCGACGATAACGGAACACTAATCCATATTAAGCCAAAAGACATTTGGGAAGGGGTGGAGTTTGCTGAATGTGTTGATATTGCTTTCGATACACCAGAATTGAAGATGGGTAGGTTGTATAAAATTACATCGATATATAGAAATTACGTTCAATTAATTGGCTTTGATTTCTCATTTGGAAAGCAATTATTCAAAAAATCAACCGAACAAGCATACGTCGATCATCTCAAGAAAGAAGCCTTTGAAAGGTACGGGGAGATTAAGGAGGGGGATAGTTTTGTAAATACTGTAGGCTATAATGGATCAAGTCCTGATTTTGGATTAGATAATTATCATTACCATAAATCAGATGACTCTTTTTATATATGGGGCATTTTTATCTACCAACAAGGCAAATGGGCTACCAAGCTCCCGAAAAGGATTGAGGTTGAATTAATACATGAAACTTTATCAATTAGCCCTACTTATCAATTTAAGGTAACTAATTTTAATGAGGTTAATAATGCTAATAAAAGCGGTCAATTCCTAACCTCCCAACTCGAAAAATACCTCAACAATGAAATACAAGATTAAGCGACTTATCCCCAACACTACGGGGTTTTCAGCTATCGGAGTCTATTCAAAGCCTAATGAAAGGGCTAAGGACTTTGAAATTCAGTTACCGAATGGATTAACTGCAAGCGAGTTTAAAAATCATTTAGAATCAATACTTGAAAAGCTATGAAAAACAAACAAGCAATAGCATACTTACTTTTTTGCTCAATGTCTGAAATCATGTTAAGTCAATACGAAAATACAAGTATGCTCAAAGTTTATGATCCATCATTGCATTTGAAGCTTAAAAATTTAAAGGCTAATTTTGAAAGGGTTAGTAAACAGGCCCATGTGATGTTTACTGAAGATGAACAATTAGTTTTCTTTGATCTGATTAATTTATTTGAATCATTATTGGAAAAAGCATCAGATGAAACTTCATTTAAGGAAATAATAGAGATTATTAAAGCGTGGGATTTAGGAGAATTAAAGGTAATTGAATCAGAAAACTAAAATCTATGAACAAAAGAACTGAATACATAAACGGGCTAATCAAAGCAAATGGATTTTCAAGCTACTTGGAAATTGGGTTAGGTGATGGGAATAATTTTAAAGGGGTTGATGTTCAGACCAAAATTGGAATTGATCCGGCTGTAAGTGGAAAAGACATTGGAACTCTTGACTCAGACACTTTCTTTGAGCATTGCCAAGATACCTTTGACCTTATTTTCATTGATAGCCTACACCATGCCGACCAAGTAGAACGAGATATTGTAAACTCTTGGAATTTCCTGAATAAAGGCGGTATGATTTTGATCCATGATATTAAGCCACACACGTTTCAAATGCAACAAGTGCCAAGGATTCAAACGGTATGGACTGGAGATGTATGGAGGGCTTGGAATGGCCTTAAAATCAATACTAAGTTAAAGCTAGACTATTGGGATGACGAATATGGGCTGGGAATAATCCGTAAGTCAAGGCATAAACTAGAATTAGGATTTGTGGATATGGAAACAACCTTTGAAGATTACAAAGAAAATGAAGGATGGCTAACAAAAAGTTAATCTATTCAGTAATCACAAATGATTATGATGTTCCTAAATCAACAAGGAATAGCCCTGGTTGGGATTATATTCTTTTCACAGATAATCCAAATCTAAAGGCTTTAGGATGGAAAATTAAGGTCATTCCAAAAGAGCAAAACAACTATAAGCAACAAAGGTTAATCAAAATCCTTTCCCATAAATATACTGATGGATACGATTTAACCATTTACTTTGATGGCAACTTTCAGCAAATTTCAGATGCTAATCAGTTTATTGATACCTATTACAAAGGAGGTGTTTTAACCTGCATCCATAATGAGAGGCAAGACATAATATCTGAGGGTGAAAAGATTATCAAGCTAGGAAAAGATACAAGGGAATCAGTAGAAAGAACGATTAAATTTGTAAAGGAATCAGGGTGTCGGGTTGATTTTGGCCTTTGGGCTAATGGGGTTTTAATTCGGGATAAGTCAGATGAAGTGAAGCGGTTGGAGTTGGTTTGGGCAAAAGCATTGAATCAATACAGCCATCGAGATCAATTAACTTTTCCGTATGCTAGTTACATGACAGGAACTAAGATCAATTCGATTAAACGGGTTGTAATGTACTCATATTTCAAGTTGCTAGGCAATCATTCTGCAAATCTTTTTATGCAAAAAAATCAAGGCGGTTATGTGATACCTTTAAAGATTGTCTATTCAAATCCTTTCAGTATTAATAAGAACATTGGAAGGGCTTTAAATGAGTTTTGCGAAAAGTGGGAGGATGATACTTGGATCGTATTACAAGATGGAGATATTACCTATCTTACTCCTGATTGGGGCGAAAGAATCTATAAGTCTTTGGCTTTGCATGGATCAAGGTTTGGGCTGATTGGATGCTTTACAAATAGGCTTAGAGGAATGCACCAATGCCACAATAACACGTTTTCTGAGGATATGAATATTAAAAATCATATTAAGATAGCTCAATCAGAAAAGTATGAGGATCCAGGGATAACGGATTTAAAACAATTAGGTGTAGCGGGCTGCTTTATGGCTTTTAAAAAATCCACTTGGAAGGAGGTAGGAGGCTTTGAAGAAAACCACATTGCATTTGATACGATATTCAATCAGAAAGTAAGGGCTAAAGGGCTAAAAATTGGTATAATGGACAATCTTTATGTTTTTCACCTATACAGGGCATGGAGCGATAAAAATCCATTTGATGAAAAAAGCCATTTGAAATGATTTTTTTGTAAATTGTCAGCATGATAAAGCTAATCAATGACTATCCACCATTTAAAAAGGATGAAATACTATCCTTTGGAGGCGTTAAAGATGCCGAATTGGTTATGAAAGGAATAGCGATATGGACAAAAATCTCATCAACTCATTACAATACTAAGTAATGCCACAACTCAGAATAACAAGACTTGGAACGGTTACCGAACCAATAACCCTGCAAGAGGCTAAAATATGGATGCAAATCGACTATTCAGATTTTGACAGCCTTATAGCTGATTTCCTTATTCCAAGTGCTATAGAAGCAAGTGAATCAGCCTCGGGCCAATGCTACACGGTCAGAACTATTCAGATTCAAAATAACTCAAAGGATGAAAGGATATTCCCTTGGGGGCCGTATATCGAGGATGTTGTTTGGGCTGATGAAAGCCTAGATACCACAACCGACTATCAATATTCAGCAGGGTTCAATGTGGCTAATCCTTTGCCTATTCGCTTAAAAACTGCTATGCTTAAAAGGATAGCGACAGGATTTGCATACAGGCAAAACAGCATGGAAGAGGCTGTAAATGCAACCATGAACATGAGTCTAGTTGATGAATTGAAATTCAGAGAAGATTACTTCGTATGATAAACTTTGGAAAATATACAGAACGGGTTTCATTTATTACTAATGGGCAAAGTCCAGATGGTTACGGTGGCTTTATTCCTAATCAAGTTGTGGAGCTTACAACCTCAGCAAGAATGATTCAATCCAAAGCAAGTAATTCAATCGAGTCTTTACAGCTTAAATTACCTAATACCTATGTAATGGGTATTCAATGGAGGTCAGGATTTCAACCGGATCAAACTCAGCAAGTTCTTTATAGGGATATTTTGCATGAGATTAATGGGGTTTTCCTGAATGATGAACGGAATAAAAAAGAGTGGATAGTAACTTTGATTAAAACAAATCAAGAAGTTGTCGTAACTCCTCCTACAGTAACAGTATCAAATACTTTACAACCAACACTTCAATTTACAATCTAATGGCTAGAATTACATTTACCGATAAAGTAGACAGCATAATTAACCCTTTGCCAGAAATTAACAAAGTAATTGCAGATGATCTAAACTCATTAAAGGCTTCTATAAATAACCTATATGATTCTAAAGGGTGGATGGTTTACACTGACATTGTAAATGACGTTGACAATAAGCAAACTTTAGTGTCAGATATAGATAATATTATAACAATTGTTGATATTACTCCTATTGATGGTTATAAAC
>Ga0208134_1000567_pt1 | contig 24331 bp, 28 predicted proteins | sample VirMetDEL_Mar_31_FD_184515 | JGI IMG/M metagenome (GOLD analysis project Ga0208134, IMG submission 184515) | Aqueous microbial communities from the Delaware River and Bay under freshwater to marine salinity gradient to study organic matter... | ecosystem: Environmental > Aquatic > Marine >... | reverse complement strand
ATTTTTATAAACACATAATTGAGACAATCTCATACGGCAAAGAATGAACATGAACACGCAGAAAAATAATAGCACGCAATCACACGCAAATAATAAGGTACGGGGGGCATTTTAATAGACGGCACACCCCAAAGGGGTCGGCTCACTTTTATATATGTTAATAGATAGTTCAGCACACACATGATAAGCAAAGCAAAACAAGAGAGAATCATAGCAGCGATTACAGACGGACACAGCTTAGTTAAGGCTTGTCGAGATGCGAAGGTAAGCAGAGCTACGTTATATCGCTACATGGGCAAGGATAAAGACTTAGATACCGATGTTAAGACTGCACAGAGACAGGCTGCTGAGAAAGCACTAGAAGAGCTAGAGGATATGTACGGAGATGCGTTGCATGGTCGAAAGAGTTACGATCCTAATCTACTGAGAGACTATGGGCATCATGTAAGATGGAAGGTGCAGAAGATATTGCCAGAGAGATTTGGCGAAGCTAAGAACAGAACAGGCGTTGAGATCAGTGATGGTTCATTGAAGATAGTTTGGGAGACTGGTTCAGAGGATGCAAGTTAAGATACCATACAAGCCTAGAGACTTACAGGCTGAGATGCACAAAGACCTGAAGAGGTGGAATGTGCTGGTGATGCACAGACGCTTTGGTAAAACTGTATTTGCTGTTAATCATATGATTAAACACGTTCTAACTTGTCCATTACCAAGACCAAGAGTTGCGTTAGTTGCTCCTACGTTTACGCAAGCTAAGAGGATAAGCTGGGATTATGTGAAGTATTATGCTGGGGTGATACCAGGTGTGACGTTTAACGAGACGGAACTGAGAGCTGACTTTCCTAACAATGGTAGGATTATGCTATTGTCAGGAGAAAACCCTGATGCTTTGAGAGGTATATATTTAGACTTGTGTGTCTTTGATGAGTATGGGATGCAGAATCCTAGGGTATGGGGGGAGGTTGTAAGACCGGCACTATCCGATAGAGAGGGTGCAGCCATATTTCTAGGTACACCAGCAGGACATAATCATTTTTTTGATATACTACAATCGGCTAAAGAACAGAGTGAAGAGGGATCTGACCAGTGGTACTGGAAAGTTGCCAAGGCTAGTGAGACTAAGCTGGTGAAAGATGTCGAACTAGAAGCTGCTAAATTGCAAATGACACCTGAGCAATATGAGCAAGAGTATGAGTGTTCATTTACGGCTGCTATTATTGGTGCGTATTATGGAAAACTATTAGCTGATGCTGATGACAATGGCAAGATTACCAGGGTTCCATACGATCCTGCACTGCCAGTTCATACGGCTTGGGATTTGGGTATCAATGATAGTACGGCTATTTGGTTTGCACAGGTCTATAGAGGGGGTGCTGTTAATGTTATCGACTATTATGAGAATAGTGGCGTTGGCTTGGACCATTACGCTGAAGTATTGCGAAAGAAAGATTATCACTGGGGAGATCATCTTGCTCCACATGATATTGAAGTTCGAGAACTGGGTAGTGGGAAATCGAGATTAGAGACGGCTTTTAGTTTGGGCATACGCTTTAGGGTGATACCTCGAATGAAAATTGCTGATGGAATCAACGCTGCTAGGATGATGATACCTAAATGTTACTTTGATAGAGACAAATGTGCTGAAGGGTTGGAAATGTTGCGACAGTATAGGCAGGAATGGGATGAAAAGAAAAAATTATTCCGTGACCAGCCAAGGCATGACTTTACGAGTCACGCTGCTGATGCTTTTAGATACTTATCTGTTGGGTTGGAGAATCGTACTGTAATGGCTAAAGCACCACAATCGGTGGCTGTTAATGAGTACAATCCATTTACGCTATGATGTATGGTCACGACTATGAAGATGCACTGGAGATGGTTAGGTATAGTGAGCATCATAGGGATTGGGATGATGGGATGATACAAGATTATATTGAAAAACCTTTAGGGATAAGACAATATAAGATTATGAGAAACGAATTACATGAGCCATTGATGTTTGCTACATGGGGATTTCCCAGTGATGAGCAGGTTTATGACTATGTTGGAACCACATACTTCCCTACTGATGGATACAAGGGAGGTGGCAATGATGTTTGGCTAGTAGACTTTATTGCAAAAAAAGGTTATACAAGAAAAGGATTCCTTGAATTAAAGAGGATGTTCATGCGAAGTGGCTATAAGAAAGCCTTTTGGTTTAGACCTGAAACTAGAAAGTTAGGTTGGCATATGTTGAAAGGAAAGTAACATGGGTGGTGCTCCAAAAAAAATAATCAAGCCGATTAAGAAAATAGTAAAACCTGTTGAAAAGGTTGTGAAAAAGGTTGTCAAGCCTATAGAAAAGGCTGTTGTAGAACCTTTGGAAAAACCAGTTAAAAAAACTGTTAAGGAAGTTGTGAAGGCTCCAGAGGTTATTGTTAAGAAAGTTGTAAAGCCAATAGCTAAGGAAGTTGTAAAAGTTCCAAAGACAATAATAAAAACTGTTGATAAAGCTATTGTTGAGCCACTTGAAAGACCAGTAAAAAAAGTTATCAAGGGTGTAAAAAATATTGCAGATGAAGCGTTTGAAGAAATAATAGAAAAGCCAGGCAAAAAAATATTAAAGGAAGTCAAGGAGACTGTAACAGGTACAGACAAAGAAGATTATCGAGCACCAGTTGCTCCAGTTGTTACGCCTGAAGTTACACCTGAAGTTGTTGAAGATGAGAAGCCTACTATTACAACTAGGTATGCTACTAGAGGGAAAAGGTCAGGTCAAGCTGGTACAATTATGGAAGGCTATGGCGTAATACAAAGAAAGAAATCAGGAAGAGCCGTAACATAGGAGATAGCAATGTCATTTCTTAAACCAAAAGTATATGTTCCACCACCACCACCAGTTCCAGAAGAACCTGCTAAAGCTGATTATGAGAAGGCTGCTGCATTAGCTGGTGAAGCTGAAGCACAAGAAAGAAGAAAGCGTAGAGGTCGTGGTAGCACGATTGTTGCTGGGCAGCTAGGAGAAACATCTACCAGCATGAGTGGCACAGGTGGTACACCAACTTTATTAGGATAGAACTATGATGAATGTCAAAGATATAGTTGCTAGGTTTCAACACGTTGAAGGTCAGCGAGACAACTGGAATAATCATTACCAAGAGTTAGCTGACTATATGCTGCCAAGAAAAGCAGACATAGTAAAGAAGAGAAGTCGTGGCGAAAAGAGAATGGAACTTATCTTTGATGGCACAGCTTTACAAGCAGTAGATTTATTATCATCTAGTCTACATGGAATGTTAACGTCAGGTGCTACACCTTGGTTTCATTTGACAATGAAAGATGAGGAGCTAGGCAGAGACGAAGAAGTACAGAGATGGCTAGAAGATAGTTCGCAAAGAATGATGCGTGCTTTTACCATGTCTAACTTTGAAACAGAGGTTCATGAGATGTATGTTGACCTGGTTGTCTTTGGTACTGGCTGTATGTTTGTGGAGATGGATGACAAGACATTACGATTTAGCACAAGACATATATCAGAGTTTTATGTAACAGAAGACCAGTATGGTATGGTTGATACTGTTTTTAGAAAGTATGAGATACCTGCAAGGCAAGCTGTACAAAGATTTGGTATTGATAACGTAGGTGCGTTTATTGCTAGGACATTTGAAAAGAAGCCAGATGAGAATGTAGAGATACTTCATGTGGTTATGCCAAGAAAAGATAGAGATCCAACAAAACAAAATAATAAGAATATGCCATACGCATCTATGTATATCTGCATGGAGACAAAGATGATTTTGGCAGAGAGTGGTTTCCAAGAACTACCTTACGTTGTACCACGCTTCTTGAAGGCAACTGGAGAAGTGATGGGGAGATCTCCAGCAATGGTTGCGTTGCCAGATGTTAAGATGATAAATCTTATGTCTAAAACAATCATACAAGCAGCACAAAAAATGATAGATCCTCCACTATTAGTGCCTGATGATGGGTTTTTGCTCCCTATAAGAACCCAACCTGGGGGTCTCAACTTTTACAGATCAGGTTCTAGGGATACGATTACACCATTACAAACAGGTGCTAACATACCTATTGGATTGAATATGGAAGAACAACGAAGGGCAGCAATCCGTACAGCGTTCTTCGTTGACCAACTTTTAAGTGGCAATCAGCCAAACATGACAGCCACAGAAGTAATACAAAGACAGGAAGAAAGAATGAGAGTTATTGGTCCTGTTCTTGGTAGGTTAATGAATGAAATGCTAAGACCTTTGATAGACAGGGCGTTTGCTTTGATGCTGCGTGCTGATATGCTTGCAGTACCACCAGAGGTATTGCAGGGAATGGATATTGATATTGAATATGTATCACCACTAGCTAGGGCACAGAAGTCTAGTTCTGTTAATGGTGTAATGAGAGCCTTAGAGATATTGATGCCATTGTCACAAACATTGCCTGTTGGAGATCACATTGATCCTGATGGATTGGTAACTTATCTAACTGAAGCTCTAGGTGTTCCTAAGAAAGTTCTGAAGTCACAGTCAGCCGTTGATGAAGAAAGAGAACAGCGTGCAATGATGCAGCAAGAACAGATGGAAAGACAAATGGAGCAAGAAGATGTTGCTACTGTAGGTCAGGCTGCACAAGCTGTAAGAATGGTGGGTGCAAATGAATGACCAGATAGCACAGCTTAAGGTTATGTATAAAGATACATTTGAAGACAATGCTGGAAAGAAAGTTTTGGAGGATTTGGAGTTACGCTGTAACTGGCGTGCTTCAAGTTATGTAGCTGGAGATGCCAATGCTACAGCCTTTGAAGAAGGTAAAAGGGCAGTCATACTACACATTTATAATATGTTAAAAGAGGAGTAAATATGTCAGAACAAGTTGCTGAACAGGTAGCCGAACCAGTACAGCCTTCAGTTATGGAAACACCTGCTGAAGTTGCACAAGGTGGGTCTGGTAACAGTTTCATTGAAATGATACCAGAAGAATTAAGGGAGCATCCAAGTTTATCACCAATTAAAGACGTTGGTAATCTAGCAAGGAGCTATGTAAACGCACAGAGATTAATAGGCAGTGATAAGATTCCGTTGCCTAAGAATCCAACAGACGAAGATTTAGATAACATTTACAGTAAGTTAGGCAGACCAGAGTCACCAGACGGCTATGAGTTGCCTGTTGATGGCAATGTTATTACTGAAGATGTTGCCAAACAATATGCAGATATTGCTCATACTCTAAGACTAACACCACAGCAAGCACAAGGTGTTTTGGATTATTACAAGAGCACAGTTGCACAAAGTTCAGAAGCTATGCAAATGGAAGCAGAGCAACAGGCAGAACAAACAGCAGCAGAACTTCAAAGAGAATGGGGTCCAGCTTTTGAGCAAAAGGTAACGGCTGCAAAAGAAGTTGTAGATCAATTTGGTGGTAGTGATTTGCTACAGATGAAGCTAGAAGATGGTACATTGATTGGCAATCATCCAGCTTTTATCAAAGCATTTGCTGCTATGGGTGAGTTTAAGTCTACTGTTACAAGCGAAGATACTGTATCTGATAATGCTGTAAACAGAGCTTACACACCACAAATGGCACAACAAGAAGTTGACTCAATTATGAACGACAAGACACACGCTTATTGGAATAGGAAAGATCCTATAGGAAGGCAGCGTGCTATTGAACGTATGCAAGAATTGATGGGATATATTCATGGATAATGAATCACTCTCTGAAGAAGAAATCCGTTTGGAATGTTTACGGCTTGCAGTTGAATTTGGTACACAAAGAGATTTGTTGCATCCAGATAAACTTGCTGATATATATTACGAATGGGTTATGCAGGGTAGCTTGGCAACAAGTCCTCAAGACAATCGGAAAGACGATAGCCTAAAGTTGGCTCAAAAAACTAGGAGTGTCCGTAAAGGGTAGCACACTGCAAATAAATCAAATGTAACTTTTACGAAGGAGACTTAAATGTCAACATCAGTAACTACGGCATTTGTCCAACAGTATTCTGCTAACGTGCAGATGCTATCTCAACAGATGGGAAGCCGTCTAAGAGATGCAGTTCGTGTGGAGAATATTACTGGAAAGAATGCTTTTTTCGACCAGGTAGGCGTTGCTACTGCTCAGTTGCGTACCACTCGCCATGCCGACACACCACAGATGGACACACCTCACGCTAGACGTAGAGTGAGTCTAGCTGACTATGAGTATGCCGACTTAATTGATGACCAAGATAAGGTTAGAATGTTAATCGATCCTACATCTTCTTATGCAATGGCTGCTGCTGCTGCAATGGGAAGAGCAATGGATGACGTTATCATTTCTGCTGCACTTGGAACATCTTTTACAGGTGAAACAGGTTCAACATCTACAGCATTTGCTGCTGGTAATCAGATTGCAAATGGTAGTGCCGATATGTCTATTGCCAAGTTAATTGAAGCTAAAAAGATTTTAGATTTAGCTGACGTTGACCCATCAATACCAAGATATATAGCAGTTGGTCCTAACCAAATTGAAGCATTACTTGGAACTACTTCAGTAACAAGTTCTGACTTTAATACAGTTAAGGCACTTGTTCAAGGTGAAGTGGACACATTCATGGGTTTCAAATTCATTGTAACAAACAGACTATCGATTGCATCTAATATCAGATCATGTTTTGCTTGGGCAGAAGATGGTATTGCTTTAGGTGTCGGAAAAGATGTTTCTGCAAGAATAGATGAGAGAGCAGACAAAGGTTATGCTACTCAAGTTTACTATTGCATGAGCATTGGTGCTACTAGAATGGAAGAATCCAAAGTAGTACAAATCGATTGTGATGAATCAGCTTAAGGAAGGGAGTGAATAAATGACTACAAAAAATACAACACTTGTAGCTAACTTTGAAGCTAGTCCTCAAGTTGCAAGTAATGCCCACGAGCTACATGGCGTTTTGCGTGTTGCTCAAGGTACAGTCGCATTAGCTGCTGGTGATAGCACAGACAATGATATTGTTATGCTTGCACCAATACCTAGTAACGCATCTATCGCATCACTAAAGATTGCATCAGATGCTTTAGGTGGATCATGCACATTTAATGTAGGTTTATATCAAACAAATGGCACAGTCGTTGACGAAGATGTATATGCAACTTTAGTCGCAGACGAAGGTGCTATGACTGATGTAAGAACTGAAGCTGCCAATATTAACACTATTGGACAACAGGTTTGGGAAGATGCAGGTGCATCAGCCGATCCTGGTGGATACTACTACGTTGCAGTAACTTTTTCTGCCACAGGTGGTACAGCAGGTGATATGTCATACATCATAGAGTATGTTGTAAACTAAAATATTAGTAGGGAGCAGTTTATCTGCTCCTTACCTTTAGGAGTTTGATATGCCGTCAGTAGTAGATATTTGTAATGAAGCTATGGATTTACTTGGTGCAGCGACAATAACTGCATTAACGGAGAACTCTAAAGAAGCACGACTTTGTAATAGAAGATTTGAAACAGTAAGAGATGCTGTGATAAGATCGCATCCTTGGAATGTAGCTATATCAAGGGCAACATTAGCAAGAGACAGTGATGCACCACCATTCGGATTTACCTATCAATATACATTGCCTACAGACCCTTATTGCTTGAGGGTTATTTCTTTTTGGAACTCAAACGTCAATAATGAAGTTGCAGCTTACGATAGCAATGTAATGTATAAGATAGAAGGCAGAAAAATACTTTCCAATGAAGGCACTTGTTCTATAGTTTATTTATCTAGGGTAACAGATACAGAGCAATTCGATCCTTTGTTAAGTAGTACGATTGCACATAAACTTGCAGCAGAAACTGCGTATGCCATTACAGGAAGTAATGCTTTAGCTCAATCAATGTATTCTTTGTATCAAGCAAGATTAAGTGAAGCTAGAGGTATGGATGCACTAGAGGGTTATCCAGAACAAATACAGGCAGATACTTTTACTAACGCAAGGTTCTAATATGGCTAGAGTATCGTCTATTATCACCAACTTCAGGGCAGGTGAAATATCTCCTAGGCTAGAAGGTAGAATAGACTTACAAAAATATAATGAAGCTGTAAAAGATTTAAGCAACATGATTGTATTTCCACAGGGAGGTACAACACGCAGACCAGGTACATATTACGCAGGAACAACAAAGGATGGTGGTCAGGTAAGGCTAATCAACTTTGAGTTTAGTGATACACAAGCCTATGTATTGGAGTTTGGTAATAATTATATTCGTATATTTAAAGATGGTGGCTTAGTTACAGAAGCTACGACAGCAATAACAGCCATAACAAAGGCTAATCCAGCAGTAGTAACATCTAACTCACATGGTTTGAATAATGGTGACAGAGTGTTTATTACTGGTGTTGTTGGTATGACAGAGATAAATAACAGAGAGTTTACAGTTGCAGGAAAGACAACAAATACATTTCAGTTAAGTGGTATCAATAGCTCTGCGTTTACCACATATACAAGTGGTGGCACAGTCGGTAAAATAGTAGAAATTACAACGACTTACACGACAGCACAGCTATCTACGATTAATTATGCACAATCAGCAGATGTGTTATTCCTTGCACAACAAGATCATGCACCAGCAAAGTTGACAAGAACAAGTCATACATCATGGACATTGACGGATATTGATTTTACAGATGGTCCTTACCTTGATGAAAACATAACAGCAACAACATTATACGCTTCAGCAGATACAGGTTCTGTAACGATTACAGCAAGTGCAGCCTTGTTTGTTAGTACAGATGTTGGAAGATTAATTAGGTTTCGTGAGGTATTAGAGGTTACTTATGATGAATGGGCAGCAAGTACAAGTTACGCTAATAATGTATTTGTAAGATTCAATGGTCACGTTTACAAGCAGGTTACTGGATCAACGCAAACATCAGGTAACACGCCACCAGTACATACATCAGGTACAGAAACATATGGTGCGATTGATTGGGAGTACAGGCATGACGATACAGGTTATGTAAAGATAACAGGGTTCACAAGTTCAACAGTTGTAACAGCTACAGTTAAAGAAGATGATGGTGGCATATCAGTATTACCACATAATGTTGTGGGATCGAGCAATGCTACAACAAAATGGTCATTGGGAAGTTTTAGCTCAACCACAGGATTTCCAAGAGCTATAGGTTTTTACGAAGAAAGATTATACTTTGCTGGAACCACAGATCAGCCACAGACTATCTTTGGTAGTGTATCTGCTGATTTTGAGAACCATACACCTGGAACAGAAGATGATGCAGCGATTAATGTAACCATAGCATCAGATCAGGTTAACGTCATAAAGCATTTATTACCAGCTAGATTCTTGCAGTTATTGACTACAAGTGCTGAGTTTACTTTGTCAGGTGGTGCAGGATCAGAGCCGGTAACACCTACAAATGTTAACGTGCTACGAGAAACAACTTTTGGTACAGGTAACATCAAGCCTTTGAGAGCAGGTAACAGTACCATACTCATACAGAAGGGTGCAGAAAAGGTAAAAGAGATAACCTTTGATTTAGACACAGATGGATTGCTGGGTGTTGATTTGACTGTGCTTGCAGATCATTTGGCTAGAGGTGGCTTGACTGACATGGTATGGCAGCAAGAGCCAGAGTTATTGTTGTGGTTTGTACATAATGATGGAAGGCTAATAGGACTAACATATGACAGGGCAAACGCCACAGTAGGATGGCATGAACATAGTTTAGGTGGCAGTGGTCTAGTAGAAAGTATTACAGCTATACCTAGTGGTGCAGAAGACCAGGTGTATCTTAGTGTTAAAAGAACTATAAACAGTGCCACAGTAAGACATATTGTTTATTTAAAGTCACTATATTTTAATGATGATGTCGAGGATGCTTTCTTTGTAGATAGTGGGTTGACATACAGTGGATCGGCTACAACGACCATTACAAGCCTAAACCACCTTGAGGGTGAAACAGTAACCATTTTAGCAGATGGTGCTGCACACGCTGATAAAACAGTCAGCAATGGCACAATTACATTAGATAGAAGCTCATCTAAGGTTCATGTTGGTTATGGTTATACTTCATCATTAGAAACATTGCGTATGGAAGCAGGTGCAGAAGATGGCATTGCACAAGGTAAGATAAAGAGAATACATGGTGTTACAGCTAGATTCTTTCAAACAGTTGGTGCAGAGTTAGGTCCTGATACAGCAAACCTTGACAGGTTACCATTTAGAGATAGTAGTATGAGTATGGATGAAGCCGTTCCATTGTTTACTGGGGATAAAGAAATATCTTTTCCATCAGGCTATGACAATGATGCAAAGATTGTTATAAGGCAAACACAGCCATTGCCTATGACAATATTAGCTATAATGAGAAGGTCTAATACGTTTGATGCTTAAGTTTAAAAAGTTTGATAAAGAAGACTTAGATATGATTGAAACAAATTTTCATTTTCCAGAAAGCTCAAAAGCAGCTATGATGAAAGAAACGTGTTTAAGTGCATACACAGCATTGCTAGAAAGTAAGGTATTTATGATTGGTGGTGTATATGGATTATGGCAGAATGTCGGAGAAGCCTGGTTTGTAATGTCAAAGCACGCCTACAAGATGCCCTTTTCAGCAGCTAAGTATTCTAGTTTATTATTAGATCATGTGCAAGAAGACAACGATTTACAACGTATTCAAGCTAGTGTTCACACAGGTGACAAGCAAGCGATAAGATATGTTGAGTGGTTGGGTTTTGAGAACGAAGGTTTGATGAAGAAGTTTGGTCCTGATGGATCAGATTATTATCGTTTTGCGAGGGTTGCGTAATGGCAAATACTATGTATGCAAATGATGCACAGGCTTCAACCTCTGGTGGTGGAGGTGGTGGAGGTGGATATGCTGCTGCTTCAGGTCTTGGTGCTATCCTGGGTTTCAAGGCAGACCAAGCTGCTGCAAAGCAAGCAAAATTGACTGCTGAATACAACGCTAAAGTTGCAGAAAACGAAAGAGTTTTACTACAGCGTTCTGCAAGAGATGAGCAAGCTAGGTTACGTCAAGGGTCAGAAAAGTTGGTTTCGGCACAAAGAGTAGCTGCTGCTAAAAGTGGAGTTGTTACTGGTACAGGTAGTAATTTATTAGCATTAAGAGATACTTATATGGGAACAGAAATGGATGCCATAGCTATAAGATATGCAAGTAGCATACAGGAACAGGCAAAGACAGCACAAGCTGCAATGATAAGAGCAGAAGGTGCTTCGAGATCATCTGCAATTAAAACTAGAGCTTATGCAAATTTACTTGAATCTGGTGCAAAAGCAGCAACTTTGATGGGATAAGATATGCCAAAGATACCTACATATGACCAACTAGGGCAAAGAGTAAAAGCACCTACTACACAGATTGGTGTAAGAGCAGACACACAAGCATTTGTTGGTGCACAACTAGCGACTGCTGATTTGTTTAAAAAGGCTGGGAATATAGCTTACGAATTTGGTATGAAAGAAAAGGAAGAAAATACCAAGGCTGCATTTGCTGAACTAAAGACACAGTACAATAATGAAGTGAACGATTTAATTAGAAATAGTAAAGCTACAAGCACGTTAGAAGCTGAGAATGAATTAAAAGATTATAATAAAAAGTTTGAAAGAAACTATACAAAAAAGAACTTAACGCCTAACCAGTTAAAATCTATCAAAACGCAAATGGTTTTGCATCAAGGTGCTAAGATGCAAGTTGGTAAAAATTTAGCTTTTGACAGAGGTAGAGATTATAATTCAACACTTCACAAAAACGCCAGTAACAATCTTATAATAGAAATAAATAAATTACCTATTGGTAATCCTTTGCGTAATGCAATGGAAGATGAGTTACGAGAAACAATTACTGTTGCCAACGAAAATGGTGAAACTGCAAACTTAGATTACAAAACAGTTGACCAGGCTTTTAATGCTATAAAAATAAATGATTACACCACTTTGTCAGGTAATGCTCAAAGTATTGAACAAATACAAGAATTAAAAGATAATCTTAAAAATGAAATGTTTATGCCTGACACAAGCCTTAAATTAAATGCGTTGTTAGATGCACAGGAAAAGAGAGTCCATGGCGAGTACTCTGATGCTATTGTAAGAGACATATTTCTTAGTAATGACAAGGCTTTGACAAATGATGTAGAATTTGAAAAAGAAATACAAAGACTTAACAAATCAGATTTAATTAGTTTTACCAATGATAAAGGCGTTCAAATAAATGTTAATCCAAAAAAATTGCCTGTAAACATTTTAGAAACCATAAAAGCAAAAGCACAAACTAGAAGAAACGAATTATTATCCAAAGAAATCAATGACATAAAAGTAAATCTTAGTTCAGAGGTTCAAGGTAAGTCTTTGTCTGAGTTGACACAAATTAGAGATAGTATAGATGCCACAGGTAAAGACAGGTACAGACCTGAGATTGAGAATTTTGCTTCAAGGGAGCAAATGAAACAAATAATTAATACAGAAATCAAAGATAAAGCTAAAAGAGAATTAGCTAATGCTATGCAGGTAAAAGATAATATTGTTTCTGACTTAAAGGTTGACGGCGTTATCAGTCAAGAGAACATGGCAAAAAAAGATGGCGTATACAATGCTTTGGTTTTAGCAGAAGAATATCAAAAAGCTAACGAATGGCAGCTTGCTATAAATGCAGAAATAAAAGCATCATCTTCATTTCAATCAATAAAGTTTAGCAGTAAAACTCAAACTACAGATAAGTTAAATGAGCTAAAATTAAATTGGCAAAGATCAGGTAAAAAAGAAGATGAGTTAATATATACCTCTTTTGCTAGTCAAGTTTCTGTTAGAGATGCAGAAATAAAAAAAGATTTTATAGGGTATTACAAGAGCCAAAATCCTGAAGAAGAAATCACAGTAGATAAAATGATTAGTTTGCAAAAACAAATGGATATACCAGAGCTTGACATAAGGGTAACAAGTAATGCTGAATTAGATGCGTTTGAAGCTGCTTTTAAGGCACCAGGATTGAATTACGCAGAAAAAGCACAGGTTGGTAAAGATTTTTTAAATAGTTATGGTGCAAATCAGAACAAAGTTTTAAGGCATTTAATATCTTCGGGCACAATAACACCTATTGATAACTTACTTTTAGCATATCCAAATGATGTAAGAATTAAAGGTGCTATATTAGCTAATGCACCAGAAACAGTTAAGAGATATAAAAGTGATATTCCTAAAGATGACAGAACAACTATTATGGAATCTGTTGCAACAGAAATGTCAAGTTATAGTCAAACTGTTTTAGGTGGTGGTTTTGATGATGTTTTAGGTGGTGGTTTTACAAAAGGCAGGGCAGGTCATGTAATGTCAATGAGAGACATAATTGTAAATACAGCGAATTATTACAAGATGATTGATAACATGGAACCAGCAGATGCAGCTAAAAGAGCTTTTAATGAGGTTATTGGAAATCATTTTAATTTAGCAAATCAAGTCAATAACACTACTGTTAGGTTTGGTATAGAATATGATTCTGTTGCAGAGCCTATGTCAAAAATATTAGAGACTTCAATAGCTAATAATATTGATTATTTAAAAGAAATCATAGAAGCACCACCAGCACCATTAGGTTTAGATGAAAGTGCTAAAGAACAATGGCGAAACACATACTATAGTGACCTTATTAAAAAAGGTACATGGAGAACCACAACCGATAACAGTGGCGTTTATATGGTAGATCAGTTAGGTAACATGGTTAAAAGAAAAGATTCAGCAATGGAGCCAGGAGACATAGGTGGTATGGCACCTTTTGTTTCTGTAAATTTTGATAGTTTAACAACAACGCTTGATAAATACAAAGAAATTCAAGATGGTCAAGGCACAATTTCAGCAAAGAAAGAAGCACTTATAAATCATTTTAAAACTACAGGACAATTATTCTAATGGTAGGAATGTATATCCCAGAACAGGGTGATGATCCTAATTTAACAAATCAATATTACGATATTGCCAAAGCTGGTACTTTAGATGTATTAGGTGCCACATTTCAAGAAACGCTGTATTATAATCCATTAAATGCTGTAAATAGACTTGCTGAACAATACACAGGATTAGGTCAAACTGGTAAAGTAATATCTAAAGATGATTGGAAAGAAAGTGAGTTTTTTAGAGATGGCATACAGGTTGACGATAATGGCATCAAAGAAGGATTAGCACAACTCTTAGCCGAAAGAGTTGATAGAAGGCGTGAGTTTCAAATAACATTACAAAGGTCTAAAGGTGGATTTGGATTAGGTGCTGCTCAGTTTGGCGTGGCTATAGCTGGTAGTTTCCTTGATCCATTGAATATAGCCAGTGCGTTTATACCTGCCGTTGGTCCAGCTAGAGTTGCATCAATGGCAGCTAAGATGGGCAAAAGTGGATCGAGGGCAGTCAAAGGTGCTGTAGATGGTGCTGTTGGTGCTGCTGTTTTAGAGCCATTAATCATAGGTGCTGCTGCTGCCGAGCAAGATGAAAGCTACACTTTAATGGATAGCTTTTTAAATGTTGCCGTAGGTAGTGCATTGGGTGGTGGTCTTCATGTAGGTTTTGGTAAAATATCAGACAGGATAAACAGAACGCCACCACAAACAAGAGCTAGGGCAGAGCAAACATCAATAGGTCAAGTTTTAACTGACCAGCCAGTACAGGTTGATCGTATTGTTGATGAAGCAGAAACAACAACAGTAAAGCCAGAAGCTGAACAAACTGACACAATTACAGTTTACAATTCTGATGGTGAGCCAAGAGTTGTAGAGAAGGTTAGGGTTGATGATGAGGGCATCATTACTATAAAAGATACTGATGGTACTGAAAAGGTTGTGGATCAGAGTGATGTTGTAAGCAAATCTCCATATGATGAAGACTTTTTAATTGATTTAAGCGAAGTTGGTTTAGATGATATGTCTGCAACTGTAGATGATTTAACACGAGTAGGTCAACCTGGAGGTATGAACAAAAAACAAGCCATCAAGTCATTAGAAGATGCAAAGTTTATTGTAGAAAATCAGCTTAAAGAATTAGAAGCAGGTACCAAAATAAAAGGAGGAATATTTAAAAAAGAAAGAATTGTTGTAGATGAAGCTAAAGTGGCAAGCAAAAAAACAAGTTTAAAAGCCTTAGATATTGCTTTGGATAGATTGAAAGGTAAGAAAGTTGTAAGACCAAAAGATCCTATAACAAAGCAAACTACCGAACCTGGTGCAAAAGATACAAACACAACAGAAGAAACTGTAACTACACAAGAGGGTGCAGAATTAACACCACAGCAAATAAACGATCAAAGAGATTCAGCTAGTATAAGCCAAGATAAGTTGGGTAGATTAGATGAGTATGCAGACAAAATTGATAAGATGGATGCAGATACTGCTGACTTAAGTGAAATAAAAGCAGAGGATATTGAAGCAGAAAATGAAGCTATGATGCTTGAGTTAGAGGATCCTGAAATAATAGAATCTTTACCAGATGTTGCAAAACAAACTTTACAAAAGGCAAAGGCAGCTATGAAAGAAGCAGATGATGCAGCAGAAAAAGCAAGAGTATCTTATGATACTGCGACACAAGTAGGTGCCCAATGCGTTATTAGGAGTAAAAGCTAATGAGTTGCGTAGATGAAGTATTAGAGGCTGGGAAAAGAGCAGGTATAGATTTAGGTGAAGATGAAGCTCAAGAAATAGTAGCTATTTTAGAAAAGAAATTAGCTAAGAGAATGGCTAACGCAGGTGCAGATCAAGACCTAGACCTGTTTAATTTAGCAAAAGAAATAGCAAAACAAGCAAGAATTAATGCAGCGATAATGAGAAAAACCAGGCTTTTAAATATGAGAGCCTACACTAAAATAATGACTAAGCTAAAAAACAATCCTGATAATCCAGGGCAAGCGTTAGAAGCTATACTGACAGGTGACATAAGGGTTATGGATGATGGCTTGGGAAGTATTGACAGGAGACAGCAAGCTATTAGCTTAGAGTATGCAGGACAATTAGTTGCAGCATTAAGGAAAAAAGATTTAGAAGCATTGTTTAAATCAGGTGATTTAGACGAGTTAATATACAAAGCAATGTTTGATGGTCCTGATTCTATGGACTTGAATGTTGCTGGTGCAAGGGAAGCTGTAGAAATAGCTGAAGTTGTGCAAAAGGTACAAAAACAATTACTACAAAGAAAAAACAGAAATGGTGCAGTGATTGGTGAGCTTAAAAATTATGTTGTTCGTCAAGGGCATGACCCAATAATATTAAGGAAAACTGGCAAAGATAACTGGGTTAATTATATGTTAGAGAAGGATGGAAATGGTGTTTATGTAAGATTAAGTGACCAAACATTTGAAAGCAAAAGCCAGTTTAAAGATGGTGTAGAATATACAGACGAACAATTTATAGGCGATATATACGATAATCTTGTTTCAGGTCAACATCAAAAAGTTGATGGTGGTGACAATATGGGTGACAAATTAGTTGGGTTCTCAGGTCCAGCTAACTTGGCAAAAAAGTTAAGTACGTCAAGGGTTTTACACTTCAAAGATGGGCAATCTGCATATGATTACGCACAAAAATTTACAAGGCAAAGTTTTAGTGAAGCTGTTGTAAACGGCATTTTACATGATGGTCAAGCTATTGGTCTTATGGAAACTTTTGGCACAAATCCAAGAGCTATGTTTGATAGAGTTATGAAAGATGCACAAGAAATAAACAAAACTAATTTAAAAGCTAAAGAGACAATCAAAACAAAAAGATTAGAAAATCAATTTAGAGAACTTGACGGCACCACAAGAGCTAGGGGGTCAGGTAGATTATTATTAGGTGGTACTGTTGACTTTGCTGGAATCAATGCAGCTTGGCGTATGTTGCAAAACATGGCAAAGCTAGGTGCAGCAACAATATCCTCGTTTTCCGATATAGCAACAAAGGCACATTTCATAAACTCAAGGACAGAAAGAAATATATTCACATCTTATTTAAGGGCATTTAGTGATATATTTAGAAATTATAGTGGTAAGCAACAAAAAGAATTAGCTTACTTGTTAAACGTAGGTGTAGAAAACTTTTTAGGGGATGTCCATTCAAGGTTTGGTGCAAATGACAGTTTGCCAGGAATGATGGGTAAAGCACACCAAATGTTTTTTAGATTAAATGGTATGACATGGTGGAACAATGCACAGAAAACTGGATTAGCTAGGATGATTTCAGCAGATTTAGCCATGTATACAAACAGAGCATTTGATGAAATACCAACAAGAACAAGATTAAACTTACAAAGATATGGAATAAATGCAGAAGATTGGGCAGTCTATAGTTCTATGGAAAAGAAGGCATTAGATGGAAATGACTATTTAGTTCCTGCTGCTGTAGATGATGTTGATGCTTCTATCTTGGAAGCAGGTGCTTTAAGGGAAGCTAACCTTACAAGAAAAAGAAAACTAAAAAATGTTACTGATGTTGAGTTGCAAAGATACAAAGATAATCTAAGAACAAAATTATCTTCATATTTAACAGATGCAGCAGATACGGCTATTCCTACACCTGGTGCAAAAGAACGTGCCATTATGAATCAAGGCACAGAAAGAGGTACTGTATTAGGTGAAGCAATAAGAGCATTGATGCAATTAAAAGGTTTTCCAATTACATATGTAACAAAAGGTATGTCTCAGCAATATCACGCTAAGAAACAAGCAGGGCAAAGTGGTTTATATGGCGTAGCACAAATGATGGTTGGTACTACCATTATGGGTTATTTATCAATGACAACAAAAGACATACTAAAAGGCAAGAGTCCAGCAGAGGTGTATGACGAGAGAGAAGGTTTGAACTATAAAACATTTGTAAGAGCATTTACGCAAGGTGGTGGTGCAGGTATATATGGTGACTTTGTGTTTGGTGAATTTAATAGATTTGGAAGATCTCCATTAGAAACATTTGCTGGTCCTACTTTTGGCACAGCAGCAGATGTATTAAAATTATACGCAGCGTTAAGGGATGGCAAAACAGATCAAGTTACAAAAAACGCATTTAGAACCTTGGTATCTAACACACCATATATTAATTTATTTTACACAAAGACAGCCTTAGATTATTTGTTCTTGTATGGAATGATGGAAAAAACAAATCCAGGTTATCTTTCAAGGATGGAAAGAAAGATAGAAAAAGAAACGGATCAAGAATATTACATATCTCCATCAAGGTCAGCAGTTAGGTTTTAATTTGATTATTTTAACAAAAAATATTATAACGTAGAAACGAGGTAGTTATGACAGTTAGTAGCACAACCACAAAAAACAGTTACAGTGGCAACGGAAGTACCACTACATTTGCATATGCTTTCAAGATATTTGCTGATGCAGACCTTACAGTCATACTAAGATCGGCTACTGGTGTAGAAACAGTACAGAGTCTAACAACAAACTACACAGTTACAAATGCTGGTAATGCTAATGGTGGTAATGTTGTGTTTGGAACTGCACCTGCTAGTGGTGTTACTGTCGTTATTAGACGTAACATGGCACAAACTCAGTCTACAGACTATGTGGCAAACGATCCTTTCCCAGCAGCTACACACGAAGATGCACTAGATAGGTTGACTTTTATTGACCAGCAACAGCAAGAAGAAGTAGACAGAAGCCTCAAACTATCACGAACAAATACTATGACATCTACTGAATTTACAGTAGGTGCAACAGACAGAGCAAACAAGGTCCTTGCTTTTGATGGTAGTGGTGAATTATCTGTTACACAAGAGCTAGGTACATACAAAGGCACAGACGCAACAGTAACAACAGAAGCATATGTTGTAAGAGATATTATCAAGTCAACGACTTCTGCACAGCTAAACAACGTGTATATATGTGTTGCAGACGCAGTTGTTGGTGACAGTCTAACAGATACAGATCACTTTGAATTACTAATAGATGCTGTTACAGCAGCTACAAGTGCAACTAACGCTGCAAATAGTGCTGCGACTGCTACAACGAAAGCAAGCGAAGCAGCAACTTCTGCAACTAACGCAGCTACAAGCGAAACAAATGCTGCGACAAGTGCAAGCACAGCATCAACAAAGGCTAGCGAAGCAAGTACATCTGAGACAAATGCAGCTGCATCTGCTTCAACTGCATCTACCAAAGCATCTGAAGCAAGCACATCTGCAACGAGTGCTGCTAGTTCAGCTACAACAGCAACCACAAAAGCAAGTGAAGCCAGTACGTCAGCATCAAATGCAGCGACTTCAGCTACGACTGCTACGACAAAAGCTACAGAAGCATCTACATCAGCAACAACAGCTACTACAAAGGCTTCCGAAGCTGCTACTAGTGCGACAAATGCAGCTACATCTGCAAGCAATGCTTCAACATCAGAAACCAATGCAGCAGCTAGTGCAGCAGCAGCAGCAGCTAGTGCTGATACTTTTGACGATACATACTTAGGTTCTAAGAGTTCTGATCCATCTGTTGATAATGATGGTGATGCTTTAAATGCTGGTGATTTGTATTTTAATACATCAAGTAATACTTTAAAAGTATACACTGGTTCTGCCTGGCAAGATGCAGCTATAGATAGCTCTGGCTTTGTGCAGACTACTGGCGATACAATGACAGGTGCATTGGTAATCAATAGTAACCTCTCAGTAGATGGTGGCACAATCAAGCTAGATGGTAATTATCCTACTGGCAGTGGTAATGTAGCTTTGGGTGATACTGCACTTGATAGTATAAGTGGAGCAAATAATAACGTGGCTATTGGAAATCAGTCACTAACTACAAATACTTCAGGTTCAAGTCTTACGGCAATAGGTGGAGCTTCATTGTATTCAAATACTACAGCATCTAATAACGTAGCTGTTGGATTTAATGCAGGTTACAGCATTACTACTGGTGCTAATAATTCTGTTTTGGGTACTTATGCTTTAGATGCAAATACTACTGGTGCTAATAATACTGCAATAGGTTATCTTTCTCTTTCAGCTAACACCACAGCATCAGAAAATACAGCAGTTGGGTATAACAGTCTTACTGCCAATACTACTGGTAGTCCTAACGTAGCATTTGGAAACTATTCATTAGAATCAAATACTACAGGTGCTTCAAATACTGCTATTGGATTGTCTGCCTTAAAGAGTAATACAACTGCATCTAACAATACAGCCGTTGGGCAAAATGCACTACGATTAAATGTTACTGGGGAAAGTAATGTAGCTATAGGTCTAAGTGCATTATATTCAAACACAGGCTCTAACAATACTGCTGTAGGTTATGAAGCACTAGAGCTTAATACAAGTGGAACTGCTAACTCTGCACTTGGTTTACAAGCATTAGAAAATAATACAACTGGAAGTAACAATACTGGTATTGGTTTTAGAGCATTAGAAGCAAATACCACAGGGGATAATATGACTGCTGTTGGTCAAAATGCAGGATTGTCACACACAACAGGAAATTCATCTACATTTATTGGCACTGACTCTGGAAAACTTACAACAACTGGAATTGGAAATACGTTTGTTGGAGATGGTTCTGGTAGACAAAACACAACTGGAGCAAGCAATGTTGCTATGGGTCAAAGTGCTTTACTTTCAAACACCACAGCATCAGACAACACAGCGATAGGATATCAAGCATTAGATGCAAATACTACTGGTGCAAATAACGTATCTATTGGTAAGGGTTCTTTATCAGCAAACACTACAGCAAGCAATAATTCAGCACTTGGATTTCACACATTATTTTCAAATACAACAGGAACTGGTAATGTTGCTATTGGATATGCAGCACTTGCTATAAATGGTACAACATCAAGCAACACAGCAGTTGGACATTCAGCTTTATATACAAATGCAGCACATAACAATACAGCTGTCGGTTGGTATTCTGCAAGAAGCAACACAACAGGTACAGGTTTAACTGCTATAGGATTACAAGCACTAGACCAAAATACTACTGGAAGTAACAATACAGCACTTGGTCTAGAGGCACTTAAAGCAAATACCACAGCAAATAACAATACAGCAGTAGGTAAAGGTGCATTACTTGCAAATACTACAGGAGCAAATAATGTAGCAATAGGTACAGCTTGTATGTCAGCAAATACAACAGGTAACGACAGTATTTGTATGGGTGTAAGTGCATTAGATGCAAATACTACTGGTGGTAATCATGTGGCATTGGGTAGACAGGCTCTACAAGCAAATACTACAGGAATTAACAACACAGCAGTTGGATTGAGTGCTTTACTTTCAAACACCACAACATCAAGCAACACAGCAGTTGGTTATCAGTGTATGATATCTCATACTGGTCAAAGAAATACAGCAGTAGGAAGCGAAGCTCTTAGAACAGGTACTGGTAATGCTAATTCAGCATTTGGTTATGAAGCCTTATACAATGCTACTTCAACATATGATTCTACATCTATTGGAATTCAGTCTTTGTATAATGTTACTACTGGGGAAAGAAATACAGCAGTGGGTAGAGATACTGGTGCAGTATTGACTACTGGTGCGAAAAATACATTAATTGGGTATGAAGCTGGTAAAGTTTTAGTAGATGGAAGTCAAAATACTTGTATTGGGTTTGAATCTGCGACACCAGCTTCAAATACTAATAATTCATTCACACTTGGAAATGCTGATATAACGAATTTACGTTGTAATGATACAAGTATATCTGCTTTATCAGACCAAAGGGATAAAACCAATATTGAGGATTTACCTAATGAAGCAGGATTAGCACTAATAAATTCTTTAAGACCAGTAACATTTCATTGGGATAGACGAGATTGGTATGATGATGGCACACCTGATGGCTCAAAAATTACTGCTAATTATGACAATGAAGTAGCAAATTCTGGATTAAGGCAAGGGTTCATAGCACAAGAAGTTGCAACTGCGATTAAGGGTATAAAAGCACTTGAAGATGAAAAATTAGTTTCTGATGAAAACCCAGATAAATTAGAATTTGCACCTGCAAAATTAATAACAAATCTAGTTAAAGCAGTACAAGAATTATCTGCACAAATAACAGCGTTACAATCTGAAATATCAACTTTAAAAGGAGAATAAAATGTCAGACGAAAAAACAGCAGAAGAAATAGCACAAGACTACACAGCTATGGGTCATAGTGTGGAGCTTATCAATGCTATCATTGCAGGAACAGCAATGGCAGATGATGAAGCTGAAGATAAGCAAGACTGTGTTAATAGGAACGTAGCACACTTAGAGATTATGGTGGCTAAGGACTATTGGACAGATGAAGACATGACAGCAGTTAACTCTGCAATCACAGCAGGACAAGGGTATACAGCATGAGTGAGCAAGTAGCAAACGTAATCACTATTGATGGTAAAGAGTACAACCAAGATGATCTTACACAAGATCAGAGTTACTTTATTAATCAGATTAGAGATTTGCAAACTAAAGCAGGTAGTCTTAAGTTTCAGTTGGATCAAGTAACTGTAGCACAAAATGCTTTTACTAACTCATTGATTGAATCTTTAAAGTCTGAAGACAAAGAAGATGATGAGGTTGTTAATGATTAAGGCTTCTGATGTAAAGGCACAGATAGATACGCATGAGGCTGTCTGTGCTGAGAGATGGAAAGAAACCATCTTACGCATTAAACGCATTGAACATATAATGATTGGTACAGCAGGTACTATGATAATTATGATGGCAGGTTTACTATTGAGGTGACGCTATGCTTGAAATGCTAGTGGTCGCTAATAGTGCTTTTGCAATTATCAAACAGACCATACAGAATGGTCGAGATCTATCTTCAGCAGGTGCAGCAATATCTAAATTTGTTAGTGCTGAAGAACAACTTAAACAAGATTTACATAAAAAAAAGAATAGTATCTGGACTAACTTTCTAGGCAAAGAAGACAATGACCTAGAAGAGTTTATGGCTTTGGAAGAGATACGAGTTAAGAACGAACAACTCCGTGAGTTCATGCAGATATATGGCAGGGCAGGTCTATACAATGACTATGTTTCTTACTGTGCTGATGCACGCAAAGCTAGAAGAGATGCTCGTATTAACGCAGAGAAACGTAAAGAAAAGATAAAAGAAACAGTAATGAAAGTTATATTAGCTATTCTTATTACTGCTTTATTATCAGGTGTAGTCACAGTCCTGGCAATCATAGCTAAAAAGAAAGGTTTGATATGACAGCCTTCTTACTAGCTTGTACATTAAATGGAATCGCTACTGGTGGTATATACTTTGAGAATGTGAATGTATGCTTGCAGTACAGAGATAAATTAAACAACCAATCCTACATGAAAGACGATAAGCCACAAGTATATGAGTGTATGTGTAAGCTCGTACCATTTGTGGATACAGAGAAAGTGAGGGTGTACTAATGGTTACAGTTGAACAGTTTCTTAAATGGAAAATACTACCAAGATGTATGATGCTTGCTAGTACAGTAATGTCATGGCGTTGTGCTGAATGGTTTATGGATTTAGATGCACCGACTGCTGCACAATCAGCCTTTGTATCTGTGGTGATGGGTGTAATGACAGGTGTGTTTGGTATATGGATGGGTCACGAACATAAGGAGCATAAGTAATGTTAACAGCGTTAATAGGACCGGTAAGCAACTTACTAGGTAAGTTTATAGAAGACAAAGACATGAAGAATAAGTTGGCACATGAGGTGGCAACAATGGCAGAGAATCATGCCCAGGAGTTAGCTAAAGGACAGCTAGAGATAAACAAGGCAGAAGCACAGCATAAGTCTATCTTTGTTGCTGGGTGGAGACCTTTTATTGGTTGGACCTGTGGTGTAGCACTGTGTTGGCATTTTGTATTAGCACCAATAACAATATTCTTGTGTGCTTATATCGGAGTTGCTATACCTGAGTTACCTACTTTTGACATGGGTTCATTGATGACTGTGTTGATGGGTATGTTAGGATTAGGTGGTCTCAGAACTTATGAAAAGCAAAAGGGGTTGACAAAATGAAGTCCAAATCTAAAGTTAGAAAAGTAAAAAAAGTTGCGACAGCATTAAAAAAAGCATCAAGAATGCACGCAAAACAAGCAAAGACACTGACTAAACTTGTAAAAGGTAGGTAACATGGCTAAATCTACAGTAAATAAATCAGGTAACTACACAAAACCTACTATGAGAAAGCAGTTATTCCAAAGGATTAAGTCTGGTGGTAAAGGTGGTAAGCCTGGTCAATGGTCTGCAAGGAAAGCACAAATGCTTGCCAAGCAGTACAAAGCTAAAGGTGGTGGATATAAGTAATGGCACTCACAAAAAGACAAAGATCACTGAAATCTTGGACAAAACAAAAATGGAGAACCAAGAGTGGCAAGCCTAGTACACAAGGGCGAAAGGCAACA